>WNGI01002803.1_pt1 | contig 21232 bp, 18 predicted proteins | sample 5400621 | NCBI WGS metagenome assembly WNGI01 (sample SAMN13153374, study PRJNA577476) | soil metagenome | isolation source: 20 cm soil or saprolite under Garry oak tree replicate 1 | place: USA:California | collected 2016-06-15
ACCGTCCGCCCCATCATCGCCCACCGCAACAACAGCAGCTCCACGGCCAGCCGCGCGCCGCCGCCGGTGCGCAGCTGCGTCTCCATCTCCGACAGCACGGCGAGCAGGCGCACGACATCGGGAGGAGGGAGCAGGGAGCGGTACCGTTCGATCAGCGCGAGCATCCCCTCCGTGAGACCCTCCGGCGTGCCTTCCAAGCCGACCAGCAGCACGGCGCGCAGCACCTCTCCCGCCCCGGCGACGAACTCGCCCAGGTCGGCGCCGGCGTCGACCAGCCGCTCCACCAGGGGGAACACGGCCTTCGCATCGCGCTCGGCCACGAGGCGGAGCAGGTCGCCGTACATCTCGTCGGGGATGAGCCCCAGCACATCGCGCACGCGCTGCGCGGTGACCGGTCCTGCGCCGAACGACAGCACCTGGTCGAGGATCGACAAGCCGTCCCGCATGCCGCCGTCCGCGCTTTTGGCGATCAGCCGTACGGCATCGTCATCCGCCCCCAGCCCCTCGGCGGCGAGCACCTGCTTCAGGCGGTCGGTGATGGCGTGCGGCCCGATGCGCCGGAAATCGAAGCGCTGCAGGCGCGACAGGATCGGCGCCGCGCTCTGCGCGATCTTCTGCGGCTCGGTAGTCGCGAACACGAACACGACGCCCCGCGGCGGCTCTTCCAGGATCTTGAGCAGGGCGTTCCACGCCTCGCGCGTGAGCATGTGCGCTTCGTCGACGATGTAGACCTTGTGCCGTCCTTCCGCCGACGCGGCGTACATGGCGCGCTCGCGCAGGTCGCGGGCGTCGTCCACTCCGCGGTTCGACGCCGCGTCGAGCTCGACCACGTCCAGGTTGGCCGCCCCCGTCCAGATGCGCGTGCACGACTCGCACGCGCCGCACGGCTCGCCGGCCACCCCAGAGGCATCGCGCCGCTCGCAGTTCAACGCCATCGCGAGGATGCGCGCCGCCGTCGTCTTGCCCACACCGCGAGGCCCGGCGAAGAGATAGCCGTGGGCGACGCGGCCCGCCGCGACCGCCCCGCGCAGCGCCGCGGCGACGTGGGTCTGGACGATCAGATCGGCCCGCGCAGCGCCGCGGCGACGTGGGTCTGGACGATCAGATCGGCGAACGTCTTGGGGCGGTACTTGCGAGCTAGAGCAATCATGGGAGCAATCTAACGCGGAAGTGGGAACGCGGAACGCGGAACAGAAGTGGCAGATCGTGCCGCGGGAGGGCGGCCCTGATGTTCCGCGTTCCGCCTTCCGCGTTCCGCCTTCATGAGGGATGCCCCAGGCTACCCGCAGCGACACCCGGCATCGTTTAGCGCTGCTCCCTGCGGGGGCCTGACGCGATTCACGAGCGGACGACCTGCGGACCTGGGGCGCTGAAAGCTAGTAGAACAGGAAACGGGAAAACAGGGATAGACGCACAGCGGGGAACAGGAACCAGAGAACAGGACGGCGCACCCCTAGGACCTGTAGGCGCCGCCTCACGCGGGCGCACCACCTCCACCGAGACCGTGGCCGTGAGGCCGGCCGAGATCGTCAAGTCGGTCGTGCCCAGGGCGACCGGCTTGAATCTGATGGCAGCGGTGAGGCTGTCCGATTGCACCCCCACGAACCGCAGCAGCTGGCTGCGCACGTTGTATTGCCGCAGCACGTCCTGCAACGTGCGCGCCAGGCTCACCGTGGGGATCAGGTTGCCGTAGCCGTCGCGCGCCTTGAGGGTCAGGGCGAACGGGACGTCGCGCTCCACGATGATACGGCCGCCATCGACGCGCGCACCGTCGCGCTCGAGGATGAGCTCGACCGCCGGACCCGGATCCACGTGCAGGGTCTCGGCCGCCTGCACGGAATCGAGCGACGCGGTGAGGAGCGCCGGTCCGGCCTGCGACCCGAGCGTCACGTCGACGCGCGCGCGACCGGTCGAGTCGGTGACGACCGAGTCCCGGGCGATCTGCGCGTTGCGGGCGCGGAACACGACCACGCGTCCCGGGAGCGGCCTGCCGGAAACGCTGTGCGCCTGGAACACGAGCTGCTCCGGCAACAGCGTGCGGGCGACCCCGCGCTGCCCGCCGCCTCCCACGAAGCCGGTCCCGGCACTAGACACGGGTCCTCCGAACACGGCTTCCAGCGCCGCGAGGCGCTCGCCCCGGGCCCGCAGCTCGACGCGCCCGGGCCGGCGCACCGCAGCCGCCTGAATCACGAACGCCGCCCGGCCGAGCGAGTCGGTGGCCCGCGTATCGACGGCGATGCCCATGTCGGGGCGCTCCCCCCGCAACTCGACAGGCTCGTTCGGTACGGGATTGCCGAATGTGTCTCGCACCGCCACCTGCACGGTGAACGGCCCCTCTTGTGCACCGCCCAGCTCGAAGCGCGCCGGCCGCACATCCGCGACTGCGGGCCGGCCCGGACGCACGGCCAGCTCGATCGTGGGACGACCCGGGAGCGCGGCCCCTGTGGCCGACACCACCTCGAAGTGATACGTGACCGCCTGCCGGCCCGCCGCCACGCGGAACACCGCCAGCCCGCTGTCGTCGGTGACCGCAGGCACGTCGCGCCCGGCGCCGCCGTGCAGCGCCAGCGTGACGCCGCGTTGCGGAGCCTCTCCCCGCCGCACCGCGACCCGGAGCAAGGCGTCCGTCCCCACGAGCACGGCCGTGCGCGCGGGCACCGGCAGCACCGTGAGCTGCCCGGCGGACGCAGGCACGGCGGCGGCCGGCGTCTCGGCCGGCGGCGCCGGACTCGCCTGGGTCACCGTGGCACGGGACGCTTGACGCGCCGCGCAGCCGCCCACACTGCTCATCACGTCGGCGTCCGCGCCCAGGTCGCGCAAATCCGCCCAGTCGCGCTCGCTGGGCCGAAACGCGAGGCAGTTGCGACGCACCAGGTCCGCCACCTCACCCTTTCGAATGATCGGGTTCGACAGCAGACGGATCAGATCCGTCTTGCGCAACGGCTCGGTCCCCTGGGCGGCGAGGAGCACCGGCAGGGCGAGGCCGACGAGACCGCCGAGCGAGCGTTTCACGGCCGCGCACACTTGGAGCGCTCGAAGCGTCGCTCCACCGCGTCGACGTCCGAATACAACGAGCGATCACGCGCGTTGCGCGCGGAGTCAAGGGCGCCGGCGTCGTCCTTGCGCGCCGCGTTGTACGACGTCCAGCGCTCTTCCAGATCCACCAGGCCGCGCGCCAGATCGGGACAGCCCATCTTGCGGCCCTCGAACAGGCGGGCGCGCAAGTCGAAGGCACCCACGGCGAGGGCCATCGTATCGGCCATCCGGTCGACGCGCTCCCGCAGCGAAGGCGTGGCGACCGACGGGCCGGGCTTCACCGGAGCGCGGCCGGACGCGAGCGCGTGATAGACGTTGAAGAGCACGGCCCCCGCGACCACGCCGACCGCGGCGTACCCCGCCACGCGAGCCACGTGGGCGGCGCGGTGCTGCCGGGCGGGCGAGAGCGCCGCTCCCGGGGCGGATTCCTCGACGTCGTCGGGGAACAGCAGGCGCGGTTGAATCTCGAGCCGAGGGTTCGATACCCGATCGGAGGTGAAAATGGGCTCCTCGGTGCGGTAGTTGACCCATGCGAGGTCGCTGACCTTCCGTCCGTCCGGAAGCACGGACGCCGCGTCCAGCAGCTCGTAGAACGGCAGGTAGCCGCTCGCGCTGAGCGCGTCCAGGCCGATCCGGAAGAACCCTGCCAGGGGAGCGTCGCCCGGCGTCACCACCAGTGCGACGTGCCACGGCTCCGCGAACAGCGCCGCGTGCGCCTCGATGTCGGCAGGAGAGGGCTTGGGGTCCACTCCGTGGTGGGTGTGATACCACCCGAGCAACTGGCCGTTGTGCTTGCGCACCTCCTCCTGCACGACGGTCCAGCCCTGCGACAGCGCCGGCCGGAGGTGGTCTCCCGCAATCGACCAAGGCAACTGGATCGCCGATTCGATCACGACGTACGCCGTCCCGGTCTCCGGACACTCGAAGCGATTGCCTGCCAGGAACCCGAGCGAGGCCGCCCCGCGCGGCTTGGCCTCGACATGGGCGTGAACGGCGGCGAGTGCGCTTTGCGTGATGAAGATGGCGTACGGCGAGGCGTCCGGAGCGCCGTCCACCGTCGGCGTCCACAGGATCGCCGAGCCGACGGGCAGGGGCCGGGGGAGAGGAATCGCGTCAGAGGCGCGGGGACGCGCCGCGCTGCTCCGCACAGGGTCCATCCCTCGCGCCACGCTGCAACTTCCTCGCCGCGGCTGCCGTGCCACTCGCCCGCAACCGGCCGGTCCGCTGTAGACGACAACCGCATGATCACCCTACAGTTAACGACTGCACCCGAACCACACGCAGGGCCCGGCCGCCGGCAGCTGTTTTCACCCCGGTCGGCGGCACGACGCGCCACTGTCGCGGTTTTGCAACACCACGGCCGTGATGTCTTCCCGACGACCAGACGCCACCACCACGAGACTGGTGGAGCCCGGCTCACCCGGTGTCACCCGCAGAACCCCGCCCAGGCTGTCACCACCGGCGTAATCGACCCGCAGCACGCCCTTGTCTCCCGTCGCCGCCGCGACGTGCGGCACCGGCACGGGGTTCCCAAAAGCGTCCTGGCCGGTGACGCGAAACAGGAGTGGGGATTCCCGCGTGAAAGCCACCTTGCGCTCGATCGGGGTATCGCCGCAGCGAAGCATCAGACGTACGACGGCGCCAGCCTCCGGAAACAGCGTGGCCTCGCGAATCAATGTACGGACCGTGGCGCGGACCACGGTGGCCCCGGCCTTGGGACCGAGCGTCAGGTCCACGCTGACGCGACCGCTCGAATCGGTCACGGCGCGCGCGGCTCCCAACCGCCCGTTCGTGACGCCCAGGGTCACGACTTCCCCCATCGCCGGCCCCCCCGTCGTGTCGCGAGCCTGGAACACGAGGGGCAGCGTGGGCCGCGTGCCGACCGCGCCGTGCTGACCCACTCCCGAGACGAACCCCGTGAGTGTCGTCGACAGGGGCAGGTGGGGCGGGGGGGGCGGGGGGGGCGGGGGGGGCGGGGGCGGAGCGACGGCGACCGGCGGAGGGGCAACGGGCCGCGCGACGACCCGCCGCGCGGCGTCGGCCGGCGGCCGCCGGACGAGGGGCGGGCGGGCGCGGGCCGCACCCGGGGCCGGCGGTGCGGCCTCAACCCGGCGCGCGCAGGCAGCGAGCGCGCGCAACAGCGCGGTGTCCGCCCCCAGTGACACGAGATCGGCGCGGTCCCGCGCGGTCGGGATGAAGCTCAGGCAGTTGCGGTTTACGAGCGCGGCGAGCTCGGCCGACCTGATGGTGCCGACGGTCAGCAAGCGCACGAGATCGGTCTTGCGGAGCGGCTCGGTGGACGGGCTCTGCCCGGGTGCCGGGCGGGCGGCCGCGAGCAGCAACAGGAAGACAGACGTGAAATGGCGGGCTACGGCCGCTGACATCCCGACTGCTCGAAGCGGCGCTCCACTGCATCCACGCCAGCGTATAGCGTTTGGTCCCGCACGGCGCGAGTCGGATCCAGTATGCCAGACGCGCGTCGAGCCGTGCTGTAGCTTTGCCAGCGAGCTTCGACCGCGAGGAGACCGCGCGCGAGCCCGTCGCAGGTCTGCTGCCGTCGCTCGAACAGCGCGGCGCGGTCGCTGAACCCCCGCACCACCGTTGCGAGCGAGTCCGCGAGCTGGTCGAGCCGGGTACTCAGTGGACGCACAGCCGCCGGCCCGGGCGCCGGCGGGTTCACCTGCGGTTTGGCCGCCGGCTGCCGTGGCGCCGGGGCGGAGCGGCGGGGCGGCACACTCGTCTGGGGCTTCTGCTTCTTGAGGAACGGGATGCTGGGCAACCGCGGCAGCGGCGGCAGCGCGGGGAGACCATTCAGCCAGACGTAAAAGCCGCCTGCGCCAGCGACCAGGAGGATGCCCAACAAGCGCACCCAGCGGCCCCACCGGATCCGTCGAGCACGCCGGCGCGCCGGGCGCACCGGAGGCGGTGGCTCGAGCTCCTCCTCCACCGCGGGCTCGGGCGCTTGCTCCATCAGTTGCTGCGTGTCCTCCTCTCCCTCCCCTGCTCGCTCCTCGAAGATGGACGCGAGCTCGGGGCCCGGCGGCAACGGCTCGGGCGGCGGCTCGCGCCACTGCGGCGGTGTCGGGGGTGCGGGTTCGGCCGACGTCAAGAACACGAGCTCGTCAGACTTGGGCTCCTGCCGGGGGGGCGGGGGCGGGGGCGGCTCAGGAGGGGCCGCGGGTTCTTCCGGTTCCGGCTCTGGAGCTTCGGCCTCAACAGGCTCCGGCTCGCGAGGCGCCGGCTCCGGTTCGGCCTGCTTGGGCGGTGTTCGAAACGGTCGATCGGCGACCGGATTGTAGGCCCGGTAGTTCTTCCACGCGACGAACGAGCGCTTCTTGCCCCCCGGGCGGAACGATTCTTCGCTCAACAGCTCGTAAAACGGCAACCCCGTCGTGGCCCAGGCCTCGTCCGAGCCGGCCCGAAAGAGACCGGCGATGGGTTGGCCGTCGGGGTCGCTCCCCAGCACGAGGGCGACCTGCCACAGCTCCGCGAAGTAGTGCTCGTGCGTCTCGATGTCGTGAGCCGACATCGCGACCGGCAGCGGCGCATGCGTGTGGTACCAGCCGATCAGGTGCCCTTTGGTCGCTTCCACCTGCGCCACGATCCGATCCCAGATACGCGTCACGACGTCGGTGGTGCGGTCGCCGTAGATCGGCTGGCTCAAGCGCAGCGTCGCATCGATGATGAGATAGGAAACGTTGGTGTCGGGGCACTCGCACATATCACCGACGAGGAAGCCCAGGATCCCCTGACCCGGCGAGGGCGCCGTGGCGAGGTGCTCGCGCACGGCCGCGAGGGCGGATTGCGCCACAAAGACCGGAAACGGGATGTTGCCCGGCCGGCCCCCTCCCGCCGTCCCCGGCGCAGCAGTGGGACTCCACAGGATGGACCGGGCGAGCGGGATCGTCTTCCGGAGCGGAGCGTCCGCGCTCATCGCCTCAACATAACGAGCGGCTGGGCGGACGGCTCATTCTGCCAGCACGCGCGTGATCACGCCGGCGGCCCGCTCGACCTCCTGCCGGCTCACGTCCAGGTGCGTGACCGCGCGCAGGCGGCGCGCGCCGAACGGCACGACCAGCACGCCCGCCTGTGCGAGCCGCGGAACTACGCGGTCCGCCGTGTCGGCCTCACGGACGAGATCGAGCATCACGATGTTCGTCTCCGGGTCGGACGGTCGGACGGTCGGACAGTCGGACAGTCGGTGAGCGAAGAGCTTGGCGTTCTCGTGGTCCTCGACGAGCCGGCCCAAGTTGCACTCCAGCGCATACAGCGCCGCAGCGGCGAGGATGCCCGACTGCCGCATCCCCCCTCCCAGCCGCTTGCGAATCTCCCAGGCGAGCGCGCGGTGGGTCGCGGCGAACGCGAGACACGACCCGACGGGACAGCCCAGTCCCTTCGAGAAGCTCACCATCACCGTGGCGGCGCCCCGAGCGAGCTGGGCGAGCGGGACGCCGAGTGCGGCGGCCGCGTTCCACAGCCGGGCGCCGTCCAGGTGGACGGGGAGCTCGGCCTGCTGCGCGACGCTCACGATCCCGGCCATGACGGCGGGAGACATCACCTTTCCCCCCGCGGCGTTGTGGGTGTTCTCTGCGGCGACGGCGCCGGCGCGCGGCACATGAGGAGACGCGGGGCGCAGCGCGTCCCGCACCAGCTCGCCGGTCAACCGGCCATCGGGCGTCGCGACCGGCCGGATCTGCACGCCCCAGTTCGCCGCCACGCCGGCGAGCTCGTAGTGCACGAGGTGGGCGTTCGCCTCGACCACGAGCTCGGTCCCGGGCCGGGCGAGCAGCGCGATCCCCGTCTGATTCGCCTGGGTCCCGGACGGGAAGAACAGCGCGTCGTCCTGCCCGACCAGCTCGGCGACGCGCTGCTCGAGACGGCGGGTGGTCGGGTCGCCGTCCAGGACGTCGTCGCCGACCTGGGCGTCGGCCATGGCGCGGCGCATCGCGGGCGACGGCCGCGTCACCGTGTCGCTGCGGAGATCGATCGGCCGGGGCGCGGTCACCCCAGCTGCACGCGCTGCGTGCGTCGCATCCGCATCAGGTCGTACGTCTCGGCCACCTCGCCGCCCAGCAGGAAGAGGTAGGCCGTGTAGTACACCCACAGCAGGAACAGGGCGAGCGCCACGACGTTGGCATCCGAGGCGAGGCGATCGAGCGTCGCGAAGCGCATCACATAGAGCGCGTACAGCCGTTTCGCCACCTCGAAGCCGAGCGCGCAGAAGACCGCGGCGACCAGCGCGGTGCGCCAGTGAATGCGCCGGCTGGGAAGCAGCTTGAAGATGCCGAAGAACAACAGCACGCCGGCGGCGAACGCGGCGGTCTCGAGGCTGAAGCGCCACAGCCAGTCGAGGGCGAAGCTCGACGAGCTCATGAGCAGGGCGTTGCCCGCCTCCCAAGCCGCCACGAGCCCGCTCAAGACGAGCAAGGCTCCAGCGCCGAGCACCATGGCGAGGTCGAGGAGCTTCGCCACCGGCCACGGCCGCCGCTCGTCGGTGTCGAACACTTCGTTGAGCGCCGCCCGCACGCCGCCGAACAGGCGAGACGAGAACCACACGAACAGCGGGAGACCGAAGGCGGTCAGCCGGCCGCGGTGGCGCACGATGCCGCTCAGCGTGCTCTCGACGGCCTGGAACGCCCGGTCCGTGCTCCCGCCCGGCGTGGTGGGGAGGAAGCGGGCCAGCAGCTCGTGGAGATCGACCTGCTGGGTGGTGACCTGGTGCTGGACGAGTGCGCCCACGACGGCGAGCAGCAGCGCGACGAACGGAATGACGGTGAGCAGGAGGTCGAACGACAGGGCGCTCGCGAGAAACGGGACGTTGTCCTCGTAGGCCGCCTCGAGCGTGCGGCGGACGACGCCGGTCACCGACCGATGCCAGCCGGCTTCGGCCCTCACGCGACCGGCTCGTCCTCCTCGGCGGCGCGGGGGAGCGCCTTGGCGCCGCGGCGGCTGCGCTTCGCCTCGGTGAGCCGGCGCTCCAGCGCTTCGCGGGCGGAGGGGGACGGGGCATCCGCCGCGTCGTCGCTGTCGAGCAGTTGCCCGAGCTCGTCCACCTTCTCGCTCGCCAGCTCGCGCAGCCCGCGCAGCCGGCCCGCCAGCTTGCCGCGGGTCGCCTCGCCCTCGGGAGCGAACAGGAAGCCCACCACCGCCCCGATCCCGAGACCGAGCAGGAAGGACCCGAGCCCAGCGCCGCGCTCGCTCACTCCCCCGCCTCCAGATCGTCCGGGGCGGCCACCGCGACGGCGCGCGGCTCGGCGTGGGATTGCAGCGGCGGCCGCACGAAGCGGTCCACGACGGCACGGGTGTTGGTGACGCGCAGCTGCTCGAACAGAAAGGCGAACGTCTTCTCCAAGTCGGCCGCCACGGCGTCGCGCACGGAGGCCGGGAGATCCCACAGCCGCCGTTTGAACGGCCCGATCGCCTTCTTGCGGGCCTTGTAGATGAACTGCTGCTCGCTGTCGCCCTTCTTCCACTCGTCCTTGCACTCGGCCTTGACCCATTCGTTGATCTCACGGCGCAGCTCGGCGGGCAGCTTGGGATGGTCGAACACGATGTTCTGGAAGTTCGTGGCCAGGTGGATCTCGATCGCCTCGCACGCCGGGAACTGACCGAACGCCTCGGCCGGAAGGGTGGACGCGCCGTGCTGCACCGCGCCGCCCAGGCCGTAGGTGCCGCGCGCGTCCCGCGACAGCGCCTTCAAGGCGTCCAGATCGAGCTGGACCTTGGCGATCGAGCCGTCCGGCAGCACCACGCCGCCGTGGCTGGTTCCGGTCTGGACCGAGATCTTGCTGATCCCCGCATAGGGGCCGAGCCGCTTCAGGGTACGGGTGTACCCATCCATGAAGGCCTTCAGCTCGTGCACGTCGGAGTTCTTGCCGCCCACTTCGCCGATCTCGGCACCCACCGAAACCGTCACGCCGTCCGGCTCGCGGTCGCGGATGAAGCGGGTCAGCTCGGCCGCCCGCTCGTAATTCACGCGCTGCTGCTCGTCGAGGGTCTTCTGGGAGAGGTCCACCAGCGTCGAGGTGTCCACGTCGATGTTGTAGAAGCCGGCGTGCAGCTCTTCTTCGATGAGCGTGCGTAAGGCCTGGAGCTCGGTCTCGGGATCGGCCGCGTACTTCTTGGCGTTGACCTGGACGTGGTCGCCCTGAATGAAGAGCGGTCCGATGAAGCCTTCGCGCAACGCCGCGGCGGTCATCACGGCCACGTACTCGGCCGGCCGCTGCTCCGTGTAGCCGATCTCGCTGCGGGCGATCTCGCAGATCAGGGCGCCGACATCGAGTCGCTGCGCCGCCCGGAACACCGCCCGGGCGGTATCGTAGGCCACCACCCGCAGGTTCATCGCCGGAGTCGTGAACGGCGCGACCTCCCCCCGTCCCCGCGCCAGGTACAGCTCGTGGATCGAGGCCGGGCGCACGCCGGCGTGCTGCCCAATCTCCCAAATGAGCCAGCGGGCCTCCTCCCGCTCGGGCCCGGACCCGAACACCGCCTGCCGCACGAGATCGTCCAGCGCGGCGCTCTGGCGCACCGCCGGGTTTTGGAACCGTCGCAGCGTCGCTGCGTGATCGTTCGACATGAGAGGCCCTCCTGGCGTCGAATTTAGGCCGCGCCCACCTCGATCACCAGCCCATCGTACGCCGGCGCCACGCCGTCCGGCAATTCCGCCGCGAGCTCCGCATGCGACGTGTGGTGCGTCAGGTGCGTGAGGAACGTGCGGCGCGCGCCGATCTGCAGCGCCGCCGCGACAGCCTCGGGGATCGAGAGATGCAGCGGATGCGGGCGCGGCAGCAGCGCGTTCAGCACCAGGACTTCGAGCCCCGCCAGGTGGGCGCGCGCCGTCGGGGGAATCTCCTTCGCATCGGTGAGGTACGCGACCGGTCCGACGCGGTATCCCAACACGGTGCGGTCACCGTGGGGCAGCGCCAACGCGCGTACCCGCAGGCCGGCGATCTCGGTCTCCGCATCCGGATCGAGCGCATGGGCGCTGAGCTCGGGCTTACTCGTCCCCGGTTGGGCGGGGGCGGCGTCGAAGATGTAGCCGAAGCGTCGCCCCAGCTCCGCCAGCGTGCCCGCCGCACCGTACACCGGCAGGCGGCCCCGCTGTCGCACCGAGAAGGCGCGCAGGTCATCGATGCCGTGGACGTGGTCGGCATGCGCGTGGGTGAAGAGCACGGCATCGAGGGACGTCACACCCGCCGCCACGAGCTGGAGCCGGAGCTCGGGGGGCGTGTCGATCAGCAGGCGCCGGCCCCCCGACTCGATCAGCGCCGCGGTCCGGGTGCGGCGGTCCCGCGGGTCGGCGGAGGTGCAGGTGCGGCAGGAGCAGCCGATCTGCGGCACACCGTAAGAAGTGCCGGTCCCGAGGAACACGAGCCGCACTTCAGACGACCTCGACCTTGAGCAGGTTGGTGGCGCCCGACACCTCCCACGGCACGCCCGCCGTCATCACGATGCGGTCTCCCGCCCGCGCGTAGCCGCGCTTGAGCAGCAGGTCACGCACCACCGCGAGCATGGCGTCGTAGCTCGGGACGTGGTCCACCAGGACCGCCGCGACCCCCCACACGAGCGCGAGCTGGCGATAGGTGGGGGACTCGGTGGTCACCGCGAGGATGGGGATGGGCGGCCGCAGCGCGGCGACCTTGCGGGCGGTGAAGCCGCCCTTGGTGAGGGTGACGATCAGCGGCGTCTTCAGCATCCGCGCGACGGCGCTCGTGCCGATGGCGATCGCGTCTTCCACCGACACCTCCTGACCCGGCGGCACGCGGCGCTCGTCCCGCGCCACGGCGAGCGGATGGCGCTCCATCTCCCGGATGATCCGATCCATCGCGCGGACGGCCTCGAGCGGATACTCTCCGACCGCGGTCTCGGCCGACAGCATGACGGCGTCGGTGCCGTCGAGGATCGCGTTCGCGACGTCGGAGGCCTCGGCGCGCGTGGGGCGCGGGTGATGGACCATCGACTCGAGCATCTGCGTCGCCGTGATCACCGGCTTGCCGTGGCGGTTCGCCTCGCGAATCAGGCGCTTCTGCACCACGGGCACCTCTTCGAACGGCAATTCCACGCCGAGGTCGCCCCGCGCCACCATGACGGCGTCGGAGACTCGAAGGATGCCGTCCAAGTCCTCGAGCGCCGCCGCCTTCTCGATCTTGGCGACGAGCTTGATCGCCGGGGGCACCAGCCGCCGCAACTCGGCCAGGTCATCCGCCCGGCGCACGAACGACAGCGCGACGTAGTCGACGCCCCACCCCACGGCGTGGCCGACGTCTTCCCGGTCCTTCTCCGTGAGGGCGGGCGCGCTGACGTGCAGCCCGGGGAGGTTCATGCCCTTGTGCGACGTCAGCGTGCCGCCGTCTACCACGCGGCCCTCCACGCGGGGCCTGGCGATACGCGTCACTTCGACCGAGAGCAACCCGTCGTCCAGGAGCACGCGCGCGCCCACGCGGGCGTCCTTGGCGAGATCGTCATAGGTGGTGGGCAGCTCGTCTCCCTGCGCCACCGCTTCGGGCGCGAACACCACCTGCTCGCCGGCGCGCAGCAGGCGCGGCTCGGCGAGCGCGCCGACGCGGATGCGCGGGCCCTGGAGATCGACGAGGATCGCGACGGGGGCGCCCGCGGCGTCGGCGGCCTGTCGGGTCGCCGCGATCCACCCCGCCCGCAGCTCCGGCGTGCCGTGGGAGGCGTTCACCCGGATCACGTTGGCGCCCGCGTCGATCAGGCCGGCGATGCGCTCGGGCGTCGCCGTCGCGGGCCCGAGCGTGACGACGATCTTGGTGCGGCGGATCACTGCCTCGCTCCTTGCGTGAGTGCGGCGATCAACGCCGGCAGCACTGTACCGGCGCGACCGCGGCAAACGATGTGCGCGGCGTCCGACAGTTCGGTCGGGTCGGGGTTCACCTCGATGACCGTCGCGCCCGCCTCGCGCGCTATAAGAGGAAGCTGAGCGGCCGGTTGCACCAGCCCCGACGTCCCCACCACCAGCATCGCCCGGCACGAGGCGGTCAGCGCCCACGCCTCCGCCGTCACCGCCTCGGGGAGCAGCTCCCCGAACCATACGACGTCGGGCCGCACCGGGGACCCGCAGCGCGCGCAGCGCGGCGGCTCGCACTCCGTGTCCTGCTCGGGCTCGGGCGTCCGGTCCGCCGGGAAGGGGTGGCGGGCGTCGAGACACGAGAACCGCTCCAGCGACCCGTGCAGCTCGAGCACCCGCCGGCTGCCGGCCCGCGTGTGCAGCCCGTCCACGTTCTGCGTCACGATGGCGAGCTCGGGCACCAGGTCCTCGAGCGCGACGAGCGCGTGATACCCCGCGTGGGGGAGGGCGGCGCGTACCAGGCGGCGTCGCCATGCATACCACCCGAACACCCGCGCGGGGTGGCGCCGAAACGCGGCCTCCGTAGCCAGCTCTGCCGGATCGAACCGCGCCCACAGGCCGACACCTGCGTCCCGGAAGGTCGGGATGCCGCTGTCCTGAGACATACCGGCACCCGTCGTGACCACGACGCTTGGCGCCGCGCGCAGGGCGCGCGCCGCGGCCTCTATAGCGGCAGCGGCGCCCGCATGCGTCACCCGTTGGTGCACGGCATCTAGCGGACGACGCCGATCTGCCGTTCCTCCAGCCGGCGCTTGAATCCCTCGAGCACGTGCACGGCCCGTGCGATGCCCGATGCCGGCATCCCTTCGATCGCCCGGGCGGCGAGCCGCCGCTCGAGCTGGCCCACCCGCAGCAGCACCTCGAGCCCCTGGCGCGTGAGCGTCACCCGCACGCCGCGATCATCCTCGGAGTCCGGCGTGGTTTCGACCAGCCCCTTCAGCTCGAGCCGCTGGATGAACGTGGTGGCGGCGGCGCGGGACACGCCCAGCGCGGCGGCGACGTCCTTGGGCCGGGCGCCGTCGGGGCCGCTCTCGTCCACGGCATTGAGCGCCGCGTGGGCGCGATGCGACAGCCCATAGGCGCGGAACGCTCGATCGCCGGCGCGCTCCACGGCCGCCCGCGCGGCGGCGACGGCGTCGGTCAGCTGCAGGGCCAGCTCGGAGCGATCGCGCATGCATGCCTCGGAGTTTATTAATATGTTGACTATTAACATACTAACAATTGCCGGGTGTGCCGCAAGCCCTGATTTTCCCTAGATTTGCTGCCCGATGATCGAGGTCCAGGGGCTCACGAAGTCGTACGGCAGCGTCGCGGCGGTCCGCGACCTGTCGTTCAGCGTGGCGCCCGGCGAAGTGCTCGGGCTGGTCGGCCCCAACGGCGCCGGCAAGACCACGACGCTGCGCAGCCTCGCGGGCATCGTCCGGCCGGCGGGGGGGACGATCCGCATCGGCGGACACGACATGGAGCGCGATCCGGTCGCCGCGAAGCGGCTGCTCGCGTTCATGCCCGACGAGCCCCATCTGTTCGACTACCTCACGGTGGAAGAGCATCTGCGGTTCACCGCCCGGCTCTACCAGGTGGCGGACGTGGAGCAGCGCCTCCCTGCCCTGCTCCAGGAGCTCGAGCTCTCCGAAAAAGCCAAGGCGTTGCCCGGAGAGCTGTCGCGCGGCATGAAGCAGAAGCTCGTGATCGGATGCGGCCTGCTGCACGACCCCGGGGCGCTGCTGTTCGACGAGCCGCTCACCGGCCTCGACCCGGCGGGGATCCGCCGGATGAAGCAAACCATCCGGGAGCGCGCGCGGCAGGGGGCGGCGGTCGTGCTGAGCTCCCACCTGCTGCACCTGGTGGAGGAGATCTGCACGCGCGTGCTCATCATGCAGCGGGGACGCAAGGTCGTCCTGGGCACGATCGAGGAGATCCTGACCGAGCGACCCGACCTGCGGGGGCGGAGTCTGGAGGACATTTTCCTCACGCTCACGGGGACATGATCGGGGCGGCGCTCTACCTCATCGGCCGGTCCCTGGTCAACGCGACGCGGCGTCGCGTGGCGCGGCTGCGCCAGCCGAAATATCTGATCGGCCTCGTGGTCGGTGGATTGTACTTCTACTGGTTCTTTTTCCGGCCGCGCCGGGGCGCGGGGCTCGGTGCGGTCGCCTCCCCCGGCGGTGAGATCGTGGCCGTCGGGCTGGTGGGCACGCTCGTGCTGCTGAAGTGGTTGTTCGGGACCGCCGAGACCCCGTTCACGTTCAGTCTCGCCGAGACGCAGTACCTGTTCCCCGCCCCGCTCACGCGGCGCCAGGTGATCGACTTCAAGGTGCTCCGGTCCCAGCTCCCGCTGTTCCTGTCGGCCGTCCTCTCCGCGCTGATCTTCTCGGGCGGCCAGGTCACCGGGGGGCGGCTGTTCCGCGTCGTGGGCCTCTGGCTGTTGTACAGTACGCTGCAGCTGCACTATGCCGGGGCGTCGCTGGTGCGGGCCAGTCTGACGCAACACGGCGTCACGGGGTTGCGCCGCCGACTCGGCACGCTGATCGGACTGGCGAGCCTCCTGGTACTCGTGTGGTGGAGCCTGCGCCGGGCGCTCCCCGGGATCGTGGCGGCCTTCGAGGACGGCTCCACACAGGGCTACGCCGCGCTCACGAGTGTCATGCATTCCGGACCACTCGGCGTGGTGCTGTGGCCGCTCGAGGCGCTGGTGGCGCCGCTCGTGGCCGCCGGTCCGGCGGCGTTCGCGAGCCGGCTGCCGGCCGCGCTGCTCGTGCTCGCGGTCCACTACGTCTGGGTCGTCCGCTCGACACTCGCGTTCGAGGAAGCCGCGGTGGAGCACGCCGCTCGCATGGCGCGGAGGATCGAAGCCGCGCGACAGGGACGATGGGGGGAGCGCAGCATGCGCGCCCGGCAAACGACCGGCCCGATCCGCCTGCGGCTGGCACCGACCGGCGCACCGGCCGGCGCCATCCTGTGGAAGAACGCCGTCGGAGCGACTCGCGACTTGAGCCAGCGCACCCTCGTGCTGACCATCGCGCTGGTGATCGGTGGCTCGATGGCCCTCGCGAGCGGGCAGTTGCGCGCCCTCGATCTCGTGGCGGTGATCCTGGTGGCGCTCGGCGCCATGGCCCTGGTGTTCGGGCCGCTCGCCGCGCGCTGCGACCTGCGGCAAGACCTCGAGATGCTCGACGTTCTCAAGGGCTACCCGGTGCAGGGACGCGAGCTGGTCGCCGGCGAGGTGGCGGCGCCGGTGACGCTGATCGGCCTCGTCGTCTGGAGCTGCTTACTCGGAGCCTTCGCGGCGACGGCCGCCCGGCCGGGCCCCGAGCTGCCGCCGCCGGGCGATCGCCTGGCGCTGCTGCTCGCCGCGCTCCCGGCGACGGCGGCGGTGCTGCTGGTGCTGGTGTTGGTGCAGAACGCAGCGGTGTTGCTCTTCCCGGCGTGGATCGGCGTAGGGCGGGATCGCGCGGTGGGACTGGAGGCGACCGGGCAGCGGATTCTCATGACGGCAGGGAGCATGATCGTGCTGGTTGTAGCCCTCGTGCCCGCCGTGTTCGCCGGCGGTATCGCAGGCGTGGGGGCTCACGCGGCCGGACTGTCGATGCTGTGGACGCTGCCACTCGGGAGCCTGGTCGGCGCCGGCGTGGTGGCGTTCGAGGGAGCGCTGGCCGTCCACTTCCTGGGCGGCGTGTTCGATCGGATGGATCCCGCCGCGGCGGGACCGGGCTAGCAGGTCTCCGTCCAGTCCACGGGCGAGGTCGCGCCGCAGCGCACGCAGCGCAGCGTCCTCGGCTTGCCGGCGAAGTCCTGACGGTAGTGGCACAGCGGGCAGACGGCGTAGGTGGTGACGACCTCCATCCCCTTCTCTTCCTGGGTGGGCCGCAACACCCCCGTGCGAACGACGACGCTCCAGTGGTCGGGGGGCTCCCTGCGCACCGTCACGTCCGCGCGGTTGAGCCGGATGCGCTGCCGGCGCACCTCGACGACAACGTGTCCGTCCGCGGGTTCTTCCACGACCGGATACCACGCGCCGCGGCGGAGCACGTCCGCCACGTTATCGGCACATCGGGCCCAGCCTAGCGTGATTCGCATGTTTTGGGGATCGCGACCCCACATGATACCACGATTTGATAAATTTGGTTATGCGCGAGCTCGGTCATGTGGTCCGCCTGCAGATCCAGCGCTCGTCCCTCAAGACGGGGGAGAAGCCGCATCGCGTGTACGACCCCGCTCCGATTCTCACGGTGGAGCGGCTCAGCGTGTCGCCCGACGGCGCGCTGGGCGAGGCCGCCGACGACGCCTGGATGGTCGACATCCATCACCGCATGCACCCCAGCACCAAGAACCCGGATGGCGAGCACGGCATCTCGCTCGGCTTCACGTCGCACTACGACCTGATGCGGGCACGGTTGGGCGATCGGATCACGCCGGGCTGCGCGGGCGAGAACATCCTGGTGGAGGCGCGGGGCCGCGTGGAAATGGAAGACTTGACCGGGGGCGTCGGGCTGCTCGCGCGCGACGGCCGCGAGCTGGTGCGGCTGCACGTCCTCCAGGTGGCGCATCCCTGCCGGCCGTTCAGCGGCTGGGCGCTGGGCGGGGTGGTGGAGACGGACGTGCTGAAAGAGACGCTGCAGTTTCTCGACGACGGAATGCGGGGGTTTTACTGCGCCGGCGTGGGGACGGGGATCGTGAGCGTGGGGGATCGAGTGGTCATACTGTAGTCGGGAAAAGGCCGCTCACCGGCCTAGCTGAGTTCATCCCACGCCAAGCCCGCCATTTTCTTGCAGCGCTCGCAGCTCAACTCTTTGGAGTCGGCCTCGAACGCCTGCCGGTGGCGGCAGCTCGGGCACACGGCGTACGTCAGCGGAAAGATGCGCCCGACCCGCTGGATCTCGCGGGGCTCGCACCGCACGATGCTCCAGCGCTCCGGGGGGTGATAGCGGATCTCGAGGAAACGGCGGTCGACGGGCACGTTGCGCCGGTTGACGTCGAGCACGACGATGTGGCTCGAGGAGATGCGGACCACGGGGTACCACGCACCGCGGCGCAGCAGATGCGCGCCCGGCTTCCCGACTCGGGCCCACCCCTTCGCCTGGAGGCGGGTCGGGGTGATCGGGCGGAACGGAATCGTCACACCGAGAAAGTAACACAGGCTGGCGAAACTCGTTCGTGACCGGAGTCACACGCCGTTAGTCGCCACGGCGTGTGACGAGTGACCACTCCGTGCGGCGGACACGGCGCGTGGCTCAGGCGCCCGCGCCCGCCAAATAGCCCCGCGCCACGAGCAGCTCGGCGTTGAGGATCGCCGCCCCCGCAGCGCCGCGAATCGTATTGTGGCTCAGCACGACGAAGCGGTGCCCGAGCACCGGGTCCGATGCGATCCGCCCGACCGTGACGCTCATGCCGCGCCCCGCGTCGCGATCGAGCCGCGGCTGCGGCCGGTCGGGCTCGTCCCGCACGAGAATCGGGCGCGCCGGCGCCGTGTGCAGCCCCAAGCGCTGCGGCTCACCCACGAACCCGGCGAACGCGTCGCGCAGCTCCGCCAGCCCGGCGGGCCGGGCGAGCTTCACCCGCACCGCCGCCACGTGCCCGTCCACGACGTTCACCCGGTGGCACTGCGCGCTCACCGCGAACGGCGCCGGCGCGACGCGATCGCCGGTCAGCCGGCCCAGGATCTTGAGGGTCTCCCGCTCGATTTTCTCCTCCTCGTTCGCGATATAGGGAATCACGTTGTCGGTGATGTCGAGCGACGCGACGCCGGGATAGCCGGCCCCGGACAGCGCCTGCAGCGTCGTCGCGACCACGGCCTCGACGCCGAAGCGCGCCACGAGCGGCGCCAGGGCGAGCGCCAGCATGACCGTCGAGCAGTTGGGGTTGGTCACGATGTACCCGCACTTGCCCCGCCTCGCCTCGCGCCCGTCGAGCAGGGCCAAATGCTCGGCGTTCACCTCGGGAATGAGCAGCGGGACCGACTCATCGAGGCGGTGCGCCGAGGAGTTACTCACCACGGCGAACCCCGCGCGCGCGAAGGCGGTCTCCGCCTCGCCGGCGACGTCCGCCGGCAGGCTGGAGAAGACGACGTCGCAGTCGAGCGGCGGCCGGGGCGCCTGCACAACCAGCGACCGGACCGCGGTCGGGATGTCGCCGGGCAGGCGCCACGTGCACGCGTCCCCGTACGGCCGCCCTTGCGACCGGTCCGAGGCGGCCAGCGCCGTCACCACGAACTGGGGGTGCTCCTCCAGCATGGCGATGAAGCGCTGACCGACCGTGCCCGTGGCGCCGAGAATGCCGACGCGGATCTTCCCCATCACGCCCGTCCTTTCGCTCCTTGACGCTCGCCGCACCCCGCGATAAGTATGAAGATACAATTGAAGTCGCGTGGTGATTTGCCGCGTATTGCCGCCACGTTAAACAAAGTGCTAAAAAGCGACCGCCCGCGGCACGCACTGCCCGGGCTTTGCTGTTCCTGAGGTTCACCATGCCGCGCTCCCGACACCCGCTCGAGATCCACAAGTTCGGCGGAGCCTCGCTCGCGAACGGGGTGGCGATCGCGCACGCCGTGTCCGTCATCCGGGCGCGGCGGCCCGCGCCCCTCGTGGTCGTCGTATCCGCGATGGCGGGTGTGACGGACGCGCTGCTCGATCTCGCCGGGGCGGCCGTCCGGGGCGACGCGGACGGCGCCCGTGCCACGCTCGACCGGCTGGCGGCGCAGCACCGCGCGGCGGTCGCCGCGCTCGTGCGTCCCGGCCCGCGGTCGGACGAGCTGCTGCAGGCGATCGAGGGCGCCTTCGCGGAGGTCGAGCCGCTCGCAGCCGGGTTGCGCGTGCTGCGCGAGCTGACGCCCCGGACCACCGACTATCTCGTCGCCCGGGGCGAGTACCTCTCGGCCCGCATCGTCGCGGCGGCCCTGGACAGCGCCGGTTGCCCGGCCGTCTACGTGGACGCCGTGGAGGTGATCCACACCGACGGGACGTTCGGCAACGCCTCACCCGATCTCGGACGCACCGAGCGCCGCGCGCGCCGCGTGCTCCGCCCCCTGCTCGCCCGCGGCGTCGTCCCCGTCGTTCCCGGCTTCCTCGGCGCCGCTCCGGACGGACAGGCGGTCACGCTGGGGCGCGGCGGCTCCGACCTCACGGCGACGCTGCTCGCCCGCGCGCTGGGCGCGCGGGAGGTCTCCCTCTGGAAGGACGTGCCGGGCGTGCTCACCGCCGACCCGCGCATCGTGCCGGACGCGCGCGTCATCCCGCAGCTGCACGTGCGCGAAGCCGCCGAGCTCGCCTACTACGGTGCGAAGGTGCTGCACCCGCGGGCGCTCCTTCCCGTGCTGCGGCGCAGCGTCGCGGTGCGCATCCGGCCGTTCGCCGATCCGGCGTCGCTCGGGACGGAGATCTCCCGGCGCCGCACTCTGAACGCGTACCCGGTCAAGGCGCTCTCCGCGATCCCCAAGCAGGCGCTCCTCACCGTGACCGGGAGCGGCATGCTCGGGGTGCCGGGGATCGCGGCGCGCGCCTTCGCCGCGGTGCACCACGAAGGGATCTCCGTCTCGCTCATCAGCCAGGCGTCCTCCGAGCAGTCGATCTGCTTCAGCGTCCCGGAGGACCAGGCGGAGCGGGCGCGCCGGCGGCTCGACGAGGCGTTCCGGCGCGAGATCGGGCGGCAGGAGATCGACCGCGTGGAAGTGCGCGCCGGCGCGGCGACGCTCGTGGTCGTCGGGCTCGGCATGGCGGGGACCCCCGGCATCGCCGCCCGCGTCTTCTCGGCCCTGGCCGAGGCGAAGATCAACGTCAGCGCGATCGCCCAAGGCTCCTCCGAGCTGAACCTGTCGCTCGTGGTGGACGCCGGCGACGCGGCGCGCGCCCTGCGGGTGGTGCACGGCGCCTTCCAGCTCAGCAAGATCGGCGGAGGGATGGGCGCGCACCCGGAGCGCAGCGACGTGGTGCTCCTGGGCTTCGGTCAGATCGGCCGCACCCTGGCGCCGCTGATCGCGAAGCCGAAGCACGGAGCGGTGCGGTTGCGCCTCGTCGGGCTGGTCGATCGCAGCGGGTTCGTGTTCGATCCGGCCGGCCTGTCGCCGCGCCGCCTCGCCGCGCTCGCCGCCGCCAAGGCGAAGGCCACGCCGCTCGCGAAGGCCCCCGGCGGGGGCGGCCACCGCGGCTCGGCGACGGAAGCCGTGGCGTTCGCGGCGCGCCACGCACTTTCGAATCCGATCCTGGTGGACGTCACCGCAGCCGACACGACCGAGACGCTCAGGACGGCGCTGGCGGCCGGCATGCACGTCGTGCTCGCCAACAAGCGGCCCATCACGGTGAGCCGGAAACGCTACGACGATCTGCGCGCCACCGC
>WNGI01001190.1_pt1 | contig 21217 bp, 22 predicted proteins | sample 5400621 | NCBI WGS metagenome assembly WNGI01 (sample SAMN13153374, study PRJNA577476) | soil metagenome | isolation source: 20 cm soil or saprolite under Garry oak tree replicate 1 | place: USA:California | collected 2016-06-15
CTGCGGTCGCCCCCTTCTCACTGAGCGCCGCTGCCGCGCTTGCATGGCTGAACGGCTGGTGCGCGGCGTATCTCGTGGCCGTCGCGCGGCTCGTGGGTGGCCTGCCGATCGCGCAGATCCGGTCGACGCGTGCTCTACTCATGCTGCTGGCAGGCGCCCTCCTTGTCGCCGCCTATGCTTGTCCTCCGCGATGGCGACAGAGCTCAAGCCCGTCTACCTGATCACCGGCGGCGACCGGCCGAAGATCCAGCGCGCGCTTCGCCGGCTCCGCGACCGGATCGGTGAGGAGGGCGTCGAGCTTCTCTCCGCGCTCGAGTCCGGGGGTGACGATACGGTCGCCGCGTGCAACTCGATGGGACTGCTCGGCGGCGGCCGGCGGCTCGTTGTCGTCGAAGAGGTCGAGCGCTGGAAGGCCCCGGACGTGAAGGCCGTCGCCGCGTATCTGGCGAGCCCTGCTCCCGACACCGTGCTCGCACTCGTCGCCGCGGAGCTCAAGAAGGACTCCCCACTCGCCAAGGCGTGCGCGAAGTCGGGGGACGTGCTCGTCTACGACGTCCCGAAGCGTCGCGTACCTGAGTGGGTGACGACGCAGTTCACCGAGCGCGGGGTGACCGTCGATGCGGAAGCGGTCCGGCTGCTCGTCGAGATCGTGGGCGAGGACCCGGAGGAGCTTGCGTCCGAGGTGGACAAGATCGCCACCTGGGCGGGCGGTGACTCCGTCGGTGTCCGCGAGGTCGAGGAGCTCGCCGCAGGTTGTGCTGAGGTGCCGGGCTACGACCTGACGGATGCCTGGGGGAGGCGCGACCTCTCCGCGGTGCTGACCGCCTGCCAGACCCTGCTCGAGCGTTCCGGCGATTCGGTGTCGCGCACGGTGCCGTCGTTGATCGGGCTCCTCGTCAGCCACGTGGGCCGAGTGAGGGACTGCCAGCTGTTGGCGGAGGAGGGTTTGAGCGGGCGCGAGGCGGCCGCCCGCATGAAGCGGCATCCGTTCTACGTCGAGAAGCTCTACGCGCAGGCGCGGAACTACGGCCCGGACGAGCTGCGCGAAGCGGTCGTCCGCCTGGCCGCGCTCGACCATGCGGTCAAGGGCGGATCGCGTCTCGCCGTCGATCTCGAGCTCGAGCGCGCACTGATCGACATCACGCGCCCGCGCGACGCCGTCGCTGCAGCAGCGGGTTAGTTACTTACCCGAGGAAACGAGGCGCGCGGCCTGCGCCTTGCGGCGTGCCGCCGTGTTCCGGTGCAGTGCCCCTCGGGCCGCCGCGCGATCGAGCCAGCGGACGAGCTCGCGGTGCTCGGCTGCGATTCGGTCGTTGTCGCCGGCCTGCACGGCCGCCCCGAGCCGCTTGGCCAGGGTCTTCGCGGTCGATTGGTAGCGCAGGTTCTCGAGCCGCTGCTTGGCGGCTGTGCGAACGCGCTTCTTCTGCTGCTGGATGTTCGGCATGGCGTTAAAAGGCCCGCACTGTGCGGGCGCGGAGATGGTACCAAAGGGCTCCGAGCCGCCGGCCTGCGCCGTTCACCGCCCTACCTATACTCGCCGCGTGGACGAGCATTCCGGCCGCCGCCTCGCGAGGTCGACGGCGATCTTTTCGCTCGCCACCGGCCTCTCCCGGATCCTCGGCCTCGTTCGCGAGGTGGTCGCCTCCTATTACTTTGGCGCTGCGGGGAAGATCAACGCCTTTACGGTCGCGTTCCAGGTACCGAATCTCGTCCGTGCCCTGGTCGCAGACGCGGCGCTCCAGTCTGCCTTCGTTCCCGTTTTCACCGAACTGCTGGAGAAAGGGGACAGGCGGCGCGCGTGGCGGGTGGCGTCAAGCCTCTTCTGGCTCGTGCTGCTCATCCTCTCCGCACTCACGGCGCTCTTCATCGTCGTGGCCCCATGGATCATCGGGCTGTTCGGCGATCCGGGAGGCGATAGGCAACTCGCGATCGGGCTCTCGCGGGTGCTCTTCCCGATCGTCATGTTGCTCGGCGTCTCGGGGATCGTCGTCGGGATTCTCAACAGCTACGAACGCTTCTCGGTCCCCGCGCTCAGCCCCGTCTTCTGGAACGTCGCGATCATCGTCGGGCTCGTGATCGGGATCCCTCAGGCCGACACGATCGACGGGAAGCTCTACGTCTACGCAGTCTCGATCGTCGTCGGCACCGTGATCCAAGTGCTCTTGCCGATGCCGTGGCTGCGCGGTCTGGACGGACGCCTGCGCGTGCTGATCGACTGGCGCGACCCTGCCGTCTCACGCGTGCTGAAGCTGATGCTGCCGGTCACGCTCGGACTTGGACTGATCAACTTCAACGCGGTTGTCGACTCCATCTTCGCGTCGAGGCTGATCGACCCAAAGCTCGCACCGACCGCGATCGACAGGGCCTTCCGCCTCTACATGCTCCCGCAGGGGATCTTCTCGGTGGCGATCACCACCGTGCTCTTCCCATCGCTTGCGCGGCTCTCCGCACGCGGCGACCAGGTGGGTTTTCGCAACACGCTCGCTCTCGGGCTGCGGCAGATCGCCTTCCTGCTGATTCCGGCAAGCGTCGTCAGCGCGTTGCTCGCGGAGCCGATCACGCGGCTGGTCTACCAGCGCGGCGCCTTCGAGCCGTCGCAGACGCCGGTGGTCGCCGGCGCGCTCGCTGCGTTTTCGGCGGGCCTCTTCTTCAACGGGATGATGCTGCTACTCAACCGCGGGTTCTTCAGCGTGCAGTCGAACTGGATTCCCACGGCCGTCGCGCTGGGGAACCTCGGGCTGAACGCGGCGCTGGACGCGGTCTTCTACCGATTTGGAACGTGGGGGATTCCGCTCGCGACGTCGCTCGTGAACGTCGCAGGAAGCGTGGTGCTGATCGTGCTCATGAGACGTCGGCTCGGTCGGCTCGGATTCAGTGAGATCGCCGATTCCGTGTTCCGCATCATCATCGCGTCGGCCGTCCTGGCGGGAGCTGCGTACGGCACCTGGTACGGCCTGGATGCAGCGCTGGGACGTTCCTTCGTCGGGCAACTCGTCTCGGTCGGGAGCGCACTCGTGATCGGCATCGCCGTCTACCTGCTCGCATGCCGAGCGCTCAAGGTTCGGGAGCTCGGGGCGTTGCTAGCTTTGCTGAGGCGTTTCAAGGCACGCCTCACATGACTCAAGACCGAATCCGCAACTTCTCGATCATCGCCCACATCGACCATGGGAAGTCGACGCTGGCCGATCGCATCCTCGAGCTCACGCACGCCGTCTCCAGCCGTGACATGCGCGAGCAGGTGCTCGACTCGATGGATCTGGAGCGAGAGCGCGGGATCACGATCAAGGCGCAAGCTGTGCGCGTCGAGTGGAAGGGCCACCAACTCAACCTCATCGACACGCCCGGCCATGTGGACTTCACCTACGAGGTCTCGCGTTCCCTGCAGGCGTGCGAGGGGGCTCTGCTCGTCGTCGATGCCGCGCAGGGCACGCAGGCGCAGACACTCGCGAACGCCTATCTCGCGATCGAGAACAGTCTGGACATCGTTCCCGTCGTCAACAAGATCGATCTGCCGTCCGCCGATCCGGACGCGGTCGCCCGCGAGATTGCGGATCTGATCGGAGACGACCCCGAGCACGTCCTGCGCATCTCCGCCAAGACGGGGCAAGGTGTCGAGGACGTGCTGGACGCGATTGTCGAGCGCGTGCCATCGCCCGCCGGCGATCTCGCTGCGCCTGCGCGCGCGCTGATCTTCGACTCGTCGTACGACCAGTACCGCGGCGTGGTGGCGTTCGTGCGCGTTGTGGACGGAAGCTTCTCGACGCGCGAGCCCCTGCGCGCGATGGCGCTCGGAACGCGGTTCGAGGCCGAGGAGCTCGGCTTCTTTTCTCCCACCCGCAGCGCAACGGGAACCCTCGAGGCCGGCGAAGTGGGTTACGTCATCACCGGCTTGAAGGACGTCTCGCGCCTGCGCGTGGGCGACACGATCACGTCGGAGCGGCGGCCGGCGGCAGGGCCGCTGCCCGGCTACAAGGAAGTCAAGCCGATGGTGTTCTCCGGCCTGTGCCCGACGGACTCGGACGCGTATCCGGAGCTACGCGACGCGCTCGAAAGGCTGAAGCTCAACGACGCGGCGCTGTTCTACGAGCCCGAGACGTCTCAGGCGCTCGGGTTCGGCTTTCGCTGCGGCTTTCTCGGGTTGCTGCACATGGAGATCGTCCGCGAGCGGCTCGAGCGCGAGTTCGACCTCGACCTGATCGTGACCGCGCCGAACGTGGCCTATCGCGTGAAGCCTCCCAACGGGGAGTGGAAAGAGGTGCACACGCCGTCCGACATGCCGAACGAAGTGGAGGAGGTCGAGGAGCCGTACATCAAGGCCTCGATCATCGTCCCCAAGGAGTACGTCGGCGCGGTCATGGAGCTGAACAACGACCGGCGCGGGAACTTCGATCACATGGAGTACCTCTCCGAGCAGCGCGTTCATCTGACCTATGAGCTCCCGCTCGCAGAGATCGTGCTCGACTACTACGACCAGCTGAAGTCACGCACGCGCGGGTACGCGAGCTTCGACTACGACGTGATCGACTTCCGCCCCGGCAAGCTCGTGCGAGTGGACGTGCTCGTCGGCGGCGAGCCCGTCGATGCGCTCTCGCTCGTCATCCACCGCGACTCGGCCTACGACCGCGGCCGCTTGCTGGTCGAGCGCTTGCGAGAGGAGATCCCGCGCCAGCACTTCGACGTCGCGATTCAGGCGGCGATCGGCGCCCGCGTGATCGCGCGTGAAACCGTGAAGGCCAGGCGCAAAGACGTGCTGGCCAAGTGTTACGGCGGCGACATCTCGCGCAAGCGGAAGCTGCTGGAGAAGCAGAAGGCAGGGAAGAAGCGGCTGAAGCAGGTCGGAATGGTCGAAGTGCCGCAGGAGGCGTTCCTGGCGGTGCTCAATCTCGATTCGGAGAAGAAGTCGTGACCCTCGGCGCCCGGCAGCTCTACGTTCACCTGCCGTTCTGCTCGCACCGCTGCGGCTACTGCGACTTCGTGACCGCGGTCGGGCGGCGCTCGCAACATGCCGACTACGTCGAGGCCCTGCTCGCCGAGCTCGAGCTCGAGCGCGGCGTGCTCGCGCCGGAGCTGGAGACGGTCTTTCTCGGCGGGGGCACGCCGACGTTCACGGAGCCCCATGCCCTGGAACGCCTGCTGGTGTCGCTGCCGCCGGCAAGCGAGGTAACCGTCGAGGCGAACCCGGAGACCGTGACCCAGGAGCTCGCACGCATGTTGCGTGCGCGGGGCGTGAATCGAATCTCGCTGGGCGTGCAGAGCTTCCGGCCCCACCTGTTGCAGGTTCTCGACCGTGTTGTCCAGCCGGACACCGTCCGGCGTGCCTTCTACCATCTCCGTGATGCCGGATTTGACAACATCTCCTTCGACCTCATCTACGGGATTCCGGGCCAGGCCCCCTCCGACGTCGACGCCGACCTCGCCGACGCACTCGAGCTCGGGCCCGAGCACCTCTCGTGTTACGAGCTGGAGGCGAAGCCGGGGACGCGCTTCACCCACGCTCACGGGGACGAGCTCGAGCGCCAGGCCGAGGCGATGGAGTCGTACTTCGAGCTGGTCGTCGAGCGGCTGACCGCAGCCGGGTATCGCTGGTACGAGACCGCCAACTTCTGTCGCGTTTCGGAGCGTGATCTTCGTTCCCGGCACAACCTCGCCTACTGGCTCGGACGGGACTACCTCGGGCTCGGCGTGGGCGCGGTCTCGACGATCGCCGGACGCCGGTGGCGGAACACGCCTCGCCTGGCCGGCTACATCGAAGCGCTGGGGCGAGGGACGCTGCCTGAACGTGAGCTCGAGCCGCTCTCGCACGATGTGCGTCGCCGTGAACGCGTCATGCTCGGCTTGCGCCTGGACGAGCCGCTCGTCTTGGGTGACCTCGCCGGCGTCGTCGACCAACGGGCCGTGTCCCGTCTCGAGCTCCTCGGGCTCGTGCGCAGCGACGCCGCTCGGCAGACGCTTGGGCTGACGCACCGCGGCCGGTTCCTCGGCGGCGGGGTCACCGCGGACCTGCTCACGTAGGCCGCCCGCTAAAATTCCTGTAAATGGCGTCTGATCCAGCGGCAACCCTGACGGCTCGACAGCGCACGCTGCTTGCGCTCGTGATCGAGGAGTACGTCGCGACGGGCCAGCCCGTGGGCTCGAGGCACCTCGTCGAGCGCGGCGGGCTGAACGTCTCGCCGTCAACTGTGCGCAACGAGCTCTCGGAGCTCGAAGCGCAGGGCCTCCTCACCCATCCGCACACCTCGGCGGGCCGGGTCCCGACCGAGCACGGCTACCGGCTCCATGCCGACGAGTTGCTGGCGCGCAAGGATCCGCGCCCGGGCTCGTTCCCGCTCGACCTCTCCGAGCTCCGGCGGGAGATCGATTCGGCGCTCGAGGCGACGACGGAGATGCTCTCGCGCGTAACCAGTCAGCTCGCTCTGGTGTCTGCGCCGCCGCTGGAGACGACGACCGTACGACACGTCGAAGTGCTGCTCCTCAATCCGCGCACCGTGATGGCTGTCGTGATCACATCGACCGGAGGCGTGGCCAAGCGGGTCGTGACCTTCGACCACGCCGTCGACCCGGGGCTCGCCAAATGGGCCGGCGAGTATCTGAACGAACGGGTGTCCGGGCTGCAGCTCGGAACGAGCCGGTTGCGGCGCGAGCTGGAGGACCCGAGCCTCTCGGGGGCCGAACGGGAGTTCCTCGCTGCCCTGAGGCCCGCGTTCACGGATCTGCTCCAGGCCGAACAGCGCCTGTACGTCGGGGGCGCGGCAGACCTGCTCGACTCGGCCCGTGAAGACGATCTCGGCATCTATCGGCACGTGCTGGTGACGCTGGAACGTCGTGCGGCGCTCCTCGGGATCCTCGGCGAGGCGCTCGACCCGCGTCGCGCGTTTGTCCGGATGGGCGGCGACCTCGAGCACCCGGCCTTCCAGGACGCGGCACTCGTCGGCGCGAGCTACGGGCTCACGAACCGCGCGCTCGGGGCGGTCGGGCTGCTCGGACCGGCGCGAATGGATTACGACAAGGCAATTCGCTCGGTTCGAGGCGCAGCGCAGGAGCTCTCGCGCTTCGTCGAGGAGGTTTACGAGGACAACTGAGGGCGTCGCTACGCTAGTGCAAGCGTATGGCGACGACTGAGCGCGACTACTACGAGGTTCTCGCCGTGTCGCGAACGGCGAGCGCCGACGAGATCAAGCGCGCATTCCGGCGGCTTGCCCGCGAGCTGCACCCGGATGTCTCGAAGGAGCCGGACGCCGATCACCGGTTCCGCGAGATCGTCGAGGCTTATGAGGTCCTCTCCAACTCCGAGCGGCGCGAGCTGTACGACCGCTTCGGGCACGCCGGTCTGCGGAGCGGCGGCTTCGAGCCCACCTCGTTCGACCTCGGGGACCTCTCGAATCTCTTCGCCGCCTTCTTCGGTGACGATCTCTTCGGCGGCGGAGGGAGGAGCGGGGGGCGTCGCCGGGGCGCCGACATCGCCGCGCAGGTCGAGATCGGCCTGGCCGAGGTGGCGACTGGGACCAAGGTCGACGTGCCGTTCGGTGTTGCCGTCCCGTGCACGCGTTGTGGAGGAAACGGCGCGGAGCCAGACACCGCGATCCGTCCCTGCCCGACCTGTGGAGGCAGCGGCCGAGTGCGTCAGGTTTCGCGCAGCGTGTTCGGAGAGTTCGTGCGCGCAGGGACGTGCCCGACCTGCACCGGGTCGGGGCAGCTGATCGAGCAGCCGTGCAAGCAGTGCCACGGCGCGGGCCGTGTGCTCGAGGAGCGCACCCTCGAGGTCGAGATACCGCCCGGCATCCACGACGGCCAGCGAATCAGGCTCACCGGCGAAGGCCACTCCGGGACGCCCGGGTCTCGTGCAGGCGACGCGTACGTTGAGGTGCACGTGCGCCACGACGACCGTTTCGTTCGCGAAGGCAATGACGTCTACACAACCGTCGATCTCACGTTCACACAGGCCGCGCTCGGGGCTACCGTGTCGGTGGCTACGCTCGAGGGCGACGAGGAGCTGACCTTCGAGCCCGGGACGCAGCCGGGCGAGGTCCGTGTCCTGCGCGGGCGCGGGCTGCCGGTGCTGCAGGGGTTCGGCCGCGGGAATCAGCGCATCCTCGTTCGAGTCACCGTTCCCCGGCAGTTGACGGAGGAGCAGCGCCGTCTACTGGATGAGTTCGACGGGCTGTCGACGGACGCGACGTATGCGTCGGGCGAGGGGTTCTTCGACAAGTTGAAGAGCGCGTTCCGCTGAACGCCATCCGGCGGGTCTCGGTTGCCGTCCCCGTCGAGCGCGCAGAGGAGGCGCGCGCACAGATGCTCGAGCTGTTTCCTCAGGGCTTCGAGGAAGTCGACCTCGCGGACGGGATCGAGCTCGTCGCCTATACCGACGCAAGCGGTGAGGAACGTCTTTGGCACGTCTTTGGAGGTGTCCGAGGACAGGACGTGGCCGCTGATTGGCGCGACCGCTGGAAGGCGTTTCACCAGCCCGTACGCGTTGGGCCCTTTTGGATCGGCCCGCCCTGGCACGACCCGCCTGCCGACGCGATCGCCGTAGTGATCGACCCGGGTCGGGCCTTCGGCACCGGCGCCCATCCGACGACGCAGCTCTGCGTCGAGTTGATGCTCGACCTCGAGCCGACGAGTGTCGTCGACTTCGGCTGCGGGTCCGGCGTGCTGTCGATCGTCGCCGCGAAGCTCGGCTTTGCTCCGGTGATCGCCCTCGATGCCGACGAAAATGCGGTCGCGGCGACGATCGCCAATGCCGCGGCCAACGGCGTCGAGGTCGATGCACGCCGGTCGAACGTGCTCGACGAGCAGGCTCCCGCCACGGATGTCGCGGTCGCGAACATCACGCGTACGTCGGTGGAGGCCCTCGCACCCGGTCTGCGTTCCAGGACTCTCGTGACGTCGGGGTACCTTCCCACCGACACCGCGCCGCTCCCCGGCTTCAGGCATCTGCGCCGCATCACACGCGACGGCTGGGCCGCGGATCATTACGAGGCGACGTGAAACTGGCGCTCGGAAGCCAGTTAGCATCACGCCGGTGACGACGTTCTCGGTCCGTTTCCTCGGCTGCAAGGTCTCCCACACGGACGCACAGGAAGTCCGCGAGCGCCTGCTCGCGGACGGACACGTCGAGCACGGGCCGGGCGACGCCGAGGTCGCGGTGGTGAACACCTGCTGCGTCACGCACGAGGCGGTTCGAAAGTCGCGTCAGGCCGCCGTGCGCGCTGCGCGCACGCACGAGCGCGTCTATGTGACCGGCTGCGCGGCGAATCTCGCCGGCGACGCCTTCTCGGGTCTCCCTAGCAACATCATCGTCGTCGCCAGTCCGAGCGAGGAGACCCCGGCGTTCGTGGCCGGGGACGTGGGCGCGATCGGCTGCGTTCAGGCGGACGCCCGTCTCGACCGGGTCCGCGCCTTCGTGAAGATCCAGGATGGCTGCAGCTTCTCCTGCAACTTCTGTGTAATCCCGCTCGTTCGTGGTGGATCGCGAAGCCGCTCCGCTGCGGCCGTGCTCGGCGAAGTGCAGCGACGCGTTGCGCACGGACACAAGGAGATCGTCCTCACCGGGATCAATCTCGGCTGCTATCGGGACCGAGCGGCGGGCTATGCGCTGCCGCGCCTCGTGCGTGAGGTCGGCGCGGTTCCCGGCTTGGAGCGGCTCCGTCTGTCGTCGATCGAGATCAACCACGTCGACCGCGAGCTCGTGTCGGCGCTACGGGAGACGCCGAACGTGAGCCGGCATCTGCACGTCCCGCTGCAATCGGGCGACGACGGGGTCCTGCGGGACATGGCTCGCCGCTACAGCTCAGCCACGTTTCTCCGCCGGCTCGAGCCGCTCGCCGATTTCAACCTCACGACCGATGCGATCGTCGGCTTTCCCACCGAGACCGAGCACGCGTTCCGCAACACACTCTCGGTCGTCGAGGCAGCCGGCATCACAAAAGTCCACGTCTTCCCATACTCGCCGCGACCCGGAACGGTTACTGCCGGAGACGACGCCGTCCCGCCGGCCATCAAGAAAGACCGGAGCTCCCGGCTGCGCGCTGCGTCGGAAACAGCGTGTCTTGCACGCTGGCGTGAGAAGATCGGCGCAGATGATGTCGTCCTCGTTGATCGGCCCGGCCGCGGCTACGGGGATGACTACTCGCCGTGGCTCGTCGAAACCGATCAGATCGGCGAGTTCGTCCGGGTTCGCGGCGCGGCCGTTTCGGAGGAGGGGATCCTCGCTGCCTGAGGACTGCCTCTTCTGCAAGCTCGTGCGCGAAGGCGACCACGTTGCAAAGGGCGACGGCTTCGTCGCGATCCGCGACATCAATCCGCGGGCCGACACCCACCTGCTCGTCCTGCCCGAGCGGCACGTCCCGAGCTTCCGCGAGGTTGGTGAGTTCCCGCCCGACGAGGCGAAGCGGATGTTGGACTTCGTCGCCGAGACCGCCCGCGAGGCCGGCCTCGAGGACTACCGCGTTCTGGTGAACGTGGGCGAGGGCGGCGGGCAGACGATCTTCCACCTGCACTGGCACATCCTCGGCGGCCGGATCCGAGGCCTCCCCGAATGAGCGTCGCTCGCCTTCGGCGCGCTCCCGTGAGGGAAACCATGTTTCCCTCACGAGTTCCCTTCTTTAGGGATCGCCTCAACCCCCGCGCCGCTGAGATCGCCGCGTGGGCAGAGGAGAAGGAGCGGGGAAACCTCCCGGTTTCCCCCTTTGTCCCTTCCACCCCTCATCGGCCAAAGAGCGGCCGATGAGTCTGATCGCGCGCATGGAGGACGAGGTCAAGCAGGCGACGCTCGCGCGTAACGCCGACCGTCGCGACGCGCTTCGGCTCATCCTCTCGAGTCTCCGCTCGGCCGAGAAGGAACTGCAGCGCCCGCTGTCGGACGACGAGGAGCTGCAAGTCCTCCAGCGTGAGCGCAAACGCCGGATCGAGGCGGCCGAAGCGTTCCGGAGCGGCGGCCGGGAGGAGCAAGCGGCGGCGGAGGAGCAGGAGCTCTCGGTGCTTCAAGAGTTCATGCCGGAGCCGCTTACAGAGGCCGAGCTGGAGGAGATCGTGGACGACGCCATCGCCGAGAACGGGGCGACCAGCATGCGCGACTTCGGTCGCGTGATGGCCGATGTCATGCCGCAGGTCTCCGGTCGGACCGACGGCTCCGTCGTGAGTCAGCTCGTCAAGGAAAAGCTGGCGTAGAGATACTCCCGACGGTCGCGCCTACACTGAGCGCGTGCAGCAGGTGAAGCAGACCCTCGATGTCTCCAACGACGTCGCCGCCGAACTGGCGACGATCGGCGACGGCGTCCTCGATGCTCTTCGCGACCGCCTCGAGTGCACGATCCTCCTGCGCGGGAACCGGCTCACGATCGCCGGCGACGACATCCATGTCGCCGAGGCGCGCGCGGTCGTCGACGAGCTGGTCGAGCTCGTGGAGACCGGGCAGGAGATCGGCCCCGCCACGGTGGACGCCGTTCTGAACGCGATCGACCACGCCGAGAACGTCCAGGACGTCTTCGGCGACGTGGTCTGGCGCCACCGTGGCAAGCAGATCACGCCGAAGACCGTGACGCAGAAGCAATACGTCGATGCGATCCGCAACTGCACCGTCACATTCGGGATCGGTCCGGCCGGCACCGGCAAGACTTACCTCGCGATGGCCCTGGCCGTTGCCGCGCTCCAGGACCGGCAGGTCGCGCGCGTCATCCTCACGCGACCCGCGGTCGAGGCCGGCGAGCGGCTCGGCTTTCTCCCGGGTGACATGCTCGCGAAGGTCGACCCGTATCTACGGCCGCTGTTCGACGCGCTCTACGACATGCTCGACGCGGAGCGGCTCAACACGTACATGGAACGCGGCACGATCGAGGTTGCGCCGCTCGCATTCATGCGCGGCCGTACACTCAACGACTCCTTCATCATCCTCGACGAGGCGCAGAACACGAGCCCCGAGCAAATGCAGATGTTCCTCACGCGGCTCGGGTTCGGCTCGAGGGTGGTGGTCACGGGCGATGTGACGCAGGTTGACCTCCCGCGCGAGCAAGCTTCCGGTCTCATCCAGGTGCAGGACATCCTCAGCTCGATCGACGGCATCGCTTTCGTCCGCTTCAGCCACGAGGACGTCGTGAGGCACAAGCTCGTGCAGCGGATCGTCGAGGCGTACAAGCTGCACGCGGAGGAGACCGGGACGGCACGGCGGAAGTAGCGGCATGGTGGAGATCGAGGTGGCGAACCGTTCCGGCGCGGTCCTCGACCTCGGGGCTGCGGCAGAGTTGATTCGCGCCGTCTTGCAGGCGGAAGGAATCGGCGACGGCGAGCTCGGCCTTCAACTAGTCGGTCCGGAGGAGATCCGTGACCTCAAGCGCGAGCATCTCGGCATCGACGAAGAAACAGATGCGCTCGCGTTTCCGATCGACGGCCGCGACGCGCTGCCGGCCGGAATGCCTCGTCAGCTCGGTGACGTCGTGCTCTGCCCAGAGGTGGTCGGAGACGCCTGGCGCGCTCCGCTCGTGCACGCCGTGTTGCACCTAGTCGGCTACGACCATGGCGCGGAGATGGAAGCCCGAGAACGAGGTTACGCATGAGGGCGCGTCCGTCCGTGATGGAGAGCTTCAATTTCGCGATCGAGGGCGTGATCCACGTGCTGCGGACGCAGCGCAACATGCGACTGCACTTTGCAGCGGCCGTCGCGGTGATCGTCGTCGCCGTCGCAGTCGGCGTCTCGAAGATCGAGCTGAGCGTGTTGCTGATCTCGATTGCCTTTGTTCTCGTGGCCGAGATGATCAACACCGCGGTCGAAGGTGCGATCGATGCCGCCACTACGTCTTTCGACCCGATGGCGAAGCTCGCGAAGGACATCGCAGCGGGCGCTGTGCTGATCGCATCCGTAAACGCCGTCGCGGTCGGCTATCTCGTGTTCGCCGGCAAGGCCGCCGACAAGACCGCAGACGTTCTCGATCGGGTTCGTAGTGCACCCGCGCAGATCACGCTGGTCGCGCTCGTGCTGACCGTGATCATTGTCATCGCCACGAAGGCGTGGACAGGTCGCGGGACACCGCTCCGTGGCGGGCTTCCATCCGGACATGCCGCGGTCGCCTTCGCGGGCTGGATGGCCGCCACCTATATCGTCAACGACTCGCACCGCTTCGTCGTCAGCGCGCTGACGTTCATCATGGCACTGCTCGTGGCCCAGACTCGCGTGGAATCCGGCGTTCACTCCGCCCTCGAGGTCGCCTACGGAGGGGCGCTCGGTGCCTTCGTGACCCTCGCTGTGTTCCAGTTGCTGTGAGCAAGGATCTCTACGAGCGGGCAGTCGCGATCTCGGAACGAGCGTATGCGCCCTACTCCAACTACCTCGTCGGGGCCGCGGTGCGCACGCGGGACGGCAAGGTCTTCGAGGGCGTGAACGTCGAGAACGCCGCGTATCCACTCGGCGTCTGCGCGGAGAAGACCGCGCTGGTCAAGGCGGTCAGCGAGGGTTACAAGCCCGGTGACATCGCCGCCATCGGGATCACCGCCTCGCCGTGTGGCGGTTGCAGGCAATGGCTTTACGAGTTTCGGATCGACGAGATCACGTTCCTGAACTCCGCCGGAGAGCTCGCCACGTATTCGGCGGCGGAGCTGCTGCCGGATACCTGGGATCTGCCCGTTTGAAGTCCGGCTTCGTCGCCGTCGCGGGGCGGCCGAACGTCGGCAAGTCGACGCTCGTCAACGCGCTCGCGGGCGGCAAGGTGGCGATCGTCTCCGACAAGCCGCAGACGACTCGGCGACGGATCTTCGGGATCGCGAACGGCGACGACTATCAGCTCGTCCTCGCAGACCTGCCCGGCTTCCAGCGACCGCTCGACCCGCTCACCGAACACATGCAGCGCACCGTCGACTCATCGTTCGAGGATGTCGATGCCGTCGCGCTCGTATTGTCGGCGCGCGAGCGGATCGGCGCCGGGGACCGCTTCGTCGCGCGGCGCGTGTTCGAGCTCGGCGTCCCGGTGATCATCGTGCTGAACAAGATCGACCGGCTCAAGGGCGGTCATATTGCGACTCAGATGGAGTCGGCTTCGAAGCTCGGCGACTTTCACGCCCTCCATCCGGTCAGCGCGAAGACCGGCGACGGCGTCGACGAGCTGCGCCAGGAGCTCGTCGGGCTGCTTCCCGAGGGGCCGCTGTACTTTCCGCAAGAGCAGCGCACGGACTTGCCGGTCGAGGTGCAGATCGCCGAGCTCGTCCGCGAACAGGCGCTGCGCCTCACGAAGGACGAAATTCCGCATGCGATCACGGTCGAGGTCCAAGAGCTCGGGGAAAAGGTGATCGAGGCCGACCTGCTCGTCGAGACGGAGTCCCAGAAGCAGATCGTCATCGGCAAGGGCGGCTCGGTGGTGCGCGAGATCGGCAGGCGCGCTCGGCCGGAGATCGAGGCGATCGTCGGCCACCAGGTCTACCTAGAGCTGCACGTCAAGGTGAGGCCACGCTGGCGCCGAGACGAAGCAACCCTCGAACGTCTCGGGCTCTAGACCACTCGCAACGCGACGGATTCGGCTCCGTGCCGGGACGGACACGTGACGGATTTCGTCTTAGCGTGTCGGTGGGCGGGAGTGGTGGGACCCGGTCTCTCGTGTGCGTGTACCTCTAACGGCCGAACAGGGCGCCCGATTTCGGCGGATGGCCGGGAGCTACACTCAGAAAATGGCGCAGGCGCCCGTTCTGCCACGTGGTTTCGAGCTTCCGCTCGAGCCGAGGCTGCCGCGGATCGGATCCGTGGACGCCGTGGCGCTCGAGGAGCGCAGTGCCTCACTGGCGAAACGATCGATCAAGAAGGACGCCAAGGTGTTCGCGCTCGAGCTCGCGGTGCGAATGATGGATCTGACGACGCTCGAAGGCCAGGACACCCCGGGGAAAGTGGCGGCGCTGGCATCAAAGGCGATCCGGCCGGATCCCAGCGATGCGGGAATCCCATCTGTCGCCGCGATCTGCGTCTACCCGAATCTCGTTCCGTCCGCGGTGGCTCGCGTCGAGGGAACGACCGTGAAGGTCGCGTCCGTCGCAACGGCGTTCCCCTCGGGCCAGTCGCCGATCGAGACGAAGCTCGAAGAGGTGCGCTGGGTCGTCGAGCACGGCGCCGATGAAGTCGACATGGTGATCGACCGCGGTGCGTTCCTCTCCGGACGCTACGCGAAGGTCTACGACGAGATCGTCCAGGTGAAGGAAGCGTGCGGCGAGGCGCACCTGAAGGTGATCCTCGAGGTGTCCGAGCTCGGCACGTACGACAACGTCCGGCGGGCCTCGCTGCTCGCGATGGCTGCCGGAGCGGACTTCATCAAGACGTCGACGGGCAAGCTTCCCGGCGCTGCGACGCTGCCGGTGACCCTCTGCATGCTCGAGGCGATTCGCGACGTCTACGAGGAGACGGGGCGCATGGTCGGGATGAAGCCTGCGGGCGGCATCCGCCAGGCGAAGCAGGCAGTGCAGTACCTCGTGCAACTGCACGAGACGCTCGGCGTCGAGTGGCTGACGCCTGACCTCTACCGCCTGGGCGCATCGTCATTGCTCAACGACGTCCTGATGCAACTCCGGAAGGAAAAGACCGGCGCCTACCAGAGCCCGGATTACTTCACCGTTGACTGAGCTCGAGCGAAAGCAGGATCGCACCCCGGTTCCGAAGGAATGGGCGTATGCGCCCGCTCCGGAGTCGCGTGACGTCGTCACGCTCGACGACCGCTACGGGCACTACGTCGGCGGCAAATGGCTCGAGCCGAGCGAGACATATACGACGATCTCGCCGGCGACCGAGGAGCCGCTCGCGGAAGTCGGCCAGGCAACGCCCGAGGAGGTCGAGGCCGCTGTCTCGGCGGCGCGTGACGCATTCGAGAACGGCTGGTCCGGTATCCCGGCTGCTGAGCGGGCGAAGTACCTCTTCCGCATCGCGCGCATCCTCCAGGAACGCGCGCGAGAGTTCGCCGTGCTCGAGTCTCTCAACGGCGGCAAGCCGATCAAGGAGTCGCGCGATGTCGATCTGCCGCTGGCGGCCGCACATTTCTTCTACTACGCGGGCTGGGCCGACAAGCTCGAGTACGCGTTCCCGAACCGCCGACCCCAGCCGGTCGGCGTAGCGGGTCAGATCATCCCGTGGAACTTCCCGCTGCTGATGCTGTCGTGGAAGATCGCGCCTGCACTGGCCGCAGGCAACACGGTCGTGCTCAAACCCGCGGAGACGACCCCGCTGTCGGCGCTGCTGTTCGCCGACGTGCTGCGACAGGCCGAGCTGCCGCCCGGCGTCGTGAACATCGTCACCGGTGACGGACGCACGGGCGCTGCGCTCGTGAAGTCGGAAGGCGTCGACAAAATTGCCTTCACGGGTTCCACCGACGTCGGCAAGGCGATCCAGCGCGAACTCGCGGGAACCGGGAAGAAGCTGACGCTCGAGCTCGGCGGCAAGGCCGCGAACATCATCTTCGACGACGCTGCACTCGATCAGGCCGTCGAGGGGATCATCAACGGCATCTACTTCAACCAGGGGCACGTCTGCTGCGCCGGCTCGCGTCTCCTCGTGCAGGAATCGATCTACGAGCCGGTCGTCGAGAAGCTCAAGCGGCGTCTCACGACGCTTCGCGTGGGCGACCCACTGGACAAGAACACCGATGTCGGAGCGATCAACTCGAAAGAGCAGCTCGAGCGGATTCGCGAGCTGGTCGAATCCGGCGAGCAGGAGGGTGCGGAGATCTACCAACCGCCGTGTCGGCTGCCGGAGAAGGGTTACTGGTTCGCACCGACGGTTTTCACCAACGTCGCGCAGAGCTATCGCATCGCGCAGGAAGAAATCTTCGGGCCCGTGCTCTCGATCCTCACCTTCCGCACACCCGAGGAGGCGGTCGAGAAGGCGAACAACACGCCGTACGGTCTCAGCGCAGGTGTCTGGACCGAAAAAGGCTCGCGCATTCTCTGGATGGCGGAACGTCTGCGCGCAGGCGTGGTGTGGGCGAACACGTTCAACCGCTTCGATCCGTCGTCGCCGTTCGGCGGGTACAAGGAGTCCGGCTTCGGCCGGGAGGGCGGCCGCCACGGTCTCGAGCCTTACATGCAGTTCGACGGAAGCCAGCCCTCCGGTGGCTGACAGGCTGCCGGTCAAGAAGACGTACAAGCTCTTCATCGGGGGAGCCTTCCCGCGGTCCGAATCGGGGCGCACCTACGAGGCCGAGGGGCAGAACGTCGCCCGCGCCTCGCGGAAGGACGTTCGCGACTCGGTGCGTGCGGCGCGAACGGCCTGGCCCAAATGGGCAGGCATGACCGCCTACAACCGGGGCCAAGTTCTCTATCGCGTGGCCGAGATGATCGAGTCGCGCAGCTCGGAGTTCACAGACGTGAGCACGGGCCGCGACGAGGTCGAGCGAACGGTCGATCGCATCGTCTGGTACGCGGGGTGGGCGGACAAGCTCGCGCAGGTGCTCGGCTCGTCGAATCCCGTGGCAGGCCCGTACTTCAACTTCACCGTTCCGGAGCCCACCGGCGTCGTCGCGGTCATCGCGCCCGACGAGCCCCCGCTGCTCGGGCTCGTTTCTCGGGTCATCCCGGCGCTGACCGGCGGAAATGCCGTGGTCGCAGTCGCTTCGGAGACGCACCCGCTGGCTGCGATCGAGCTCGCCGAGGCGCTCGCCACCTCTGACGTCCCGGGCGGGGTGGTCAACCTGCTCACGGGTCATCGGGACGAACTGGCGCCGTGGCTCGCGTCACACATGGACGTCAACGCCATCGACATCACCGGGGCCGACGGCTCCTCGGCCGAGCTCGAGCGCGCGGCGGCCGACAACGTGAAGCGCGTCGTGCGAGGTGACCCCGACTCCCAGAGCCCGTGGGAGATCGCATCGTTCCTCGAGCTCAAGACCGTCTGGCACCCGGTCGGCCAGTAGATACTTCGACTCGTGAGAAACGAGCGCCGGTTCAGCCTGGCCATCTCTGAAGGTGACGGAATCTCGGTGATCGCCGACGTCGGCGATCCGGAATCCGCACGCGCCGCCGCCGCCCAGGGTGCCGAGGCGATTGTCGTTGGTAGCGAGGTTGGCGACCTGCGCGCGGTGACGGAGCTGCCGATTCTCTGGCGCGAGGGATCGCCGTCGGAGGCTGCGCTCGCGGGCGCCGACGCGTGGCTGGTGGCGGTCGGGGACGCGGGCGAGGACGGAGACTGGCTCGCGCGCCAGCACGCCGAGGCGCTTGGGCTCGGGCTCGACTGTGTCGTCGAGGTGCGGAGCGAGGAGCAGCTCGAGCTTGCGCTCGAACGGCTCGACCCGGAGATCTTCCTACTGGCAGCCCGGGACGGAGAGGACACGGACGCCCTGAGTCAAGCACTCGAGCTTCTGCCGGACGTGCCGGCGGGCAAGCTCGCCGTCGCGGACGTGGGCGTTTCGAGTCGTGAACAGGTGGACGAGCTCGAGCGGGCGGGAGTCGATGCGGTCATCGTCGGAACGCGAAACGTCGCCGAGCTCGTCGGTGACGCCTCACCCCAGGTCTAACACCGGCAGCGCGGTCGAGCGCTGGGCCGGCACCCGGTGGGGCGGTCGCGGGACGGCGCTCGCGGCAATCCTGGTCGGCGCGGCGACGATTCGCGTCGTTGGCATCCAGTACGGGCTTCCGTTCGGGAACCTGCTCAATCCCGACGAGGGGTCGATCGTGCCACGCGCGTGGAAGCTCGTGCACGGTGGCGGCGGCGACCCGCACTGGTTCGACTACCCGACGCTGCTGATGTACGTCAATGCGCCGTTTCAGGCGTGGCAGAGCGAACCGTCTTATCTGACCGCCCGAATCGTGGGTGTGGCGCTCGCGCTGGCGGCGATCGCCGCAGCCTGGTGGCTCGGCCGCCGCGCATTCGGGACGCCGGCGGCAGGAGTCGTCGCCGCCGCCGTGGTCGCCGTGTGCACGATCCACGTCGCATATTCGCGCGCCGCCGTGACGGACGTCCCGCTGACGTTGGGCGTCGCGGTTTCTCTCGCGCTGCTCGTCGCGGGCCGGCTCGAAGTGGCAGGCATCGCAATCGGTCTCGCCATGGGCTTCAAGTACCCAGGCGTCTTCCTGCTCGTCCCGCTGGTGGTCGCCGGTTGGAAGCAGTGGCGCAGGCTCGCGGTATCCGGCGTCTTGGCGATAGCGGCATTTCTCGCCTCGAGCCCGTTCATCGTCGTGCACGCCCACCAGGCATGGCACGAGGCCTTTCGCGTGCAGCGACTTGCGCGGGACGGCTGGCTCGGCTTCGAGCACGACAACATCGCGCCGATCGCCTTCGTCGGGCGGCTCTGGGACGGGATCGGCCCCGCGCTCGTCATTTGTGGTGTCGGGCTTGTCGTCGCCCTCGTGCGCCGCACTCGCGTCGACCTGATCCTCTCGTCGTTCGTCGTCGTCTATTTCGCCGACCTGCTGACGTTGAGCGCGCATTTCGATCGCTACGTGCTGCCGCTCGTGCCTGCGCTCGGGGCGCTCGCAGGGCGCATGCGCTCCCTCGCACCGGTGACTCTGCTGTTGCTCGTCGTGCCTCTGACGTGGTCGATTCGCGACACGAAAGAGCTGACTCGCACCGACACGCGGATTGTCGCGCACCGGTGGGTCGAGCAGCACATCAAGCCGGGGACGCACATCGCGGCAGATCCGTCGACACCGGCCTTCGAGCGGGTGCATGTGCTTCCGTTGCTCCTACCGGGCCCAAAGCGCGGCTTCGATCCGAACCGAAGCGTTGCGCGTCTCAGCGGCCTCGGCGTCCGCGACGTGGTGGTCACCGGCGCCGTCACGGATCGTGTGCTCGCCGCACGCGATCGCTATCCACGCGAGGCGGCCTTTTACGACGACTTGCGCACGAGAGCTCGGCGCGTGTTCTACGTCACCCCCGGCGGCGATCTCGCTGGACCCTGGGTTGCCGTCTACCGATTAGGCGCGTAGCAGCGGACGAGTGAGACAGGTCGGCCCGCCGTCGCCCTTGCGGGAGATCTCATTGCCGCGGTAGACACTCACGTCCACGCCCGTCTGCTCGAGCCGCTTCCTCGTCTCCACATTCCCCTCGAGTGCCAACGCGACACGGGGAGCCAGCGCGAGCACGTTCGGGCCCATCGTCTCGAACTCATCGTCGGGGACCTCGACGATCCGAATGTCGCGCTCCTGGAGCAATTGCACGAGACGCACGGGTAGCAGTGGCAGATACGCGACGACCAGGTCGTCGTCGAGCGGGCTCAGCAGCGAGAGCAGATGAAGGACGACCTCCGATCCGTGCAAGTGCGGGAGATCGAATGCGAGCACCTTCACGTCGGGCAGGACGGTCTGCAACGCGTGGATACCGTCATCGTTGGTGCGGTAGCCGCGGCCGACGATCAGCGTGCTCTCGTCGAGCCAGATCGTGTCACCGCCGTCAGCTGCTGCGGGGGCCTCGAGGCGCGCCGCGATCGGCACACCCGCGCGTTCGAAGTCCGCCGCGATCGCGTCCATCTCCACCAGCCGCCCCTGCTTTCCCGACCGCAGAACGATCGCGCCGCTGTCCGAGACGATCGCAGGATCGAAGACGTAGATCGCGTCGGGATCGGTGGGAAGCGAAGTCTCTGTAAGCAGAACCTCTGCGCCGCCTGCACCGAGTGCGTTGCAGAAAGCTTCGTGCTCTTCCGCGAGCTTGGCGACGTCGGGCTCGGAGCGCCAGCCGTATTCGCGCCAAGTCGCGAAACCCGCCGCGCGCGGTGGTCGCACGAGCACGCGCCGCAGCGTCGCGGTCATGTTCTGACCGCCGAACGTTTGCATTTGCACTAGAGGCTCGATGCGAAATTCCGCCGGGCCGGATGACGCTCCAGACGCGGCGCCGGATCAGCACGTTCGACCGCGGCACGTAGCGCCGCTACGCACCGCGAACGACCGCACTGCCCAGCTTGGTCTGGAGCGCCCCCGACGTCGGCAGAATTTCGCATCAATCCTCTTAGCCGAAGAACGCCTGTGCGACCGACCACCACTCGGCGGGCACGGTCTTGAGCTCTGCGGTTGCCTCCGAGAGCGACACGTCGACGATCTCATCGCCGTGAAGTGCGGCCATCCGACCGAACTTCCTCTCCTCGACCAGGTCGGCGGCTTTCAACCCATAGCGCGTCGCGAGCACACGGTCGCGCGGGGTAGGGGAGCCGCCCCGTTGCACGTGGCCGAGCACCGTCACCCGTGTCTCGTAACCGGTCCGCGCCTCGATCTCGTGAGCGAGAGCTGCGCCGACGCCTCGCTCCGACAGGCGCACGTGGCCGAACTGGTCGACATC
>WNGI01001192.1_pt1 | contig 21211 bp, 23 predicted proteins | sample 5400621 | NCBI WGS metagenome assembly WNGI01 (sample SAMN13153374, study PRJNA577476) | soil metagenome | isolation source: 20 cm soil or saprolite under Garry oak tree replicate 1 | place: USA:California | collected 2016-06-15
ACCGGCTGGGTTCATCAGGGCTATGTGGTCACGATGCCGGAGCCTGTTCCCTCGCTGTCGCACACCGGATGGAATGATCCTCGTCCGCTCTCGCTCGGCTGCACCGTTCGCGATGAGCACGGAGCTACGCGCAAACTGCCACTTGGCGCGCTGGTCACCGAAGGTCAGGAGCGGTTCGGCGGCCTGGCGATGACGCTGGACGAGCGGCGTAAGGCCTTTCCCGCCGCTGCCGACTCAATCACCGCGTCGGCGATGACTTTCTTCGAGGGGACATCATACGAGTGGGGAGGTCTGACGCCCTGGGGCTGCGACTGCTCGGGGCTGGTGTCGAGCTCGTTTCACCTGCACGGAGTGAACGTTCCACGCGATGCGTGGATGCAGGCGACGACTGGCAAGGCTGTCAAATCGATGAGGGACCTCCGCCCTGCCGATCTGCTCTTTTTCTCCGACGAGCCCGACGGAAAAATCATGCACGTCGCGATCTCACTCGGCGGGATGAGGGTGGTTCACCTCGCACTCGGGCGCGGGGGCCACGCGGTGGACGATCTGTCGAGCGGGGATGAGTACACTGATCTTCTGCTTAAACGGTTCCGGTTCGCGCGGAGAGTCCTTCCCGGTGACTGACTGCTGAGGATTGCGAACCAACTGCGATTGCGAATTGCGGACTAATTGAGGATTGCGAACTAATTGCGGATTGAGGACTAACTACAAAATCCGCAGCGTCCCGCTTTTTAGTCCGCAGTCCGCAGTAGGTCCGCAGTCCTCAATTAGTCCGCAATTCGGAGTGGCAGTTAGTTCGCAGTCCTCAGTTCCAAGTCAGTCCTCAGTTCCCAGCCAGTCCTCAGTTTCCAGCGTTAGCTGACCATCACGTTCTGCGTGGTACCCATTAGCGGCTGGGGAGCCGGACCATTCACGAAAAGCCTTGCCGCGGCGGTCGGCGCCTCGTCGAGCGTGACCTGCATGGTGTACTGGCCCACCATGTTGAGGGGAAGATCTACCACCGCGATGATGGGCAGATCGACCTCGAACACCGGGTTCGGCGCGGGAGCGACGTTCATCTCGCCCGACGAAGACCAGAGCTCTTCATCGCGCGGACTCAACCAGCGAAATGCGAGCTTGTGCGTGCCGACATCGTCGCCGTTGGCTTTGAGCCGGACGACGAAGTGCGTGCGCGGGTGAATCGTAGGCAGACCTGCCACCTGCACGGCATCGAAGACGCCAAGGATGTTGAGCTTTCCTTCCTGCGACAGATTGGCGGCATCGGCGAACACGGCGAACGAGATGTGCATGAGAGCAAAGTAGCCGCGCCGCGCCTTGCCCGGCTAGCTTTCGGCGATGACAGAATCAACTGGCCCCGCTCCCATAGTCGCCGACTCGGCCGCGCACCCTGCCTTTGGGTTGACGGATGTTCTGCTGTTCGCGATGGCTGTGATCTGGGGAGTCAACTTCGTCGTCGTGAAGTACGCGACGCACATCTTCAATCCGGTGGCTTTTACGGGCCTTCGCGTCGGGACGGCGGCGACATTTCTCGTCGCGTTCGCGTACGCGCGCGGCGGCTTCACGCTCTCGCGGCACGATGTGGTCCGGCTGCTCTTTCTTGGCGTGATCGGCAACGGCCTTTACCAACTCTTCTTCGTCCACGGAGTCGCGCGCACCCGCGCCGGCAACGCGTCTCTCATAGTCGGCGCCGCGCCGGCATTCATCGCGCTCGTGGCAAGAGCCCGGGGCCTGGAGCGCGTAAAGCGGATGACATTTGCCGGCATTGCTTTATCGGTGATCGGTGTCGCCCTCGTGATCGCGGGAAGTGCGACATCCTCCAATGGCGAAACGACACTCCTCGGATCGGTGCTCGTCTTTCTGGGAGTTCTGTGCTGGACCGCTTATACGATCATGTTGCAGCCGTACACGAAACGGATCGACGTGGTCCAGCTCGCCGCCGTCACGATGGTCGGAGGCGCGGTGCCATTGCTCGTCGCGTCGATGCCGGCATTGGTTGGCACTGATTGGTCCAGTGTCGGTACCGGCGGTTGGCTCGCCCTGCTCTACTCGAGTGTGATCTCGATGGGCGTCGCGTACTTCTTCTGGTATCGCGGCCTTCGCGTGCTTGGCCCTACTCGCACCGCTGTCTACTCGAACCTGCAACCGATCGTCGCATTGGTGGCCGCGTGGGCGTTTCTCGGTGAGATCCCAACGATCTTCCAGGGAGTAGGCGCGGTGACCATCATCGCCGGCGTCTTTCTCACAAGATCATGAGGCTCGTTCTGTTCGACATCGACGGCACGCTTCTCAATTCCGACGGACTCGGACGCGCATCGATGCGGCGGGCGCTCGGATCGATCTTCGGCTCGCCCGGCAATCCTGCGTACAGGTACGACGGAAAAACCGACAAGCAGATCGTGCGAGACGTCATGCGCCTGGAAGGACACTCAGATGAGCACATCGATTCGCGGATGGAGGAGCTTATCGGCATCTATCTCGAAGGACTGCGCGAAGGCGCGAAGAGTGGGAAGTTCAACGTGCGTCCACTCGATGGCGTCGTCGAGCTGCTCGATGCGCTCGAGCCGCGCGAGGATGTCGTCCTCGGCCTGCTCACGGGTAACGTCGAGGCCGGCGCGCGCGTAAAGCTGACGGCGGCCGGGATAGATCCGGATCGGTTTCGAGTCAACGCCTTCGGATCGGATCACGAGCACCGACCCGAGCTTCCGGCAATCGCACAAAGAAGGGCGAGCGAACAGCTCGGGCTGGATATCAACGGTGGACGACTAGTCGTCATCGGCGACACTCCCGCCGATATCGAATGCGGCCGCTCCCTCGGAGCCAAGGCGATCGGGGTCGCGAGCGGCCATTACACGGTCGAGCAGCTCGAGGCGCACAATGCGTACGCTGTTTTTCCGTCGCTACAGGACACGCGGAAGGTGCTCGAGTCGATCGTCAATGCGTGAGGTCGAGCTCAAAGCGGTCGTGGACGATCTCGCGGAGCGGAAGAACAAGATCGAGGCAGCAGGGGCAACGCTGTCGTTCGAGGGGAAGATCTCGGACCGGCGCTACGATTTTGCCACGCGCGAATTGACCGGACGCGACGAGGTTCTGAGAACCCGTTGCTACCAGAACAGCGCGTCGACAACGACTTACCTCGACTGGAAGGGGCCGACCGAAATGCGGGACGGTTACAAGATGCGCGAGGAGATCACGGCCTCGGTTGAGGACTCCCACTCGCTCGAGAAGATTCTCGAGAAGCTTGGCCTCGAGCTCACATGGGAGATCGAGCGTGAGATTTCGCAGTACCAGCTCGCTGGCGCCGTCATTCGGTTCGAGACGTACCCGCGAATGGATGTGCTGGTCGAGGTCGAGGGGGAGCCGGATGCGATCGAAGCGGCGATCGATGCGATCGGATTGCCTCGGGGGATGTTCACGAGCGAGCGGCTACCGGATTTCGTGAGTGCCTTCGAGCAGCGGACGGGGGTCCGCGCGGCTGTTAGCGATCGGGAGCTTAACGAGGATTACTCGTTTCGGGATCGGAGTTCGTGAAGCCGCCCTTGTTTCCGCAACTGAATAGGCGAGAGGTCTCAGTGGCAAAGATGCCAGTTCGGCAGTTCACTACGCCCCGACTTATCTCGGTGGAGGCAGAGCACAGGCAACTGCTTGTGCCATGAATGCCGCAGGGGCAAGTCCGGGCGTCGTGAACTAAATGACTGACAACTACGCTACTGAGACCTCTCGCCTATTCAGTTGCAGTCGATGCCGACGATTGCTTTGACCATGAATCCGGATAGATTCACTCGGCAATGAATTGTCGACTTATGCGGTGGATCCGTGTTCCGGTCCTCTCGCTCATGGCAGCGACCACGCTGCCCGCCCAGGCAAACCCAGCCAAACGTCTTTCCAGCATCGTCGGTGTCGCCGCCGAGGAGTACGCGAAGGCGATCGACGAGCACGGTCAGCTCATCTCAAAGGATGAATTCGACGAGACCTACGGCTTCCTGACCGACGCCAAACAAGTCGCAACACGCCTCAACGGCTACGACGCCGCCACGTCGAGGGCGATTCTCGACAGCATGATCGCAGCGGTCGCGCAAAGAAAACCGCCGGCAGTGATAAAGGAGCTTCACCAGCATTTTTCCACTTCTCTTGGGACCGCGGGCGCCATGGATCTTCCAAAGGGCCCGCTCGATACGGCCGAGGGACACGCGCTGTTTCTCAAGAACTGCTCTTCATGTCACGGCATGAGTGGGGCTGGTGATGGCTCCTCAGCGCGCACGCTGAGCACGCCGCCCCCCGCGATCGGCGTCAGTAGACTTACACCCGAGCTGACTCCGACGCTCGCCTACAACGTGATCTCCGTTGGAGTGCGCGGGACAGCGATGCCAGGGTTTGCCTCGTCTCTGACGCCGCAGCAGCGGTGGAACGTTATCAACTACATCTACTCGCTACGTGGCGAGCGACTGAGTCTGCCAGCCGCCCGGGCGGATGCAACTGCGATTCCCGGCGACACTGCGTCGCCGGTGATTCTGGCGCTGCTCGACAGTGCGCTTGATTTCGCCCGAAAAGGAAAGTCCGCGGAGGCAGGCGATCGCGCCTTTGATGCGTACATCGCATTCGAGCCGCTCGAGACTCCGGCGCGCGCCAAGAAGCCAGGCCTCGTCTCGACGATGGAACGCCACTTCGCCGACTTCAAGGGAGCCGTCAGGCGAAATGACATCGCCAGCGCGAAAAGCTCACGCGATGCGATCGCGGATGGTCTTCCCTCGGTCATCGATCTTACCCAGCAAGCTCCTTCCGGAAACTGGGAAGCGTTCTTCCAGTCCTTCCTCATCATTCTGCGCGAAGGGTTCGAGGCGATTCTCGTGATCGGCGCGGTAGTCGCGCTTCTGATCAAGACGGGACATCGCGAACGACTTCGCTCGATCTGGCTTGGAATCGTGCTCGGACTGGTGGCAAGTCTTGCCACCGCTGTCGTGATGAAGACCCTCCTCGCGGCTATGCCAGCCAGCAGGGAAATCGTCGAGGCGACGACGATGCTGCTCGCTGTCGTCGTCCTCTTCTCGGTGAGCTACTGGCTCATCTCGAAGGTCGAGGCCGCGAAGTGGCAGAAATTCATTCGCGAGAAAGTGAATTCGGCGCTCGAGCACGGAGGCGGCAAGGCTCTCGCGCTCGTCGCATTCCTGGCGGTGTATCGTGAAGGCGCTGAAACGGCACTTTTCTACCAGGCGCTGTTCAACGAAGGACCCAACGTCGGAGTTCCACTCGCGCTCGGCATCGTGGCCGGATTCGCCCTGTTGGCGGTGGTTTTTACTCTCTTCTATCGCTACGGCGTGAGAATCCCGATGCGGCCGTTCTTTACGGTGACGAGCATCCTACTCTACTACATGGCGTTCGTGTTTATGGGGAAGGGCATTCGCGAGCTGCAGGAAGGCAATATCATGCGCATTACCGTAATCCCGGGCGGGCCACACGTCGATGCGATGGGCATATACCCGAGCGTCGAGACACTCACGGCTCAGGCGATTCTTATCGTTCTGCTCGTCTTCGCTACCGTCAAAACGTTCTGGCCCGGCCACAAGCCGGAAGCGGAAGGCACCGAGGCGTAGCATTTGCCGCTTGTTGCTTGCAAGCGCGGAGAATGAAATGACAACCAGGCAAATGCCGACAAAAGCAGACGAACGGCACGGAATTCGTCCCAAAGGGTATCGCCTGCCCGAGTCGACGCACCTCGGCCGAGTCCGACTTCAGGTCGCGGATCTCGAGCGATCGGTCGCTTTCTACGAGAAAGTGCTGGGAATGAGAGTGATCCGCCGCGGCAGCGATTCTGTGGGTCTCGGGCCGCATGGTGAAGAACGCGAGATAGTTCGCCTGCGTCATCTGAGCAGCGCGCGACCGGTGCCGAAGCGCGGACTGCTCGGCCTTTATCACTTTGCGATTCTATTGCCCGATCGCGCATCACTCGGACGCTTCGTCGCGCACATCGCCGAGATCGGGGTTTACGCCGGTATGTCGGATCACTTCGTGAGCGAAGCGGTCTATCTAACCGATCCCGATGGTCTTGGGATAGAAGTGTACGCGGATCGCCCTCGCGACGCCTGGCGTTACGACGAGCGACAGCTGTACATGACGACGAATCACCTCGACGTCGATGATCTCGTGAGCTCCGCGCGCGGCGAGCCCTGGACGGGAATGCCGCCCGGTACTGTCCTCGGGCACGTGCATCTCTACGTCGAGGACATTGCCAAGGCCGAGGCGTTCTATCACGACGCGCTCGGGTTCGACAAAGTCGTGTGGAGCTATCCCGGCGCACTCTTCATGTCGGCCGGTGGCTATCACCATCATCTCGGAACGAACACGTGGGCTCGCGGCGCACCGCCCGCGACGGACGCGGATGCGCGTCTGCTGGAGTGGGAAATCATAGTGCCCACGAAGGAAGACGCAGAGGAAGCGGCGCGCCATGTGCAGGCAGCTGGTTATCCCGTGAAAGAGGAGAACAGGGAATGGGTTCTAACCGATCCGTGGGGCACGAGCCTGAGACTCGTCCCCGAAAAATGATGCGACGCTGCTCGGCGTTATTGGTGGCCGCCGTTCTTGCGGCTTGCTCCCATCACAGGGGGCCGGCGCCAAGCGGTACCAATGTGAGCGTAAATGTCTCGCCTGAATACGCGGCAGATGCCGCCGCGATCAGAGCAATGCTGAACACGAGTGCCGTCGGGTGGAATCGCGGGGAGCTTCCGCTCTACCTCTCGGCCTACGTGGATTCGGCAACGGCGATGGGCCGGACCGGACTCGTGCGCGGAGTGCAGGGAATCGAGGGGCAAATGCGCGCGGCCTACTGGCGCACGGGCCGTCCGCTCCAAACGCTGAGCTACGACCATCTGGAGATCCGCCCGATCGGACCGAATCAGTCGATCGTGACGGGACAGTACATCCTAACCGGAGGGGGTGTACCCAATCGAACTGGTTGGTTCACAACCATCTGGGTGCGCACTCGCGCAGGCTGGCGAATGGTGCACGATCATTCGTCGTAAAGCGCGACGGGGTCTGGAGCCGAATTCACCCTGCCCACGGACTCGATGAGCGCGGCTGCAGGGTCTAAGCTGCCTGAGCAGTGGCGTAAATCCCCGGTGCGTCAGCGTGCGGATTCCGGCGCAGGTACATCCAAATGGCGCCGCCAATCGCGAACAAAACCGCGATTCCCTGCGCCGTCGTGAACGGGCCAAAAAAACGATCGTCCTTCGCGCGCACGAACTCGATGATGAATCGCTCGATTCCCGCCAGCACGCAATACAAACCGAACAGCCAGCCCTCCGCGTGCTTGTGATCGCGGAAGCGCCACAGAATCAGGAACATCACGAAGCCGAGCGCAACTTCGTAGAGCTGAGTCGGGTGGACGGAGAGGACCTGGTTCGGCGAGGAGCCGAGCGGCGGCGTAATGTGAAAGAGTTGCGTCATGTTCGCGACGGTCGAAGGCGGCGCACCGTTGGGAAAGCTCACCGCCCACGGTCCATTCCATGGTCGTCCGTAGTCGTCACCGACCGCCCAGCATCCCGTGCGCCCGATCGAGTACGCGGCCGCGAGCGCGGGCGCGGCGACATCGCTGATCCTCGTAAAGCTCTGATGCTTCCGACGAATCACGATATAAGACGCGAGCATGCCACCCATCAATCCGCCCCAGAACACGAAACCTGCTCTGCTCAGCAGCGCGCCCACGTCGTGCATGAGAATGGCGTAATAGATCTTGCCCCCGAGGAGTCCACCGACGACCGCGGCGAAGACGACGTCGCCGATGGGCTCGGGGTCGTGACCGCGACGCGCGAGCTCACGCTGCGAGATGATCTGGGCGATCACGAATGCCAACAGGACCGCCAGTCCGAATCCGGTGAGCTGTAGCGGGCCGACGTCGTACGAGAGGGGTTGGTGGACTATCGAAGCGAAAATCGTTTGCATGAGTGTGAATTTAGGCGGCGACAAGGCCCGGGATAGGGCTGCTGGCGTAGGCGTTGAGGTCGAGACCGGCTCTCTCACCCTGCTCGAATCTGTAGAATGCGGCGCGGGCGATCATGGCGGCGTTGTCGGTGGCGAGGCGCGGACTCGGTGCGAAGACTGTGTTACCCTCGGGCTCGAATCTCGTTCGCATCGCCGTGGCGAGCGTTCGATTGCAGGCGACACCTCCGCCGAGGACGATTCGCTGTCGGGAAAAAGCATTTGCGGCGCGCCAGGTTTTCTCGACCAGAGTATCGATCAGCGAATCCTGGAATGCGCGCGCGATGTCTGCTTTGTCGGCTTCGATATCCTTTGACCCGCGCACCGCGTTGAGCACGGCGGTCTTGACGCCGCTGAACGAGAAGGCGTAGTAGTCGTTGTCCTGTGGCAGCGCGTTCTTTCGCACCATTGGGCGAGCGAAATGGAAACGCTTCGGATTTCCCTCGCGGGCGAGCTGCTCGACGTAGCGTCCTCCCGGGTACGGAAGTCCAAGAAGCTTCGCGACCTTGTCGAACGCTTCGCCGGCCGCGTCGTCGCGAGTCGCACCGAGCAGCCGGTATTTCCCCCACGCCTCTACGTCGAGAAGCAACGTGTGGCCGCCCGAGATCAGCAATGCCGTGAAAGGAGGGACAGCGTCGCGATGCTCCAGCGCTGCTGCGAAGAGGTGCCCTTCCATGTGATGAATTCCGAGCAGCGGGATGCCGCGCGAAAACGCGAGCGCCTTGCCATAGCTGACTCCCACGAGCAATGCGCCGACCAGTCCCGGCGTATTTGTCACGGCGACGGCGTCGAGATCATCGAGCTTGATTCCGGCCTCTTCGATCGCGCGCTCGACCACTGGAACGATGCTGGTGAGGTGCGCGCGCGATGCGATCTCCGGAACGACTCCGCCGAACACGCGGTGGACGTCCTGTGACAGAATCACGAGAGACTTCTGCGCGACCTGATCGCCCTTACCCTCGAGAACCGCAGCGGATGTCTCGTCGCAGGAGGTCTCGATTCCCAGAATCAGCGTCACGATTACTCGGTGCGCTCCGTCAGTAACCTGTCCACGAGAGCGCGCGCGTCGGGCGAATTCCAGTCCGTCGCCGACATCAGCTTCTTCCTGATCACTCCGTCCCGGCCGACGATGAACGTCTCCGGATAACCGCTGATGTCGTACAGGTCGGTGATCTGCCCTTTTGGATCGTGCAGGATCTCGAACGTCAGACCGTACTGTTTTACGAACGCCCGGATACCCGAATCAGTGCCGGGATCGTCGATGCTGACTGCGACGATCTTCAATCCCTTCGGCCCGTAGTCCTTATGCAGGGCTTCGATGCTCGGCATTTCCACCCTGCATGGCAGGCACCAGGTCGCCCAGACGTTGATCATCACCACCTGGCCGCGATAGTCAGCCAGGCTCTTCTCTTTGGGAATCGAATCGAGCGTGAGCGCTTTGAAGTCGGGAGCCTTGCTCCCCACCTGAACCGGGAATAGCTCGTGGCGGAGATAATGCGTCGCACCGTACGCGATCACGCAAACAACGCCGATGACGAGAGCGCCGATCGCGAGCTGCTTCCTGCCAGTCATACGCGTACCGTGCAGCGGGAGCGAAGCTCTTCGATTTCCGCCTTGGGATTTTTCGCGCCGAAGATGGCGTTGCCCGCTACGAAAGTGTCGGCACCGGCCTCCCAGACCGATCTGATCGTCTTGCGGTCGATACCGCCGTCCACTTCCAGAAACGCCTTGCTGCCATTCTCGGCCAGCATCTCACGTGCGCGGCGAACTTTGTCTACCGAGCCCTTGATGAAGCTTTGCCCGCCGAAGCCAGGATTTACGGTCATGACGAGGAGCAAATCGAGATCGGTGATCACCTCGCTCACGGCTGTGAGGGGCGTCGACGGATTCACTACCGCGCCGGCGCGGCACCCGAGCTCTCGAATGTGATTGAGCTGGCGCTGTAGATGTGGCGACACCTCGGTGTGGATCGACATTCCGTTCGCGCCCGCCGCGGCGAAGCTCTCGAAGTAGTTCTCGGGCTGGACAACCATCAGATGCACGTCGATCGGCAGTTTAGTGAGCTTGCGCACCGATTCGATGACTTTGGCGCCGAAGGTGAGATTCGGAACGAAGCGGCCGTCCATCACATCGACGTGAATCCAGTCGGCACCGCCCTCCTCGAGCATCGCGATCTCGTCAGCGAGCCTGGAAAGGTCGGCGCTCAGGATCGATGGCGCGATGCGAACGCTCATTCCGGAGCGGGCAGTGGCATCGGGTGTGGAGGAGGCGCGCTCACGCCGGTGTCGATCTTGATCGAAGGCGGCGGAGGGAAGTGAGAGACGGTGAGACTCACCGGTCCGCCGGCAGAGATGCTCTGCCCGGCAGGGGGTAGCTGCCTGATCACCGTGTTCTCCGGCTGTAGCGAGCTCGTGTCGCGCGAGACTCCGGCGATCCGGAGTCCGATCTGCTCGACCATCGAGCGCACCTCGCCGAGGTTGCGCCCGTAAAAGTCGGGCACCATCACCGTCGCCGGTCCTTTGCTCAGCACGATGTCCACGGTTCCAGGCAGCTCGACCTTCGTACCAGCGGCGGGCGACGTGCCGATTACGAGACCACGTGGGGCATCCGATATTTGCTCGCTGACGTTGCCCATCGTGAGACCAGTGTTCTCGATCGAGATCCGTGCCTGCTGTTGCGACATGTTCGTCGTCACTGGAACTTCGGCGGTTTTCTGGCCGGCGCTCAAAGCAAGAACGACGTTGGTGCCGCGCTTCTGCCGGCTGCCGGCCGGAGGGTCCTCCTGCAGCACGATGTTGGCCGGAAGTGTCTTGTGAAATCGTGACTCTCCCTGCTGCGAGGGGAATCCCGCCTTCTGTAGAATCGCGGCGGCATCCTCGAACTTTTTCCCGACTACGTTCGGAAGAATTCCGTCGTCCGGGAGAACCTCGGCCGGAAACGCGAAGAGGAACACCGCGGTATAGGCGATGAGAAATCCGCCGGCCGCAGCAATCAGGTATGGGAACGCACGCCGAGGAAGCGCGCGCCAGTTCATCTAGTTGACCCTGCGCAAGCGCGCGGCAAATGCTCCATCGGTGCCGTGACGATGCGGAAGGACGCGCAGCCGTCCAGCATCGAGCAGCTCGGGAGCAACGGTTCCTTCGGCGGGCGGCTCCAGAATCCAGTTCAGATTATCCGAGAGGAACGAATCCACCTGCGCGTCGTTCTCCTCGGGCTCGAGCGAGCACGTGCTGTAAATCAGCACCCCACCGGGCTTCACGACTTTCGCTGCCGCCCTGAGAATCAGTTTCTGAAGAGCCGACATGACGGCAATGTCGGAGATCTTGATGCGCCAGCGCGCGTCGGGATGCCGGCGGAACGTGCCCGTCCCAGTGCACGGCACGTCGATCAGCACCGCATCGACTGGACGAATCGCCGGATTCCGCGCGTCCCCGACGAAGGGCAGGAGATTCACATTCTCCAGCCGGCGCTGGTTGGCGAGCAGGCGCTGGAGCCGGCCGAATGATTTGTCGCTCGCGACCACGGCGCCCGCTGTGCGCGAGAGCTCGAGCGCTTTCCCGCCCGGGGCCGCGCACAGGTCGGCGACCGTCGCGCCCGTGGGTATCGCTGCGTATTCCGTGACGAGCGTTGCGGCCGGGTCCTGTACGAAGAACAATCCCTTCTTGAATGCACCAAGCTCCGTGAAGGTCGTGCCACCGGAGATCGCGATGCTGTCGCGCGCGTACGGCGCGTCGGCGACGTGAACGCCCGCGGCTTCCATCATCGCTTCCAACTGTTCGCGGACGATTCCGTACGGCCTGATCGCGATCGGAGCGTCGGCGTTGTTGAGCGTCAGCAATCGCTCCGTATCCTGCTCGCCCCACCTCTCGATCCACCGCGCGATGAGCCAGCGTGGATGCGAATACTTGAGCGCCAGCGCGTCGACGGCGTCCGCTGGTGGTGGCGCGGTGTTGAGCTGTTCGCGCTCCCGATCGGTGCGTCTCAGCACCGCGTTCACTAGCTTGCTCGCGCCCATTCCATGCCGTCGCTTCGCCAGCTCGACGGTCTGGGCAATTGCGGCGTAGGCCGGCACACTCCCCATGTTCAGCAGCTGATAGACGCCGAGCCTGAGGAGATCGATCACATCGGGATCGAGCCGCGCCAGGCCACCGCGCACCCGCTCGGCGAGAATCGTGTCGATCGCGGCACGATGGCGCAGCATTCCGTAGACGAGCTCGCGCGTCCAGCGGCGGTCGCGCGCATCGAGCGGACCGATACGACGCTCGAATGACTGGTCGAGAAACTCTCCGCGCCGGAGATCGACGCACATCTCCGCCGCCACCGCCCGCGCGGCAGTGACTCCCCCGACTGTCGCAATGGTGGTGGTGTTCACGAGCCGAGCATTCCGGTTGTGGGAGAGGACGGAACAGCGACCTCTCGACGCGGCATCCTCCCCGCGAGATACGCGTGTCTTCCCGCTTCAACCGCGACCTTCATCGCGGCGGCCATGCGAATCGGATCCTGCGCGGCGGCGATCCCCGTATTCATGAGAATGCCATCGACGCCCTGCTCCATGACGATGCATGCGTCGGACGCAGTACCCACGCCGGCGTCGACGATCACCGGCACAGAGAGCCGCTGTTTAATGGTGCGGATCGCGTAAGGATTCAACATCCCCAGGCCGGATCCAATCGGCGACGCCAGAGGCATCACCGCGACTGCGCCGGCGTCCTCGAGCTTGAGCGCGGTGACGAGATCGTCGTTGGTGTAAGCGAGCACCTTGAAGCCTTCATCTACCAGAGTCTTGGTCGCCTGGAGAAGTCCGAGCGTATCTGGGAGCAGAGTCTGCTGGTCGCCGATGACCTCGAGCTTCACCCACTCGTTGAATCCAGCGGCGCGCGCCAGCCGGGCGTAGCGAATGGCGTCGCTCGCATTATAGCAGCCGGCGGTGTTGGCGAGCAGGAAGAAATGATCCGGATCCAGATGATGCAGAATCGCCTCGTCCTTCGAGCGATCGAGATCGACGCGACGCACGGCGACAGTCACCACTTCCGCGCCCGACGCTTCGATCGCTTCGATCATCTGGGCGTTCGACGAATACTTGCCAGTGCCGACCATCAGGCGCGAGCGGAACTCGCGCCCCGCGATCACCAGCGGCTGCGGGTCGGTAAGAGTTGCGGCAGAAATCAGATCGGCGTGCGCCATCGCGTACTCTCAGCCTCCACCGACGAAGTGCACGATCTCGAGTGAATCATCCGCGGTGAGCTCGAGCGACGCAAACGAGGAACGGTCGCGCAGAATTATTCCATTGCGCTCGATCACGACGGTGCGCGCGTCGAGCTTCAGTGAGGCGAGGAGGTCAGCCAGCGACCAACCGGCAGGCACACGCTTCTCTGTTCCGTTCACAATGAGAACGACCTCTCCTGCCACCGCCTCCGTCACAATCCCGCTCGACTCCGTCATACCTGTGAAAGATAGCGGCTCGCGGCGAGTTCGGGATTCTCGTCGTTCCAGATTCCACGAATGGCGGCGACCCCGTGCGCGCCCCGATGGACAAGCGACCGGACGTGCTCGGGACGGATCCCGCCGATCGCGATCACCGGAAAGCTCACCGCCGCAACGACATCGTTGATGAAGCTGCTCTCGCGACGGGGGAGACCAGGATGGGATGGGGTCTCAAATACGTGCCCGGCGACGCACCAATCCGCCCCCGCCTGCTCGGCGTCGCGCGCCTCGTCCGGCGAATGGACGCTCGCGCCGATCCGGAGCGCCGGTGCGATCACTTGCACATCGGGCACGGCGATGGATTTGTGCGTGAGCTGAACTCCCTGGACCCCGCAGGCGAGCGCAATGTCCACGCGGTCGTTGACGATGCACCAGCATTTGGTCTGCTCGTGCAGCTCCAGCAGCGCGAGAGTGAGCCCATACAGAGTCGGCGAATCCAGCAGCTGCGAGCGAATGTGAATCGCTCCCTTGTCGCCGAGCACGCGCATGATGCCCATCGCTTTCCGGAGGAAGCCGGGGCGAAGCATTATCTCGTCGTTTGTGACGGCGTGAACGGTCGGCAGCTCCTCGATGGGTGCCTTTACCGGAACACTGGTCACACCCCGTACCTGTCGCCGATAGCAGTGCCGCGCCCGCGTGTCCACTCGTGCGCCAGCATTCGGCTCTTTCCCTCGGGCTGCACCCCGCTGATGCGAAGCGCGTCGAGTCCGCACGCGATCACCAGCTCGCCGGTCGTTTTCAGGACCTCTCCCGGCTTGCCCTTTATGCCGTCCATCACCTTCGGACCGAACAGCTTGATGTCACCCTTGGGCGTCGTTGTAAACGCGCCCGGCTTCGGATCGGAAGAGCGAATGAGTCGCGAAACCTCGAGCGCGCTGTCCTTCCAGTTGATGCGCGATGACTCTCGCGTCACCTTCGACGCGTAAGTCGCCCGCGAATCATCCTGGGGCTTTTCCTTCGCTTTGCCCAGCGAGACAAGCGTCATCGCCTCGACCAGAGTGAGTGCCCCCAGCTCCGACAGACGTACCTGAAGCTCGCCGTAGGTCTCGTCCTCGAAGATCGGCGTGTCGGCCTGGAGAAGTATGGGACCCGCATCGAGGGCCGAGACTACCCTCATGACGGTCACGCCCGTCAGGGTCAGACCCTGGCGAATCGCCGCCTGGATCGGTGCCGCGCCACGGAGCGCCGGTAATAGCGACGCGTGGATATTGAGCGTTCCCAGCTTCGGAAGGTCGATGATTTTCTGGGGCAGGATGTGCCCGTAGGCGACGACGACCGAGATGTCCGGCTTGACGCCGCTGAGCTTCTCGAACAGCTCGGGGTCACGCGCGTTCTTCGGCTGGAACAGCGGAATCTCTTCGTCGATGGCGATCTGCTTCACCGGCGACGGAATTATCTGGCGTGATCTGCCCTGCGGCTTGTCAGGCTGCGTGACGACACCGACGACTTCGAATCCTTCCCCGACCAGCGCGCGTAAAGCCGGTGCGGCGAACTCCGGGGTTCCCCAGAATGCGACGCGCACCTACATCTCCGTCTCGCGATGGTGCTCGCCCTTCACTTCGGTGCGGACCCTCCTGATATAGCCTGGATATTTCGCCTTCGTCTTCTCCCACATCGCCATCGCGGCCTTGCGCTTCAAGGGGCTCAGATAATCGAGGAACAACTTCCCATCGAGGTGATCGATCTCGTGCTGGAAGCAGCGCCCAAGCAGGTCGGAACCGGTGGCCTCGTACTGATTTCCGTTCTCGTCGATCGCTCGAATCGTCACCGTGAACTGCCGCTCGACATCGCCGTAGATGTCGGGAATGGAGAGGCAGCCCTCTTCCGCTTTTTCCTTCCTGATGCCCTGAGTGGAGATGATCCTGGGATTGATGAGGGTGAACTTGCTCCCCTCGACATCGACGACCGCCACTCTCTCATTACGCCCCACCTGTGGTGCGGCGAGGCCGATGCCCTCGGCGGCATACATTGTCTCGAACATGCTGGCGATGAGCTTGCGCAACTCGTCCGTGACCTCGATGACCTCCGTTGTCGGCTTGCGAAGAACCGGGTCGCCCAGGACCCGTATGTCGAGGATACTCACCCGGCGCTCACGTTGGAGGCCGATGCGGGCCTGTTGATTTTCGCGATGCGTCCACGCTCGATGATGACGCGAGTCTCGCCCGACTTGATGGTGACGCGGTCGTCCATGCCGCCGGACTTGTCGTCGCCGCCCTTTTCCTTGATGAACACCACTTCGCCCACGAGGCCGCCGTTGGTGACGATCTCATCGCCCTTCTTGAGATTGCGCACCAGCTCGTCGTGCTTCTTGCGCTGAGTGGCCTGCGGCCGGATGAGAATGAAGTAGAAGATCGCGAAGATCGCTCCATACATGAAAATGGAGCCGAGAATTGGATTGCTTGGCATATGTGAAAATCGGGAGTGGTTGCGTGTGGTTCCTAGACGGTGAGTGGTGACGTCGTGCGGTAGCGCGCCAGCCACTCGCGCGACCACTGCTCGAGATCGCCTTTCAGTATCGACTGCCGCGCCGCGCGCGCGAGCGACAGCAGGAAATGTACATTGTGAAGGGAGAGTAGGCGGAGCCCGAGTATCTCGTCCGAGACGAAAAGGTGGCGTAGATACGCCCTGGTGAATCTCGTGCAGGCGGAGCAGTCGCAATCGGGGTCGAGCGGCCTGGGGTCGGTGCGGAATTCCGTGCGCTTGATGTTTAACCGGCCGTCTCTCGTGAAGACTCCGCCGTTCCTCCCCATTCTGGTTGGTGCCACGCAATCGAAAAGGTCCACTCCTCGACGAATCGCTTCGATGAGGTCCTCGGGGAAGCCAACGCCCATCAGGTAGCGGGGATGCGTTTTCGGGAGGGCGTCGTTAACTACATCGATCATCTCGTACATCGCGTCCTTCTCTTCACCGACTGACAGACCTCCCACGCCGAAGCCTGCCCAGTCATGCATCGATCGTATGGCTTCCGCGGCTTCTCGACGCAGGTGCGCGTGGATTCCGCCCTGCACAATGGGGAAGAGCGCCTGGTGATTTCTCGGATTGTCAGCGGGAAACCCCTCACGGGAGTGATCTTCGAGCGGCTGGGTCTGCTCCAGGCGTTGTACTTCGGCCAGGCACCGCGCCAGCCAACGGATGCTTCTCTCGCTCGCGTCTCGTGCCGACGCTTCGTCGGATTGCCCGGGGATGACGTGATCGAACTGCATGATGACGTCGGCGCCGAGGTTGCGCTCGATCTGCATCACGACCTCGGGCGTAAAGAATCGGCGCGAGCCATCGATGTGCGATTGGAACTCGACGCCCTGCTCGTCGACCGTGCGTAGCTGCGCCAGCGAGAAAACCTGGAATCCGCCCGAGTCGGTGAGGATCGGACCGTTCCACTGCATGAAGCGGTGGAGTCCGCCCATCTCTCGCACGACGTCGTCGCCGGGCCGGAGATGCAGGTGGTACGCGTTGCCGAGGATCATCGACGCGCCCATGCGGATGAGATCCTCGGGATCGAGCGCCTTTACGGTTGCGAGGGTGCCAACCGGCATGAACGCGGGCGTCTCGACCGCGCCGTGCGGGGTCGAAAAAACGCCGGCACGAGCGGCGCCGGCGGTGAATTCAATGCGGAAGGAGAAGCTCACACTATATAAGGATTCGAAGACGAATCTAACGGCTACGAAGGTCCTTCACTGTCGTGTCCGGGCACCCTGCCAGCGTCATCCAAGAATTCTCTTGCGCCGGAAAACATATGATTGTAGGGTTTGCGACGTCCCCTGCCGGATCGGTCGATCCGACTCGTCACTCAGCAAGGAGAAGAACCAGTGCATCGCAGGTATTCCACCGTCGCCGCGGCCGCCGCGGTTCTCGCACTCGGCGCTTGCGTCGACTCTAACAGCGCGACAGACGCGGTAGCTCCGCCGAGCTCCGTCAGCGCGTCGCGAAGCCAGGAGTTCAACTCCCGGCACATCTTTCACACGAAAGATTTTTATTCTCCATCGAACGCTGCCAGGCCACGCAGCAACACCGGGATCTCCTATCACGGTGGTCCGCTGATCGTGAATCCAAGTGTCACGAATGTCGTTGCGATTTACTGGGGCGATAGCGGCCCGATGTATGCCAACGGTCCGGCGAATAGCGCTGGTGCCGGGACGGGCGACGGATCGTTGATTGGCTACTTCCTGAGCAATCTCGGTGGCTCGCCTTACTTCGGTATCAACGCAACGTATTACAACGGCTCGAACGCGTACGTCATCAATGCGGTCAACTACACGAGCTACTGGGCAACCGGAACCGACGTAGATCCACCTTCATCGAGTCCAACCGATGCGAACATGGTGGCGGTCATCCAGGCCGGTATCGACCTCCAGAGAATCCCGTACGATCCGAACACCGTGTACGCGATCTTCACGGGCCCCGGCATTAACCTCGGTGGAGGATTCGGCTCGCAATACTGTGCGTATCACACGCACGGAACTGTGACGGCAGGCGGAGCCAGCAGGATTGCGCTCTATGCCGCGATGCCCCACAACCAGGATTTCCCGAGTGGGTGCACCGCGGGATATCCGTCCCCGAACAGCGATGTCGCTGCGAATTCCGAGGTCAACACGCTGGCCCACGAAGTCGAAGAGACCACGACTGACGAGCTTGGCACCGCTTGGTACGACCGTCGAGGCTACGAGAATGCAGACAAATGCGCCTGGACATGGGGCACGTTGCAGACCGCGAACAACGGCGGCGTCTATAACATGTTACTCGGCGGCACCCCGTTCCTGATTCAACGAAACTGGAAAAACGCGGGAAGTGGAGGTTGCGCGCTGAGCTAGTCCGGCGGTCCAGGCATCGGGAAAAGCCCGGCGTGGAATCCACGCCGGGCTTTTCATATCCTTAGATCAGATTGACCGAAAAATTCAACAACGAGCGAGCCATGCAAGGGCAAGATGACAAGAAAGAGAATGTCTGGTTCATCACCGGTTGCTCGACCGGCTTCGGGCGCGAGCTGGCGAAGCAGGCGCTCGATCGCGGATTCCGCACCGTCGTCACCGCGCGTGATCCAGCAAAGGTCGAGGATATCGCGTCGGGAAGAGGGGATCTCGCGCTGGTGCTCCAACTCGACGTCACCAATCCGGTCGAGGTCGATGCGTCCGTGAAGAGCGCCGAGCAGCATTTCGGTGGGATCGACGTGCTCGTCAACAACGCGGGCATCGGATACTTCGGCGCGGTCGAGGAGAGCGACGAAGGCGAAGTCCGTCGCATGTTCGAGATCAACTTCTTCGGACTGTCACGCATGACACGCGCGGTGCTGCCCGGGATGCGCAAGCGCCGCAAGGGGCATATCGTGAACATCTCTTCGATTGGCGGGCTGAGGAGCTTCCCGACGCTCGCCTATTACCACGCGACCAAGTACGCGGTCGAAGGATTCTCCGAGTCGCTCGCGCTCGAGATAGCGCCGCTCGGCATCAAAGTCACCATCGTCGAGCCCAGCGGATTCCGAACCGATTGGGCCGGACGCTCGGCGTCCGAGAGCAAGACGCGCATCGCCGACTACGCGGAGACGGCCGGACAGAACCTGGAGAATCTGCGGGGCAATAGCGGAAAGCAGGCGGGCGATCCGGTGCGCGCGGCGGCGGCGATCATCGCGGCCGTCGAATCTCCCAATCCGCCTCTGCGGCTCTTGCTCGGAAAAGCGGCGCTCAAAGGAGCGCGAGGCAAGCTCGACATGCTGAAGAAGGATTTCGACGCCTGGGAGAAGACCACGGTGGAGGCTGATTTCCCCGACGCGTAGGCGAAACCGGATTGCCCGGGCGAGCGTAGAGGTGAAAAGGCGGCTTGCATCGCTCGCGGGTCCCCACAAATTCACTTCGAAGCCCTATTCGGGAGAGATCCGATGAACTCGTATTCGGCGATTCTGTTTTGTGGCGCGGTCGCGGCGGCTGCCGCTCGAACGGCGTCAGCCCAGGCAGGATCCCAGGTCGCGTCCGCGACGACAGCAGTGGCGCCCGCTTCGGTCGTTCTATTGAACGGCAAGCCGATCGGCCCGGCGGAACCGTGGAGCGCAAAACCGGTTGGCAGCTACGATCTCGTGATCCCGACGGGAGGCTCGATGATAATCGCCAGCTTAACCATCGCCGAGGTTGCCGGAAAAGTCTCCGCGACGTTGGTGCAGTTGGACGATCCCGATCCGGTTGCGATGGACGTCGCAGTCAAGGGCACCGATCTCGTACTGACTCTCAAGAGAGCCCAGGCTCCGATCACCGTTCATCTCCAACACCGCGGGCCACAGCTTTCCGGGAATTGGACCGTCGGCACGATGGACAGCGGGACGGTCGAGGGGAAGGTGAAGCTCTAAAAGAAAACCCACTGCGAGAAGAGCCACCTTTCTCTTCTCGCAGTTGATCTTCGTTGTTGGCCAGAAGAGATCTAGTTGACGCGATGGTAGCTGGTTTGCCCGACCACCTGACCAGCCGCGTCAGTAGTAATCGATCCCGCAAGTACGCTAGCCGAAGTAAACTGTCCGTCGAAATGCTCGGTCATCGCGTGCCCGGCCCGTGGCACTTGTTCATTGAAGGTGAGATCGAGGTGTACCGTAGTTCCGTCGATTGTTCCCGCCACGGCGAGAAGGCCGCAGGGTCCCGCCTCACCGCAATAGTTACCAGTCCCCGAGACGGTGGATCCGGTTGAGGACAGGTCCATGTTCAGGAAGTTTCCAGCAATTGAAAAACTCTCCGCCCACTTGCCGTCGATTGTGGCGGGTCCCACAAACGGATCCGCACCGGAACACCCCGTTGCAAACAGAGCCAGCAACAACACCGACCTCACAAGCCGCATAGGCACCTCCGTGTTAGGGCGAGTCTTCCTTTGTTAGTACCCGCCATCCTTCAGAATCTTACAGGATGACCATGGAATCGCCATACGAATAGAGCCTGTACCGCTCGGCGACTGCCTCCTGATAAGCGCGCATCGTGAGGTCGTAACCCGCGAATGCCGCGACGAGCATGATGAGCGTCGATCGTGGCAGATGAAAATTGGTGATGAGCCGATCGACGGCGCGAAACTCGTATGGTGGCCGGATGAAGATGCGGGTGTCAGCGGATTTCTTCTGAAAGATCCCATCGTCGCCGATCGCGCTCTCGAGAGTGCGAACGCTCGTCGTGCCGACCGCCCAGATCTTTCCACCACTCGCTCGCGCTTGGTTCAGGATTTCCGCGGTGCGCGCCGGGAGCGTGTACGACTCCTCGTGCATGACGTGATCGGCGGGGTGCTCCACTTCGACCGGCTTGAAGGTGCCGGCGCCCACATGAAGGAGAAGATCGGCGCGCTTGACTCCCTTGGCGGCGAGCGCATCGAGCATTTCCGGCGTGAAATGGAGTCCCGCCGTCGGCGCTGCCACCGATCCACTCTCGTTTGCGTACACCGTCTGGTATCGCTCGGCGTCGGCCGGTTGGTCGGCGCGCGTGATGTAAGGAGGAAGCGGCACGTGTCCGTACTTCTCGATTGCTTCGTCGATTGGCAGCGAAGTGTTCAGCTTCACGACTCGCGTGCGGCGCTCGGTGGTCGCGACGATCTCTGCTTCCAGGTCATCGGCGATGTGAACCGTTCGCCCGGGCTTGAGCTTTCCGCCGGGATGCACCATTGCCTCCCACGTCGAATCGGGGAGTGGTTTCAGGAGGAGAACTTCGGCCGGAGTTCCATTTTCGCGAATGCCCAGGAGGCGAGCGCGAAACACGCGCGTTGTGTTGAGCACGATCACGTCGCCGGTGGGAATGAACTGCTCGAG
>WNGI01001676.1_pt1 | contig 21210 bp, 21 predicted proteins | sample 5400621 | NCBI WGS metagenome assembly WNGI01 (sample SAMN13153374, study PRJNA577476) | soil metagenome | isolation source: 20 cm soil or saprolite under Garry oak tree replicate 1 | place: USA:California | collected 2016-06-15
CACACCTCCGCCCGCGACGTACGCGACACCGACTGGTCGCAGGTCGTCGCCCTCTACGACCAGCTCGTCCGCCTCGACCCCTCGCCGATCATCACCCTCAACCGAGCCATCGCAGTCGCCGAACTTGACGGCCCGGAGGTGGCGCTAGCAACCGTCGACCGTCTTGAGGACAAGTTGGCCGGCTATCACGCCTACCACGCCACCCGCGCCGACCTGCTGCGCCGGCTGGGCCGCAGCCAACAGTCGCGCGCGGCCTACGACAAAGCCATCGAGCTGGCGGGCAACACCGCCGAGACCGCCTACCTGACCCGTCGCCGCGACCAGCTGGGGTAGTCCGTGCCAGATCGCCCATGTGCGCGATCTCGGGCGCGGAACCCGGTCGAAACCCCGTGCAAAGCGGGAGGTGGCTCATGGCAGCGCCGCGAGCCCGCTGATAGTTCAAGAGTGACGTTATTGGCGGCTCCACCTGGCGGACGCTGAGAGCTTTTCAGTGAAGGCAGGCATTAGATGTGCTGGATGCGCAGCAGACCGTTGCCTTTAAGTAGATGGCCGTCGTAATGTCTCCGGCCAGAGTGCCGCTCCGGCATCGCCGAGGCTGAGGGACGACGCGCAGTCCGGTGTGCCACGCATATCGGAGGTGTTCCCGTGAGGAAGGCATTTCCGAGACGTGCCCTGGTCGCCGGTGTGGCGGGCGCGCTCTTGCTCACCGCGATCACGGGCGGCAGCGCGTCTGCGGTGGACTTGTCCCTGCCGTCGCTCTGGCAGGCGTATCAGGGCGACTTCACGATGGGCACGTTCGGTAACTGGAACAGCCAGCAGGCGCTGTACCACTACCGCGCGAGCAGCCTGCCCAACCAGCTCAAGCTCGACAGCCAGGTCGGCACGAGCAGCACGAACAGCCTTTCGCGCCAGGCGTATGTGGCCGCGGTGGCGCAGATCAATGCGGATCCGACGCTCGACGACCAGCAGAAGGCGGCTGCCATCGAGCAGGCCAACGAGCAGATCGTCCTGCAGTCGACGACCGGCGTGAACCAGGCCGAGGGCATCCTGCAGGCGATCGAGGCGTACAACTCGGCCAACAACCTGCCGGAGGACCAGAGGAAGATCGTGCGCGGGCACGTCTTCGCGTGGCACGGCGGCCAGCAGCCGAACTGGTTCTTCTGCGACGGGTTCGTCTACGACGCGGCCAACCCGGACTGGGCCAGTCCGCAGACGATGCTCAAGCGGCTCGACAACTACATCCACCTGATGGTGGACAAGTACGCGCGCTACTCGGACATCATCGTGTCCTGGGACGTCGTCAACGAGGCCGTCGATGACTACACCGGCCAGATCCGAAACGCGGACGACCCGCAGATCAGCCAGTGGGGCCGCATCTTCCGGCGGCCCGACCTCGACGGCGACCCGGACGCGCGCCTGTATGCGGAATCGGCGTGGGTGCGGCAGGCCTTCGAGTCGGCCCGCAAGTGGTCAGCCGATGCCGGCCTGCACTGGAAGCTCTATTACAACGACTTCCAGGACTCGGACAAGCTGTATGAGCCGAAGATGAGCCAGACGATCAAGATGCTCCGGCCCATCCACGACGCGGGCAACATCGACGGCTACGGCATGCAGGGCCGTCTCGCGTGGGCGTATCCGTCGATCGCGCAGCTCAAGCAGCAGATCGACCTCGGGCTCACCGTCGCCGACGAGATCTCGATCAGCGAGTCGGACATCCGCAGCGACTTCGAGCCCAACCCGGACTATGACCCGTCACAGCCCACCCGCCGGGTGACCGAGGCCGACGCCGCCGACCCGTCCCACCAGTGGCCGACCTACGGCTCGTGCTCGTGGACGCTGCGCTCGCAGGCCAACGGCAACACGCTCGACGTGTGCAACTCGCCGGTGCGCCGTATCCCGGCCTGGGGCACCGGATCCAACGACGCCCTGGCCAACAGCCCGGACATCATGCGCAAGCAGGCGGACTTCGCGGCGGACTGGATGGACCTGCTGCTGTCCTACAAGGGCAAGATCTCGATCTACGACTGGGACGGCACTTCGGACGCGGCGACGTTCAACCGGACCACCGGCGGTCACCTGTGGTCGGGTCTGCCCGGCAATCCGGAGAAGTACTCCTTCTTCGCGGTGATCGGCGCTCCCGCCCGCGAGAAGATGCGCGACGCGATCGCCAGGGCCGCAGCGATCGACCTGACTCCGTTCACCATCGAGAGCCGGCAGCGACTGGAGCAGGCGCGCCAGGCCGCCGAGGCGCTGGTCGGCGTGCGGATCTACACCATCGACGGCGTCAACGCGGTCAAGGCCGCGACCGCATCCCTGGACGACGCGATCGCCGGCCTCGAGGTCGACGCGACCCCACCGGTCGTGAGCTACACCGGCAACGCCGGCAGCTACACCGTCGACCAGACGATCGCGATCCGCTGCGCCGCCAGCGACCCGAGCCCCGGCTCCGGGATCGCGTCCACGACCTGCGCTGATGTCAACGGGCCGGCCTACTCCTTCGGCCTCGGCAGCCATACGTACAGCGCGAGCGCCGAGGACGTCGCGGGCAACGTCGGCTCCGGCTCGACGACCTTCACCGTCAGGGTCACCTACAACGACAAGCTCATCGCCGCCTCGCAGGCGAGGACAACGATCGCGCGTGACAAGCAGCTCGACGCCTTCGAGAGCCAGCTGAGCGTCCAGACGGGCAAGGCGCTTACTGCCCAGCAAGCCCAGATCCTGCTCACGCTCGAGAGGGCGCTCCGGTAGCAGGGGATCGCAGAGTGGTCGAAACGAGTGCGGCTCTTCCGGAGTGACTAAGCGGCAGCGATGACGCCGCCGAGCTAGGGCGAGTCTCAGCGACGGGACTCACGGCTGGCGCAAATCGATTTGCTATGCAAACCTAATGGCATGGCAAATCAGAAAGTCTCTGATGACGGCAACCCGCGGGTCGCACTTGCGCGGTCACGCGACCTGGCGCGCCGGGTGCGCCGCTCCCAGCGGGCGACCTGGTTTCCCTTGCTCGTCTTCGCGGTACTCACGTTCGCGGCCGTGCCGATAACCCACGCCGGGCATCCGGTCCGCACCGTCTGCCGAGCGGTGCCGGCTGGCGGTCTACGCCCACAGGTCTGCCTCGTGCACAACTCCGCCACGTTCGTCTATTGGCCGATCGCGCTCGTCCTGGCCTACGTGGCGATCGCAGCCTTCTACGTGCATCAGTCCAGAGTGCGCGGGGTCGGCACTCGGGTGCGTCCTTACGTGATCGCCGGGATCGTGCTCGCGGTGGCTGTGACGGTCGCGTCGGTGTGGGCGGACCACAGGCCTCCGCTGGTCGGCGATTACGACATCCTGACCTGGCACGTTCCTGGCATGGACGTGTATCGGATCATCGCCCCCGCCTGCGCGATCGGCCTCGCACTGCTCGTGCTGGCCGCTGTCGAGCGCAATCCGGCCTTGCTGGTCGTCGCCGTCGCCTACCTGATCGTCGTGCTCGTCCCGATCGACTTCGGCTGGACGATGAGCAGTCCGTCTCGATGGGGCTTCGTGCCGCACCAGATCATCCCCGGCACCGTGCTGCTCATCGCGGCGATCGGATTCGCCGCGGCGCAACGGCCTGCGCGGCGCGAGGCGGCATGACCGGCCACCCCGTGAACGGACTCGACGACGTAGTCCACCAGCGCGTTCGACTGGGCATCCTCACGATCGCTCATGCGGCACGCCGGGTCGAGTTCGGCTACCTGCGCACCAACCTGGACCTGACAGCAGGCAACCTGTCCCAACACCTCACCGTGCTCGAAAACGCCGGCCTGATCAGCATCGAGAAGGGCTACGAAGGCAAACGTGCCCGGACCTGGGTCAACGTCACCAAGGCCGGCAACGCCGCGCTACGCGACGAGATCACCCAGCTCAAACGACTCATCAACCAGATCGACCGAAACGACAAGCGCCACGACCGCGAACAGACGACCTGAGGCGAACCGGCCAGCTGATCGCGGTTCGGCACGCCGAGGCAGCTCGTCGCGAAATGTGCCAGGACGTTGACGCAGGGGCGACACGGTCAGGTCTGGAACCGGCCGGCTGCCTTCGCTCGCTCGACCTCGGCCAAGCCGGCCTCGCGCATGCGTCCGACCGCGGTGAGGGCCGCAGCCCGGTTGGCGTTGATCGTCGACCAAGCACTGGCGCGCCGGCGCCGCGAGTACCGCTGCAGGTAGTACGTGGCGTCCAGTGAGCGTCGGACGCTGTCGATCCAGCCGAAGCACAAGGCACCGTCGAGCGCTTCGGGTTGGGTGACCGTGGTGGCGCCGGTGTTCTTCTTGGCAATCATCAGCCATGCGCCGGCCGGCTCCTGGTGGTGATCGCCCAGCCACGCCTCCCACTGGCCGGCGTCGTGCGCCATGACGACCGGCGCCCCGTCGAGGCGGCCCATCTCTCCAGCCGATCGTGCGAAGCCTTGCAGCGCAGCTGTCATGGCTGGTCCTCTCGGCTCGTGTCTTCGCTTGGTCGTGACGCTAGGCGGACCTACTGACAACGCGACCCACGTCCGAGGGCTCTGGTTTGCTTCGACGCGGACTGCACATCTGACGTCGGGAGGCCTCATGGCTGTCGAATGGACGCTGACGATCGACTGCGCGAGTCCGGCAAGGTTGGCTGACTTCTGGAGCGTGGCGCTGGGATACGTGCTGGCTCCGCCACCGGCGGGATTCGACACCTGGGAGGAGTGGTTCGTCCGCTTCGGCGTTCCCGAAGACGAGTGGGACGACGGCGCCGGACTGGCGGACCCCGACGGGGTGCGACCGAGGATCTCCTTCCTCAAGGTCCCGGAGTCCAAGGTCGTGAAGAACCGCGTGCACATCGACGTCCAGGCCGGCGGTGGTCGCGCCCAGCCGTGGGACCTTCGATGGGCGCGGGTGACCGAAGCGGTCGAGCGCCTCACGGCTGCCGGCGCCACCGTGATCGGTGCGGTGGCCCAGGACGGCCAGCCCGACCACATCGTCATGGCCGACCCGGAAGGAAACGAATTCTGCGTTGTCTAGCCGGTCAGCGTTCGAGCGCGAGGCGTCCCGCCAGCGCGATCATGACCGTGCCGGACGCCACGTCGAGGCCTTGCCTGGCGCGCCGGCGCCGTGACATCCACGCGCTCAACCGGCCGCCGGCGAGGCCGACGCTGCCGTCGACGAGCAGCTCGAACGCGATGAAGATGATCCCGAGCACGGCGAACTGCAATGGGACCTCACCCGCACCGCGATCGACGAACTGTGGGAGGAGCGCGATCGAGAACGTGGCCATCTTGGGATTGACCAGGTTCGTCAGCGCACCGCGAAGGTACGCGCGACGACCCGACAGCACCGGGCCGTCGGGGTCCGCGGAGAGCGCACCGCCCCGGCGCGCGCTGCGGATTGCCTGCAGACCGAGATAGAGCAGGTAGGCAGCACCGGCAACTCGCAGGATCGTGAACGCCGTCGGCGCTGCGGCGAACAGCGCCGACAGGCCGGCGGCCGCGAGCGAGATGTGGACGACCTCGCTGGAGGCAACCCCGCACGCGGCGAGAAATCCGGCGCGCGATCCGCCGCGGGCTCCGGTTACGAGCACGAACATCATGTCCGGGCCGGGGGCGATCATCGCCAGAGCCACCACGACCACGTACACGCCGAGCAGGTGCGCGTTCACGTCCGGCGACGCTACCTGGCGTGGCCGGGTCAGCGCGGCTCGGCGGGCGGGTCGTCGCCGGTGGCGATGGTCCGCTGCGTCCAGGCGACGTCGTGCCACGCGCCGTGCTTCCATCCGATGCGGCGGGAGACGCCGATCGGTTCGAACCCCAGTGCCCGGTGCAGGCCTTCGCTCGCGTCGTTCGGCAGGGTCATGCCCGCGACGGCGGTGCGGAAGCCGCGTTCGGCGAGGCGGGCGAGCAGCGCGTCGTACAGCACGCGGCCACTGCCGGTGCGCCGCCGGCCGCGCTCCACGTAGACGCTGACCTCGCACGACCAGCGGTACGCCTCGCGTGACTTGTACGGTCCGCCGTAGGCGTAGCCGACGACGCGGTCGTCGTCCTCCAGCACGATCCACGCATGCGTGCGAACCGCGGCGGCGATGCGCTCGGCCATCTCGGCAGGCTTTGGCGGCTCGGTCTCGAAGGAGATCGCGGTGTCGGTGACGTAGGGCGCGTAGATCGCCGCGCAAGCCTCGGCGTCGTCCGCCGACGCGTCCCGCACCGTCAGCGTGCTGCCGTCCATGGCGACGACCGTATCGCCGGCCAGCGACGCGCCGCGAGCTCGCGATCCCAGCTGGCGCGAGTAGGGCATCCGCGATCATCCCGCGGCGCTGGACGCCGAGCTTCGGCACGAGCCGAGCACACGCTGAGCGTTCGGCTGATCGGCTTGATTACGGCGCCTCGTCGTCGTGCACCGTGATGTGCGCGAAGTCCTGGCCCACGACCGCGCCGACCGGTGCGGAGACGAACGCCTTGTACACGGTGTCGGCGGTGACCTGCTGCGTCGTGTCACCGTCTAGGGGAACGTCGACCGCGACGGAGCGTTTACCGGCTGCGATCACAACTCGTTCGGCCTGGGTCTCGATCTGGGTGCCCGTCCCGGCGAGGGTCTGCACGTTCGCCGTCACCGGCACGGCGCTGCGCGCCGACAGGGTGAGCGTGACCGTGGCGGAGCCGGGCCCGTCGCCCTCGTCCACGCTCGTGCCGACGATCGACACCTGGGGCAGCGGGCTCGGTCCGCCGGCCCCGACGGCACTGGTCTGGAACGCCACGTCGGACAGGAACGCTCCGCCCGCGCTGCTCGGCGCGGTCAGCACGATCTGCCGGATGTCGCGTACGTTCACGCCGGTCATCTGCGCCACCGGCCAGCGGACGGTCCGCAGCCAGGTCTTCGGCAGCAGGTTGGTGGGCGTGCCGGGGAACGTCGCCAGCGCGTCGCTCAGGCTCGAAACCGCCACGGACTGGCTGTGGCCCGAGCCGTCGAGCACGGTGACGGTCAGGTCGGAGCCGGCGCTCACGTCGTCGATCGCGGCGCGGAACGTCAGCGCGTCGAAGCGGCTGGCGTCGCGCTTGCCGGGCGGCACGCTGATCCGCGTGGAGCCAGGCCCCGTCCAGGTGAAGTGCAGCAGCGGCGTCGCCTCGACGTTGCCGGCGTAGTTCGCCGGCGTCCACGACGGGAACCGCGAGGTGAATGTCGAGGTCGTGCATCCCGGCAGTGAGCTCATCGGGGTGCGGTTCGCGATGCTCGCGCAGTACTGTCCGGTGGCCGCGCCGCTGAACGTGACGCCCGGCGCCGGTCCGGTGAGCGGCGCAACGTCGGCGCGGTCGGGCGCCTGAGTCTGCGTATACACCGTCGCCGCGCCGACGGATGTGCTGGCGCCGCCGGAGCCGTCGAACATCGGCAGGAACCGTCTGTCGCCGCCGATCACGAGCTGGAAGAAGCCCGAGATCAGGGCCACCCCGACCTGATACTGGTCCGCGGCGCTGAGCCGGGTCGTGGTCGGCGAGCTGGGCGAGCAGGTCGGGTCGGCCTGGTCGCGCCAGTCGTCGCTGGACGGTGCGACCGACACGCCTGGCGTCCACTCGGTGTTGAAGAAGTTGTGGTCGGCGCCCATCACCATCAGCGACGAGCGCAGCACGTCATCGCTCGGGTCGGCATAGCGGGTGTCGTCGTAGAAGTGCTGCCCCTGCTGGTTGGACACGTCGCCGTCGCAGTACGGGAGGACGACCACAGTGGGCACGTCGGGCAGCGTCTCGCGGCCGAAGTCGATCGGCGCGAGCGGTAACACCGCGTTGATGCCGTACGGGTGCGGACGTGCCGCGTTGAGCAGGGCAGCCTTCACGACGCCCTCGCCGCCCCGGGAATGGCCCATCAGTCCGACGTCGTCGAGATCCAGCTTGTTCTTGAGCAACGGGCTCATGCCCGCGGCACGGCCCTCGTTCGCCTTGGTCAGCAGATCGAGATGATCGAGGACGAGCTGGCCGCGCGCGAGCGTCCCCGCGTCGTCGCTGTCCGGGTTGTCCTGGGCGTTGATGCCGTCGGCGCTGATCGAGACGACGACGTAACCCTGGCTGGCGAGCACTTGAGCGGACTGGTCGTAGCCGTGGTAGCTCGGGATGGGCACAAAGCCGTCGAGGCACGGCCAGTGCGTGTTGTCGGTGGCCGAGGTGGTTGGGTTGTAACACGCCGCGTGCCGCCCGTGCAGGAAGATGATCACCGGCCGCTGGCCCGGCGCCGACGGCACCCATGCGGCAGCGCGCAGCTCGGCGAAGCGCCCGCCGAGCCCGCCGAGCGTCACCGCCTGGTCGCCGAAGTCGTAGTCCGCGCGGCTTACCGAGTACGGCCCGCTCGCGGTCGCCGCGGCGGTGAGACCGGCCGGCGTGACTGCGGGGGTCGTCGTCGTTGCCGCGGCTGGTGTGGCCGCGGCAAAGGACTCGGATACGCCGTTCCACGCCAGTTCGACATCGTGCGGCGTCGCGGCTGACACCGCGGTCGTGACGGTGGTCAGCGTCGACCCGTCCGGCGACTCCTTGGCGGCACCGACCGAGACGCCGTCCACCGCCAGTTCGGGCAACGCGTCGCGCACCGGTAGTGGCTGCGCGAGTTGCAGGACGATCCGGTAGCCGGACGCCTCCCTGGCGACCGACCATCGCCCGTCCCTGCCGCTGCCCGCCGCGCCGGCGGGTGACGCATACGCGGATGCGAACGATGCGAGCACCGCTGCGGCGACGATTCCGACCCCGATCCGTCCGGCACGCCGGCCGACAAACGCCTGCATGAAACGTCGCCTCCTTCACGCGGCGGTCCGGCACGGGCCGCCCCACCGATGTGCGCGAAGGAAACATCGCAGACGAATCGTCTTCCTGCGTCTCGCCCATGTTGCAGGCAGATCAACTCACTCGGCGGCGGCTTCGGCGAGGCGCCCGGCCAGGTAGCTGCGCTCGGTGTCAGTGGCCGCCAGGTCGAGCGCTTCGCGGTAGGCGTCCGCCGCCTCGGCGAACCGGCCGAGGCGGCGTAGCAGGTCGGCCCGGGTGGCCGGCAGCAGGTAGTAGCCGGCCAGCTTCGCGGATGCCTGCAGCGCGTCCACGAGCGCCAGCCCGGCCGCTGGCCCCTCGGACATCCCGACCGCGACGGCCCGGTTCAGCTCGACGACAGGCGAGGGCAATACCACGGCCAGCCGGCCGTACAGCGCGGCGATCTCGGCCCAGTCGGTATCCGACGCGCGCGCGGCCGTCGCGTGGCAGGCCGCGATGGCCGCCTGCACCTGGTACGCGCCGGAACGTGCGCGACGCAGCGCCTTGTCGAGGACGCCGAGCCCCTCGTCGATCTCGTCGCGGTCCCAGCGAGCGCGGTCCTGATGCTCGAGGGTCACGAGTTGCCCGCCGGCATCGACCCGCGCGCCGCGCCGGGCGTCGTGCAGCAGCATCAGCGCGAGCAGGCCCTCGGCCTCGGGTTCGTCGGGCATCAGCTGGACGAGCGTCCGCGCCAGGCGGATGGCCTCGCCGGACAGATCCTTGCGCACGAGGCCGGCACCGGCGCTCGCCGCGTAGCCCTCGTTGAACAGCAGGTACAACACCGCCAGCACGGCGCTCGTGCGTTCGGGCAGCAGGTGCGCCGGCGGGACGCGGTACGGGATGCCCGCATGGCGGATCTTCCCCTTGGCGCGCACCAGGCGCTTGGACATCGTTCGCTCGGAGACCAGGAACGCCCGGGCGATCTCGGCGGTGGTCAGCCCGGCCAGCGTGCGCAGCGTCAGCGCAACCTGCGCCTCCATCGCCAGGGCGGGGTGGCAACAGGTGAAGATCAGCCGCAGGCGATCGTCACTCACCCCGCTGTCGTCGCTGGTCAGCTCGTCAGGCACGGACGACATGGCGACCTCCCGCAGCTTGGCGGCACCGACGGCCTCGCGGCGCAGCCGGTCGATGGCACGGTTGCGCGCCGTCGTCGTGAGCCACGCGCCGGGCCGGTGCGGTATGCCGTCGCGCGGCCAGCGTTGCAACGCCTGCTCGAACGCATCTTGGGCGCACTCCTCGGCGAGGTCCCAGTTGCCGGTGAGTCGGATCAGCGTGGCGACGACTCGCCCCCACTCGTCGCGGAACGCCTGGGCGAGGGCCGCGTCGACCTCGCGCGTCACGTCTGCCAATGCGGTCTCACCTCCTCACGTGCCGCTCATCGATACGACGAACGGACGCGGCTGCAACAGACCGGCCTACGGCTCGACCGCATCAACAGCCGGCAGCCACTTGCGCGCCGGGTGCGCGTAGTTCTCGACGAAGCGCAGGAACTGCTCGGCGTCGGCCACGATGCCCAGGGCGTCCAGGTGCGGCCGTCCGAGATAACCGTCCGCGGCCATGACGCGGAGCTGATCCACCAACGGCCGATAGAAGCCGTCGACGTCGAGCAGGGCGACGGGCTTGGCGTGCAGGCCGAGTTGTCCCCAGGTCCATGCCTCGAACGTCTCGTCGAGGGTGCCGGGGCCGCCGGGCAGCGCGATGAACGCGTCCGCCAACTCGGTCATTCGCGCCTTGCGGGTGTGCATGTCCGCGACCACGTCCAGGCGGGTGAGGCCGCGATGCGCGATCTCGCGGTCGACGAGGTGCTGCGGCATCACGCCGATCACCTCGCCGTCCGCGGCCCGCGCGGCATCTGCGACGGCACCCATCACGCCGACGCGGCCGCCGCCGTACACGATCCCGACCCCGGCCTGGGCGAGTCGACGCGCAAAGTCGGCTGCCGCGTCGAGGTGGGCGGCAGGCCCCGCGGCGGATCCGGCGAAGACGGCGACCCGCACCGGCATGGCTCCTTCTCGACGGTTGGCTTGCGTCTGGCCATGAGAGCCTCGCACGGACGGATGATGGAGGCGAGGCGATGAAGTACCTGCTGATGATCTACGGCAACGAGACGACGTGGGACGCGCTGTCCCAGGAGGACGACCTCATGAGCAGGCACGGCGCGTTGCTCGACGAGCTCAGCGCGTCCGGCGAACTGATCGGCACCGAGGGGCTCACGACTGCGGGCGCCCGGACCGTGCGGGTCAGCGGTGGCGAGGCGATCGTGACGGACGGCCCGTTCACCGAGGCGAAGGAAATGCTCGCCGGCTACTACCTCGTCGACTGCGCGAGCATCGAGCGTGCGACGCAGATCGCTGCCCGGATCCCGGAGGCGCGATTCTCGCCGGTCGAGGTGCGCCGGATCATGGACGATCCGGGGGAGTGGCTCTGAGCTGTGCCCGGGCCAGCAGCCCACTCGACACGACGGCCACCGCGACGGTCAGCAGCGCGCCGAGCAGCAGAGCCGGAGCTTCGCCCGGCTCGAGCAGGCCCAGTTGCGCGCCCACGGTCGCGGCAGCCACCGGGACGCCGAGTTGCGCTGCCGCCAGCGCGCCGACCCGGATCGGCTGCCCGGTCAGGCGCATCAGGCCGTGCGCGGCAACCGCCGCCGCACCGAGCAGGACGCCGAGCACGATGAACGACGAGTGCCGTCCGAGAGCGCGCAGGTCGAGCGATGCGCCGAGCCAGATGAAGAACAGCGGGCCGAGGAAACCGTCCGATAGCGCGAACAGCTGCCTGGCCAGGCGTCGTGGCTCACCGACCGCCGCCATCGCGACGCCGAAGGAGAACCCGGCCAGCATGATCGACACGTGGGTGCGTACCGCGAGCGCAGCGAGCGCAAACAGGATCATCAGGTTGATCCGAAGCTCCAGCGCGAACTTGCGGTCTTCGGAGACGTCGTGCACTCGCTTGCGCTGCCCGCTGCGCTCCAGGTAGCCCAGCGCGACGAACAGCACGGCGGCGCAGGCCAGGACGGCGAGCGTGCCGAGCGCGGCACGTCCAGCATGCTTCGGGTCGATCGCAAGCGGCAGCGCGACGATGCACACGGTGTCGGCGATCGCGACCTGCGGCAGCATCTGCAGCACCGCGTCGCCGCGCAGACCCAGCGAGTCGACGATCGGCAGGACGAGCGCGGCCGACGACGACGCGATCAGTACCGCGTAGAGCGCAGCGTGCCCGGTGCCGAACCCGTGTGCGATGCCGATCGCGAGCACGACGGAGACGGCGCCGACGGCCACGGCTCGCAGCACGCCGAGCCGTAGCCCGGCCCGCAGATTCGGGTCGCGCACCGGCACGTGCGAGCCGGCGACGAACATGATCAGCGCGAAACCGATGTCGGCCAGGAACGTGAACGTGCTGTTGCCGGCGTGCAGGACGTCGAACCCGGTATGGCCCAGCACGATCCCGGCGACCAGCTCGCCGAGCACGACCGGCAGGTTCCATCGCCGCGGCAGCGCGAGCAGCGGTCCGAGGACGCCGACCAGCGAGATCAGCGCGAGCGTGGCGAAGTCCATCGCCGGTCAGTATCGGCGCTGGGTGCCGTCTCGCGGGTTCGGCGCGCGTGCGATGGCCCGGCAGGATGGGCGGCGTGACCGTGCACATCGTCGTGTCGCAGGAGATGCCCGCCAGCTGCGAGCGCACGTTCGACCTGCTGCACGACTACCGCCACCGGCTGGCCTGGGACACCCTGCTCCGTCGCGCGTTCACCGAGGCGGACGAGCCGCCGGCCCGCGGCGTGGTCGCGGTGTGCGTAGCGCGGCGCCGCTTCGGCGGGTACTCGTTCCGCACTCGTTACGTGACGTTCGAGCGTCCGACGCTGGCGGCGATCAAGCTCGAGTCACGGCCGCCGTTCTTCGCCTCGTGGGCAGCGTCGGTGCGGCATGCGCCGCTGCCGGACGGTCGCTCGACGGCGACCTACACGATGACGTTTCGCTGCAAGCCGTCCTGGGCGGCGTGGGCGCTGGAGCCCGTCGCGCGGCTGGCCTTTCGCCGCGAGACCCGTCGCCGCCTCGCAGCCCTCGGCGCCGCGCTGAGCCGCGTGGCGGCCTAGTCATAGATCGCGTCGAGCGTCCATCGCCTGCTGGTCATCTCATAAGCGACGAGGTAAGCGCGGCCGTGCACGTCGACGAGCTGGAAGCGGACGACCCGGCCGGTCGAGTCGGGACTCCACCACCGCTCGTCGACCGGCCACGGCCCGGCCCAGAACTGGATCGCGGTCATCTCGGCACCTGACGCGAACCGGGTCGGCGGCATCGGCACGGCACCTCGCTCGGTGACGGTGACCGGGCGGCCTGCCTCGTCGAGCACCTGTACCGGACGGGGCGGGTCGATCAGCACCGACGGGGCGGGTGCGGGCAGGTGCCCGGGCCAGGGCTGTGCCGGCGAGCGTGCCGGCACCGGTTCGTCGCCCCACGGCACGAGCTGGGAGCGTCGCAGCGGATCGCGCCCGCCGTCGACCATCGGCGTGAGCACCGAACCGTGCCCGAGCAGCGTCTGCACCCGGGCCAGCGCCCGGTGCGCCCGCTCGTCGTCGGCACCTGACCCGCCCCACAACGCCTGCTGGTGCACACCGAGCGGGACGCTCTCGATCGGCAGCAGCCGCAGCCGGGTGACGCCACCGGTCGGGCGGCGATCGCCGCCGTGCAACCAGCCTTCGAGCTGCCAGCGGATCCGGTCGACGACGTCGACGGTCGACAACACCCCGGCATGCCGCCATCGGCGCACCGCCTCCTCGCCGTTCTCGGTGAGCACCTGCAGTTCCAGGCAGGTGCACGCCAGCCCGTGGTTGGCGAGATCGCCGATGAACTGCTCGGCGACGCTCCGGGCCGAGAACGCCACCGTGTCGACGCGGTCGACGGGCGGCTCGAGGTCGAGGGTGGCGACGAACTCGGCCGGCGGGCGGCGGGCTGCCACCGGGCGGTCGTCGCGTCCGCCTGCCTGGCGATGTGCCCATGCCCCGAGCGGTCCGAACCTGGCGTGGACGTCGCCCGGGGGCAGCGCCGCGAACGCGCCGAGCGTGCGCAGTCCGAGCCGCTTGAGCAGGTCGATCAGCGGGGAGTCGCCGGACGGGTCGAGTGTGCTCACCGGCAGGTCGGCGAGGAATTCCGGCGACTGCCCGGCGGGCACGATGACGCCGCGCCGGGCCGCCTGCTCTGCGGCGAACGACCCGTCGGCGACCCCGATCAGCAGGTCGGTGGCGGTGCTGCTCTGCGCCGCCGAAAGGTCGGTGTCGCCGACCGCCCGGGACAGCGCGTGCAGCACCGCCGTCTCGTCGCCGAAGTAGCGCGTGGGCCCGCGTACCGAGATCGCGGCGAGGCCCGGACGGGTGACCTCGACGCCCGGTGCGATCGACTCGAGGGCCTGCACCACCGGCTCGAACAGACGCGCTTCGGCGGCCTCGTTGCGGGCCAGGACGACGAGTTCGGGGCAGCGGGCCTGCGCCTCGCGGCGGCGCAGCCCACGGCGCACTCCGGCCAGTCGCGCCTCGTGCGAGCAGGCCACGACCCGGTTGGCGGTGACGACGGCGACCGGTGCCTGCGCGGGCGCGGCGAGCTCTGCGGTGTCGGCGCGGGCGGCGGTGACCGGCCAGTCGGGACACCAGATCGCGATCATCCTGGGCGCCACCGCTCATCCCGCCCGCAACGCAACTACTGCGGCTGCCTCGGCGGAGTCAATGCCGCCTCCCGCGGCTGGCAACCACAACTGCGCCGAACGTGGCCGCGCTGCCTGTCCCCGCCCCTCGACGTTGACGGTGACCCGCCGTTGGCGCAGCCGCCCGTAGCCCTCGCCGATGCCCGACCACTGCTCGTCCTGCACGCGCAGCCGGAGGTCCGCCCCCGGCCAGGCGGCCTCGCCGGTGAGAAAGGGCACCAGCACCGTGTCGCGCGTGCGCGCCCGAGCCGCCAGGCGGCGCACATCGCCCGGGACGACATGGCCGGGTGGACGGGTCGCCACCACGTCGACCGCATCGAGCAATGCGCCGACCGCCGTGCTCCAGCCCTTGCCCGGATGCGGTACGACAGCCAGCCGCGACAGCTCGATCCCGTACTCGCTCGCCGATTCGGCACTGACCGGCGGCAACCCGACCAGCGCGCACCAGGCACCCTCGGCGGAGGCCGCACCCAGCAGGGCGAGCAGCAACGACACCGACCCGGTCACGCTCACCGTGCTGCCGCGCCGAAGCCCGCCCGGCAGCAGCGAGACGAGTGCCGGCGAGACCGGTAGCGGGGGAGCGTCACGCCGGCCGGTGCCGGGCATCATCCTCGCGGCCGGACCCTCGAGCACCGTCTTGGTCGCGAGGTCGAGCATCCCTCTATAGTCGAACACTTGTTCGATCATGTCAACTTGCGCGGATCAGCTCGTGGCGACCCTCGCGCTCGCCTCGGCTGCGATCGCGACGTTCAGACGCGGGCGGGGTGAGGATGGAGGAGTGTCAGCGCAGGATCTGGTGGTCAGGCCGGGTGACCGGATGTCGGCGTCAGGGCGCTACGTGTCGTGCGACGACGGGGAATGGCTTGATCTCGCGCGCGTCGACGGTCTGTTGATTCACCGACCGGGCTCGAGGTCGAGCCACTCTGTCCGGCTGATCGGGCTCGATCCCGCAGGCGTACCGAGGGATTTTGGATCGGATCACATCATCCCGGGTTTCGTGCGAGTGACCGGGATCTGGCAGGACGAGACGATCCGCGTTGACGATCAAGGCACTGTCACTTACCCAGCCCGCAGTCACCGCGAATTCGTCCCGCCGTGCCCGGCACCCGCTGGCGGCTGGGACCCCGTTGCGACCTCGACCCGCGTACCTGAACTGCAGTCGTTGCGGGCGAGCGGGGCGATCGTGCGTGACCAGTGGTGGTGCACGTCTGGCGGTGCGGTCGTGCTCATCGTTGCCGCCAGCGACGTCGACCTCGTCGAACGAATTCTCGGCCCTCGGTTACCTCGCCGGTTGTGCGTCGTCGCGAGTCGGTACAGCGCCGATCAGGTGCACGACGTCGAAGCTAAGTTCGCTACCCGCCATCAGGAGTGGCAGTTCGAGACCTGGGGGGCGCGCGGGCTTGATCAAGACGGTCAGCCGAACGCCTTCGCCGGACTCATGCGTGTGACGGACGATCTTGCCGACTGGGCTGACACCCTGCCAGACCGGCTACTCGACCTTCGCGCAAGCATGACCCCGGCATGACCCCAGCCTGACCCGGCGTGCGAACATCCGCCAGTGCTCGGCATCCGCACGTTGAGAAGCGGCACTCCGATCAGGGCGACCGGGAGTCGAGCACGTCGAGGTCCCGCTCGGCGTAGAGCCGGTGCAGCCACTCCTCGTTGAGGATGGCCTGCAGGCAGCGGCGTACCGCGAAGCTCTCCTGCTCCGGATAACCCGGCTCGGTAACCGGTTCGGTCATGCCGGCCAGCTTCTCGTCGGTGAGATCGGCGAGCACGTGGCGCACGGCGGCCATGCGGTCGGCGCGCAATGCGAGCACCTCGTCCAGCGACGGCCGCGCGTCACGGTCGCGTGGGACGCTGGGCTCGTCGGGCATCTCGTCGTGGGGAAGATCCAGCGGGTCCCAGGGCGACGGTTCCCCCAAGATCGCGCGCTTCACCCACGCGTCCGTGGCGAAGACGAGATGGCGCAGCGTCTCGATGAAGGACCACTCTTCGTCGACCCGCTCGTGGAGCAGATTCGGGGCCATCCGGCGAGCCCGTTCCACGGTCTGCTGCCACAGCGGCTCGAGGGTGCTCCACGCATCGCGGAAACCGTCGGCGTCGGCCGGGCGCATCTTGACGCGGTCCGGGTAGCGACGGTCGAGTTCTGCCTCCACCAGCGGCACGACGTCGACGCCGTTGACCCGCAAGTTCTCGATCTCGCCGGTGATGTCGACGTTCACCAGCGCCGCGCCGCGGATCACGGCCCCCGTCAGATCGACCAGGTGAAAGCGCGCGTTGGTGAGGTCGACGTCGCGGAACCGGGCGTCGGTCAGGTACACGTCCTCGAATCGGGAGCCGGTCAGGTTCTCGCCGGTGAAGCTCGCCACCAGAGCAGCCTGCCACGGACCTCACCGTCCCGATCGCACCTCCCGGCCACTGGGACAACGCGTAGCCGTCAAACGCCGAACTCGAGCGGCGAGGCGTTGAAGACACCGTTGCAGGACCTCTCACCGCGACCGGCGAGAACCGGCGAGGTGTTGTTCGGCGGAGTGAGGACCATGTTCGTGGCCGCCTCGGGCGCGCAGTTGAGAATTGACGGCTGCACGAACGAGAAGCGCCAATGCGCGCTCTGGCCATGAGTGAGCGTGACGGTGTGTTTCGTGCCCACCCAGTGGACCGTGGTCGGCAGTTGACGGCCGTCCGAGCCGAAGTTCAATGCCCCGACGAAGCCGATCGTCTGGCAGGTGTTCCCGAAGTTGACGAAGTGCCACAGGTCGTAGGCCGTGCCGGCCGCGCCTTGCTGCCCGTCGAAGACGGGCCGCAACTGCGATGCGCGACAGGTCGGCGTCGTCGCGCCGACCGGGGCCGCAACCACTGTGACGCCGACACCGACGCCTACGGTGACGGCGGCTGCCGCAGCGAGTACACGTTTGTGCATGTCCAGACCTCCTGAAGGGACGGGTGATACCGCGCAGGAGGTCGACGACGCCGTGCAGATACAACGCCGCGCGTATCCGGCATGAGGCGAGGCTGCGCGATGGGAGGGTCCGACCGGATTTGCCTCGATAGCCGTGGACGGCGGGGCCGGAACGGTCGGTGTCTGTCACTGTAGAAGTGACTGGGTCGTGCCCGAGGACGAATCGTGCTCGACCCTGCTGGTCGGTTCCGCCGGTCCGACGATCCGTTCACTCGGTAAGGACGTCTGAGCATGGATGCTGTCGGTGTGGATGCCAGCGCGCCCGGTGGCGCGAAAGCGCAGGCAGGCTATCGGCGATCGGCAGGATCGCCGCGCGGCGAGGCCAGGCGGCGCGAGCTGCTCGACCGTGTCACCGACGACCTCGCGGTCAACGGCCTCGTGGATTTCTCGCTCCGTCGTGCTGCGCGCGCCGCCGGTACTACGCACAAGGTGCTGCTCTATCACTTCGACGGTGTCGACGACCTGCTCGGGCAGGCGATGCTCGAGCTGCGCGAGAGGCGAATCGGCAATGCGCTGGCCGCCGCGGGCAAGGGACGCGGACGCAAGACGCTGGCCGCACGGGTACGCGCGATGTGGCCGATCCTCATGGACGAGCAGTCCGGACTGCGGGTGATCGACCAAGCAATCGGCCTGGCGATGTACGACCCCGAGCGCTACGCGCACGTCGGACGGGAGGCATCGGTGCCTTACCGGCCGGCGCTGATCTCGCTGTGTCCGCCGGAATGGTCGGACGAACGCAAGCGCGAGGTCGCCGAGATGATCTTGGCGGTAATGCGGGGCTTCCTGATGGAGTGGCGGACGAGCGGCGACACAGCGGGAATCGACGCCGCCTTCGAAGCCCTGGTGCGCGCGCTGGAGCGAGAGGAGGCCGCCCCGGAATAGAGCTGCTACTCGGTGGACAGTTTGCGAACCGCATGGTTCACTTTTCTGGAAGAGAGCAAATCGAGTCCATTGCGGAGGTCGGGGTGTCCGTCGAGCGGCAGAACGTTCGATTCGTCAGCGGCGATGCGGAGTGCGCCGCGTGGCACTATCCGGGAACCAACGGCGGCTGCGTGATCATGGCCGGCGGGTTCGCGGTGACCAAGGAGCCGGGCACCGACCAGTTCGCCAAGCGGTTCAACGATGCCGGGTTCGGCGTCCTCGCCTTCGACTACCGCCGCATGGGCGAGGGCGGCGGGCAGCCGCGCCAGGTCGCGCGCATCACGGACCAGCTCGGCGACTGGCAGGCCGCAATCGACTTCGCCCGGACGCTGCCCGGCGTCGACCCGGCCAGGCTGGCGGTCTGGGGCTTCTCCGCCTCGGGCGGTCACATCTTCGGCGTCGCGGCGCGCAACCCGGAGCTTGCCGCGGCGATCGCGCAGACACCGAACGCCGACGGTCCAGCCGCGGCCCGCAACGCGACGCGTCACCAGAAGCCGGTGGCCATGCTGCGTTTCCTCGGTAGGGGAGTTCTCGACATGCTCGGTGGTCTGGTCGGGCGCCGGCCGCTGCTGGTGCCGCTCGTCGGCCCGCCGGGGACGGTCGCGCTGCTCACGACGCCGGACGCCCAGGACACCGACCGAGCGCTGCGGTCTGACCAGTACCCGGACTGGCAACAGGCAGTGGCAGCCCGTTCGGCATTGCTCCTCGGGTGGTACCGACCCGGCCGCCACGCGCGCCGTGTGCAGTGCCCGCTGCTCGTGGTCGTCTGCGATCAGGATCAGTCGGCGCTCGCCGGGCCCGCCGTCCGCGCTGCTCAGCGAGCGCCCCGCGCAGAGTTGGTTCGCCTGCCGGGTGGGCACTACGCGCCCTTCCTGGGTGGGCACGAGCGGGCCGTCGAGGCCGAGGTGTCCTTCCTGCTCCGGCACCTGGTCGATCGCGCGGATCGTCTCGCGGCAGTGCAGCGCTGAGGAGGACGGCGTGACCGAGATCGAGCTGTCCGCGGGGACGATCGACTACGAGGACACCGGCGGGGACGGGCCGGTGCTCGTGCTGCTGCACGGGCTGATGATGGACGCCTCGCTCTGGGACGGGCTGATCGCCGAGCTCGCGTCCGACTACCGGTGCGTGGCTCCGACGCTTCCGCTCGGCGCGCACCGGCACGCGATGGGCGCCGACGCCGACCTGTCGCTCGCCGCCATAGCTCGGCTGGTCGCGGAGTTCCTCGACCGCCTCGATCTGCACGACGTCACGCTCGTCGGCAATGACACCGGCGGGGCGCTCGTCCAACTGATCATGGCCGACGGCGACGCACGCGTGGGACGGGTAGTGCTCGCATCATGCGATGCGTTCGACAACTTCCCGCCGGGGCTGACCGGCAAGACGCTCGTGCTCACCGGCAAGCTCTCGCCTGGCATCTTCGGGCTGTTCATGCAACAGATGCGTCTGCGCATAGTCCGGCGGCTACCGATCGCATTCGGCTGGCTGACGATGCGCGGCGATGCCGCAACCGCCCGGTGGATGAAGCCGGTCTTGAAGCAACGAGAGATCCGCCGCGACGCCGTCCGTGTCCTGCGCGCGGTTGCCGCCGAGCCTCGGCTCCTGCTCGACGTGGCCGAGACGTTGCCGAGCTTCGACCGTCCCGCCCTCGTGGTCTGGGCGAGCGCGGACCGCGTGATGCCACCCGAGCACGGTCGCCGCCTGGCCGAACTGATCCCGCAAGGGCAGCTGGCCGAGGTCGACGACAGCTACACGCTGATTCCCTTGGACCAGCCGGCGAGACTCGCTCAGCTCGTCCGCGAGTTCACCAAGTCCAACTGAACCTGTCGGCCGCCTGCATGATCATGTCGCGTCGGACCGCGGGAGAAGCGCCGGTGGAGCGGTCAAACGCGACATGATCATGAAGCAACGCCGAAGGGTCTCGTTGAGTAGATCTAGCGCGTGAACAAGGGGCCGTCAGACGGTGATGACGACCTTTCCGCGTTCAGTGGTGGCCGTTGGCGACCGTGAACGAATAGGCGATCGGGCAGGATGTGCCTGATCCGTCGGTGTTGATCGACGACACGGTCAGCGTTTGCGGCCCGGCACGGGTTGGCGCCCAGACCAGGGACCCAGTCTGCGTGTTCTGATCCGCGGGCGCGACTCCGGACGGCCCGCCGGTGAACTGGTACCGGTAGCCGGAGACGGAAATGCCGTCGAACGGCGGCGTGAACGTGAAGGTGTCGGCGATGCCGACGCCGCCTACTGGCTGCCCGGAGTTGACGTAGATACTCGCGGACACGGTCGGCTGCGGGTTCACGTCGATCCTGAGGAACCCGTCGCTGGACCGGAATCCATTCGCGCTCAGGCTGGACGCGCTGAGGAAGCTGCTCGTGACCGCGATCTTCACCTTCGCGGTACCGGACGAGTCTGCGGCCACCGACACCGGCGCGCCGAAGTTCGTCGTGTACGTGTACGAGACGACCCCAGATACCCCGGGGTTCGGGGTGAAGGCGACCTGGATCTGGCTGCCGCACGCCGGCGACGGGCTCAGCAGGGTGATCGTCGGGTCGGACGCCGGGACGAAGATCGTGTAGCTCACCTGCGAGGACAGGTTCCCGGCCGCGTCCAGTGCCCGAACGCTCAACTGCTGCGGACCGACCGCCGGCGGCGGAAGCGAGACGGCCGAAGTGCCGCCCGGCGCGTCGGCGCGGACTACACCCGGCTGGGACAGGACGTCCGGGCAGACGAGCTGGCCGGCCGGCCCGCCGTACTCGCAGGCCGGTAGCGGCAGATCCGGCCCCCATCCGTACAGGAACCCGGCGACGTCCGGGTCGCCGCCGCCGGAGAACGTGAACTGCGCCAGCTGTCCGACCGGGCCGATCCCCTGGGGATACGGCGG
>WNGI01001983.1_pt1 | contig 21210 bp, 19 predicted proteins | sample 5400621 | NCBI WGS metagenome assembly WNGI01 (sample SAMN13153374, study PRJNA577476) | soil metagenome | isolation source: 20 cm soil or saprolite under Garry oak tree replicate 1 | place: USA:California | collected 2016-06-15
GCGCGACGCGCCGAGCGCGAGACGCAATGCGATCTCTTTCGACCGGGCGGTTCCGCGAGCGAGTAACATGTTGGCGAGATTCAAACAAGCGATCAGCAACACCGCGCCCGCCATCGACATGAGCAATGTTCCGATCAATGTAATCGGGCCATCGTCTTCCGGCGACGTGCTTAGACTAAATCGCGACGGTTTTTGGATTTGCACTTCGCGCTGAAACTCGATGTCGGTCTGCATTGCGCTGAAGCGCTGTGAGACCACCGGCATGCGCCATTTCGCACTCTCAATCGTCAGGGCGGAGCGCAAGCGACCGACAAGATTGAGCGTGTAATTTTTTGGATTAGCCAGATCGTGCATCGATTCCGAATCGCCAAAGGCGGAGCCGAGCTGCGCGCGCATGCCGAGGGGCATCCACACATCCGGCGCAATCAAAGCACTCGCACCGCAAAATCCTTCCGGTGAAATGCCGATCACGGTGTAAGGCTGGCGGTTGATCTGCAATGTGCTGCCGACGAAATCGGCGCGGCCGCCCTGGCGTTTCCAAAATCCGTAGCTGGCCACGACGACCGGAATGTTGGCATTCGGTTTACATTCTTCAGCGTTGTAAAAGCGACCGCGGAAAGGCTGCACGCCCATCATCGAGAAATAGTTTTCCGAAGTCAGGAAGGCAAAACTCCGCCGCATCTCATGATCGCGTCCGATGCCGGCGACGGCGAATTCGAGTGCGGCCAGATCGACAAAAACTTCGCCGTTGTTTTCGCGCATATCGCGAAATTCATTGTAGGAAAACTGGCGATAATCATGGTTCGCGTTCTGTCGGCAGTTGAAAACGTTCACCACTTCGTTAGGCCGGACCGGCACCATCGGACGCAGCACCACACCATTGATCAAAGCGAAAATTGCTGAGTTCACTCCGATGGCCAAGGCCAGCGTTAGTACTGCTACCGCGGTGAAGCCCGGCGACTTTAATAGTTGTCGCAAAGCAAACTTGAAATCTTGAATCATAATCTGCGCCTAGGGTTGCGTTTTCGGTGAGATGCGGTCATGAGGCGGTTTGGATTCAGAAAATTATTGCTGTTTGACCGAGGCCTCAAAAAACGGTCATTCTCGTCCGGAAGGCTAGAGCGTGGCGCAGCAGGTAACTGGTGACGAGCAGGGTCGACGAGAAAATAACCGGGCAATTGCTTTTCTCAAATGATACATTAGAATATCTCAACTGAGAATATTATGGCAATGGCAACTTTAACGCGAAAGGCTGTGACGGTGCATCAGCAGATCAAGCGGATTCATGCCGGGTTAAGCTTTCAGGCGGTGCAGAATTTGCAAAGGGCGCTTGACCTTCCGCTGGAGAAAATGGCGGCAGTCCTCGGAATGTCACGCGCGACTTTGCACCGGCGGAAAACACAAGGAAAGATCGACCAGCACGAATCGGAACGATTGGTGCGGTATCAGCGATTGCTAAAAAAAGCAGACGACGTTTTCGGCGACGGGGCAAGCGCGCGAGAGTGGTTAACCCATAAACAACCCGGCCTCGGCGGCGCAGTGCCGTTGGACTTTGCGAGGACGGAGATCGGCGCGCGCGAAGTGGAGAATCTGTTAGGCCGGATCGAGTACGGCGTCTATTCCTGATGGCAAGCGTCGTCGGCTGGCGCATCGTTAAAGAGAAACACGCCAAGTCCGCCTTCTCCGGCGAAGGGGCGCGCATTTTCGAGGGGCGGTGGAATTCCGCCGGGGTGCGGATGGTTTGTTGCAGCGAACATCTATCCCTCGCGGCGCTGGAAATTCTCGTGCACACACAGCCGGTTACGATCCGGGATAAGTTTCGGGTCTTTCGAGTCAGTTGGGACGAAACGATAATGTCAGCGATCGATTTAAGAAAACTGCCGAAAGGTTGGAACGCGCAGCCACCCAGCTTGATTTCAAAAAATATTGGGGACGAATGGGTCCAATCCGGCCGGTCCGCTGTTCTTGTTGTGCCAAGTGTGATTGTTCCGCTGGAAAAAACGTTTCTGTTGAATCCCAAGCATCGAGACTTCGGGAAGATCAAAATTAAAGATAGCGGCAGCTTCGTGCTCGATCAGCGACTGCGCTAACAAATTGTAGGGCAGGCGTTTCCGCCTGCCGCTCTGAAGGAACGGCGATCTTCGTATCGCTATCGGCGGTTTGGAATCCGCCCCTCTTTGGGCAAACGCGGCTCGACGGAGTCTTGTCTGACCGGCGGTTGTTCGCCCGTAAAAACCAGCGTCTAAACCGTTTTTTCCGTCGTGGCCGAATCGACAAAAAAGCAGCCCTGCCCAATATGAAGTTGTGAACACAATCGCCTCAGCCCTCGTTTTTCTTATTTGCCACGGCATTGCGCTGGCCCAGCAACCATCTGCCACACTCGCCGGCACACGCCCTTCTACCTCGCCCACGCCCGAAGCTGCCGCGTCGCCTTCGCCGAGTCCGACAAGCTCGTCCGCTCCTTTTTCGCCAGCGCCGGAAGCAACCCCGCTTAGGTTGACTGACATTCTCTTCAAGAATTTCAAAGCGCGGTCGATCGGGCCGGCGGCGATGGGCGGCCGGGTGTCGGACATTGCGATTGATCCACGAAATCCGGCTGTGTTTTTCGTCGGGCTTTCAACCGGCGGCTTGTTCAAGACGGGCGACAACGGTGTGACCTTCGATTCGGTCTTCGACAAGCAGCCGGTGCAATCAATTGGCGCGGTCGCGGTCGCACCGAGCGATAGCGATATTGTATGGGTTGGGACGGGCGAACCAACCGACCGTAATTCGGCGGAATGGGGGAATGGCGTTTATCGTTCCAGCGATGGCGGGAGCACGTGGCAACATGTTGGGCTGGAGAACAGTCGCGCCATAGGACGCGTGGTCGTTCACCCGAAAAGTCCCGAAACGGCGTATGTTGCCGCTCTCGGGAATCTTTGGGCGGACGGGGGTGACCGAGGTTTGTTCAAAACAACGGACGCGGGAAAATCGTGGAAATCTGTCCTGACTGCACCCGCGTCGCAAAGTGCACGCGTGGGTTGCGTTGATGTCGCGATAGCGCCCGATAATCCGGAAATAATTTACGCGGCCCTTTATGGGCGGCGCCGCATGCCGTGGAGTTTCGCGTACGGTATTTCCGCGACCAACGGCGAAGATGTTGGCGGTATTTTCAAGAGTACCAACGGCGGTGGAACATGGAAAAAATGCAGCAATGGTTTGCCGATGCTGATGGGAAAGATCGGGCTCGCGGTCACAGCGGCGAATCCCAAAATTGTGATGGCAGTAGTGCAGAGCGACGAAGGCGGCACGAACGATTTTACCAATATTCACAGTAAACGCGGCGGCGTCTTTCGGTCGGAGGATGGCGGCGAGACATGGAAACGCACCAGCGATCTGGATCCCCGGCCATTTTATTTCAGCCAGATTCGGATCGATCCCGCGAACGATCAGCGCGTTTATCTACTCGGCTTCGCGCTCCTCGCTTCTGATGACGGTGGGAAAACTTTTCGCGAAGATCTTTCGGACAAATTGCATCCGGATATGCACGCGCTTGCCATCCAAAATGGAAGTACCCCGCCGCCAAAACCGCCGAAACCGGAGGACAAGAACAAGCCACCGAAGCCGCCGGTTTCGTTGCGTTTGATCGTCGGAAATGACGGTGGCGTTTACCAAAGCTACGCCGGCGGCAAGGGCTGGGAGCATTTGAACAGGATCCCAGCCGGCGAATTTTACCGCATCTCGTTAGACGATTCGCGCCCGATTTACCGGGTCGCGGGTGGATTGCAGGATAATTGCAACTGGGTTGGACCGAGCGCTGTCAGCAGCAAGGAAGGCATCCGCAACTGTGATTGGACGCCGTTCACGGGCGCCGATGGATTTTATGTGCTGTTCGATCCGGCTGATCGCGACACCCTTTACGGCGATAACCAGGAAGGCGTGGTGCATCGATTTAACATGCGCACGGGCGAGCTGCGGATCTTGAAACCGCAATCGCCCGAAGGAAGCGAGCCGACGCGTTTTCATTGGAGACACGCGTGATCGGGAGCGGCGCGGAAGTCTATGGAGTCGTCTATTCGTTGGCGGAATCGCCGGTGCGTGCTGGAACTTTGTGGGCGGGAACTGATGACGGCCGGCTCTGGGTTACGCAAGACGATGGCGGGAAATGGACCGAACTGACGGCAAATTTGCCCGAACCGCTGCGCAGTCAATGGATCGTGCGAATCGAACCCGGCGCACAAGACGCGAATGTCGCTTACGTTGCCGCGAGCGCTTATCGGGTCGGGGACGATCGGCCAATGATCGCGCGCACTTCCGATGTCGGGAAGACGTGGACGAATATTGCCGGCGATCTTCCGGCGAACGATCCAGTGGAAGCCCTTCGTGAAGATCCGGTAAATCCGAAACTGCTTTATGCTGGCACGCATTTCGGCCTGTTCGCATCCTTCGATCAGGGTGGGCACTGGGTGCGGGTTGGCGATTTGCCGCCAGTACGGGTGGATGACCTGCAAATTCACCCGCGCACGTTCGACCTGGTGATCGCGACGCATGGCCGCAGCATTTACGTGGTCGATGACGCGCGGCCGTTCCGCGAACTGACGCCGGAAATCGCGAGCAAACCGGCGCATTTATTTAGCGTGCGTCCAACGAATGGCGCTTACGCACCTTCTGGATTTTCGGAGTGGAATGGCAAAGGCGTTTATCGCGGCGCCAACCCCGCAGAAGGCACGCTGTTCACGGTGTGGGTAAAAGATTTTACTGGCGACGAAATTAAAATCGCGATCACGAATGCAACCGGCGCCCCGGTGGCGAATTTGAAAGCGCCCGGCGTCGCCGGATTCACGCGTTTGAATTGGGATCTGCGTCCGACCGAAGATGTGCTGACGAAATATGGTGGAGATGATCCGAAAAAATTAATGTCGAGCGGAGATTACACCGCCGAACTTTCCTTTGGACCGAACAAGATGAAGCAATCTTTTCACGTGGACCTGGCCGAAGGGATTACGCCCCGTGGCGGATTCGAACCGCAGGGATGATCGATGAACGTAAAAAATGTTCGCGAAGCGAGCGATTGGTTTGAAGTGCTGCAAACAACAAAGCGAACGCAGACGGCTATGATGACACTGAAACCGGGCAAATCATCCGGCAGCGAACCGGAAGGTCACAAGAACAGCGATCAGGTTTTACTAGTCTTGAAGGGGGAAGTGGAAGGTGAGATTGCGGATGAAACACTCACTTTGCGAGAAGGCGATGTGATTGTGATTCCGGCGGGTACGCGACACAAATTCAGTAATCGAAGCTCAACCGACGCGGTTACGTTCAATACCTATTCGCCGCCGGAATATTAGACGTTCATAGTAACTGCGGGCAAGATGCCCACTTGCCTCACCGCCGCGCCGCACGAGTCCGTCCGGTGGCGGACAAGATCGCTGTGCTACTAGTTAGGCCGCCAGGAGCGGCTCGACTAACGAGGATTGGCCGCCGAATTTCGGATACAAAAAGCGCGCAGCTGGCGAGCTCTCTCGGGTTCTAGCACAGGCGCGGGTCCATCCCGGCGTCTCGCAAATGGTGCAGCGCCGAAGAGAGCAACAAAGTGCCAAGGCCGCGGTTTCGATATTCCATCAGGATGCAGGGTCCAGGAACAAGTTGCGCCGGCGCACCAGGGTCAGTCATGAGCAGCATAGCACCGAAGATGCGGGCGCCGTGTTGAAGTGCCAGCCAGGAGGCAGATTCGGAATTGAACGCAGCCGCGATTGAGCTTTTCACCTGCGCGTCAATCATGTGCAGCGCCGCGTTCCAACTCGGATCGAGCGCGAATGATTTCTCGATCACCTCTTGCAACTGCCGGCGTTCCGCGGCTTTGACCAGGCTCAAACGGAACTGTCTCGGCGCACTAATCGCCGGCAATTTGGTCTCGGCCAAGTCCCAGACAAAGTTAGCCCATCTCGTTTTTTCCATGGTGAGCTGTAGCGCTTAGCCAACCGGCGCACCTTGGACGCGCCGCAAAATCCCGCGACAAGATTACATCGTCTGGATCGTCTTCAACGTCGAGTGAAAAAAATGATACTTCTCGCGATGTTCGGTCATCCCTCGGCGGAGAACGGCACTGAAGTTCGCCAGATCGGCGATATTAACGATTCGATCGACGCTGTGAATAAACGCAGACAGCGAATCGTTGGTCGGAAAGAGATGGCTGAGCAAGACAACGAAATGCTGGCGTCGTTGGCCAGCGGATTCGTTGACGAGTCTTTGAAGAACTGGATTGGTCGCGAGGGTTGAGCCCTTGAAGTTTTCGTAAACGACAATGACATCGTACGAATAAGTGCGGAGCTTGAGCAAGACATCGTCTTCATAAAGGCCCACGTGCACCTTGTACTTTAGATCGGCCAACTGCGGCACTACCAGTTTCTGATATTGCTCGTGATCAAGGCAGACGAGCGCGGTGCTCTCGCCGGCATCGAATAACTGTAAATCGTTTTCTTGTTCCACGGGCTAGACGAAAGCGTTGGTGGGGACGTCCATGCGCAGGCCGGATTGGAGTTCGCTGCCTACGCCGCGTGCTTTTTGAATGAGATCGATCCCGCGGGTAACGGTACCTTTGCGGGTGGCATAAAGACGCGCGGTTTCTTCGCTGATCAAATCGTTTTGGTAGGCGTTAAGAATGCATTGATCGAAGGTCATCCAGCCCAATTGCGCACTGGCTTCGATGATTTCATAGAAATTGCGGTGCTCACCTTCGCCGAGGGCGACTGCTTCCTTGGTTCGCAAATTGTTTCCCATGATTTCCATAAGCAACTGACGACCACCGCCCGCTTTTTTTGGCGCCAAACGCTGGCTGACGACGTAACGCAGGACATCGGACAGCCGAACGCGCAGTTGTTGCTCTTCGCCGAGCGTGAACATGCCGAGAATACGATTGATCGACTGGCCGGCGTCGACCGTGTGGAGCGTGCTCAGAACCAGGTGACCTGTCTCCGCTGCCATCAATGCGATTTCGACCGTGGCACGATCGCGCATTTCGCCCACGAGAATGACTTTCGGCGCTTGCCGCAACGCCGCCCGCAGGCCGTTGGGATAGGTGTTAAAATCCTGGCCCAACTCGCGCTGGTTGAATGTCGCCTTAAGACATGGATGAACGAACTCAATCGGATCTTCCAGCGTGACGACGTGGATCGGCTGCGTCTCGTTAATTTCATTGAGCATCGCCGCCAAAGTGGTGGTTTTACCGCTGCCGGTCGCACCCGTGACGAGCACGAGTCCGGTTTTTTCCTTCGCGATCTCCCTGAAAATGATGGGGAGATGAAGTGTTTCCAAGGTGGGAACGGTGGCTTCAAGCCGACGCAAAACGATCGCAAAATTTCCGCGCTGCCGGAAAATATTAACGCGAAAGCGCGCCTCGTCGCTCAACGAATAGCTAAGGTCGCAAGAACCGCCGCTCAAATAATCATACATCAATCGCCGATCGCCCTGCATTAAGGCGAGTGCGATTTGTTCCGTCTGATACGGAGTGAGGTTTTCGATCGGGGGATCGATCAAGGCTGTCTTTAGCTCGCCAAACGTTTCCACTTGCAGCGGATGCCCGACCGAAAAGTTCAAATCCGAAATGCCGGGGTGTGTATGCAGCATCGCAGAAAGGATCTTATCAAGGTCGGGTAGTCGCATTATTCCTCCGTCCAGTCTTCCGGCGGGTTCTTGAGGAATTGGCGGAATTTTTTCTTATCAATCGCCTTGTCGTACGCTTCCTCCGGCGAAATGCGGGCATGACGAAGATGATCGATGATGGCGTCGTCGAGCGGTTGATTGCCCTTCTTCTTCCCGACTTGAATCATGCCCGGGATCTGGTGCGTCTTAGCCTCGCGGACGAGGTTGGCAATTGCCATGTCGACCACCAGAATTTCCAAGGCCGCGACTCGGCCAGGTTTGTCGATCCGCTTGAAAAGATTTTGGGCGATTACCCCTTTGAGCGATTCCGCGAGGGTGGCCCGAATTTGGTTCTGCTGATTTGTCGGGAAAACGTCAATGATACGATCGACGGCTTTGGAGGCGCTTGAGGTGTGGAGGGTTCCGAAAACGAGGTGACCGGTTGCGGCCGCGGTCAGGGCCAGTTCAATCGTTTCCAAATCGCGCATTTCACCGACGAGCAAAATGTCAGGATCTTCGCGCAACGCTCCGCGGAGGGCGTTAGCAAACGAGCGGGTATGGACGCCGACCTCGCGGTGTTGCACGAGACAGTTTTGACTGCGATGCACAAATTCAATCGGATCCTCCACTGTAATGATGTGGTCGTGCCGCTGGAGATTGGCGAAGTCCATCATAGCGGCAAGGGTGGTGGATTTTCCCGAGCCGGTGGGACCGGTAATCAGAATAAGACCTTTCTTGAGAAGCGGGAATTTTTTCAGCACCGGCGGCAATCCCAGATCGTCAACCGTCAACACCTTCGATGGAATTAAACGAAAAACCGCAGAAATCCCGTATTTCTGCTGAAAGAAATTGACGCGATAACGAGCAACGCCCGGTACTTCGTAGCCAAAGTCAACATCGAGATTCTCTTCGAAATGTTTGATCTTTGTTTCCGACGCGATCTCGTAAACCATGGTTTTAAGTTCCTCATCCTTGAGCGCGGGGTAATCCACCCGGATGAGGTCGCCATTGATGCGCAGCATCGGCGGATTATTGGTAGAAAGGTGCAGGTCGGACGCCTTTTGTTCCGACATCAATTTAAAAAAAGCGTCGATGCGAGCCATGCGGTTCCAAGGTTTGCACAGCTAAATTGATGCCATGGGCCGGTCGTTGTAGCGTCTACACTGCCGGGGCGCTACAACTGGGGAATTGGAGGGGCGAGCTGCGCGAGCCCGGCGTCGCAGAGCTCCGCCCTCCAGGGTGGTCAAAGCATCTGCCCACAAGGCGATAGGGCGCAGTGGCTACAATTCCAAAGCCTAGCGGATTGGGCGCCCCGACGCGTCGAGGGTCGAGCGGACCTGTTCGAGCAGCTTCTCACGGGTGTAGGGCTTGGGAATGAACCCGCGAAGCCCCTGGGCCAGCATGGCGCCGATCTTGTTTTGCTCGGCAAATCCGCTGCTCAACACGACGTTAACGCCCGGGTTGAGCGCCTTCAATTCCTCGAATACAGCGTCCCCATCCATCACCGGTAGGAAGAAATCCAGGATGATTAGGCCGATCTGACGATGGATTTGTTGAAAGATTTTAAGCGCCTCGAAACCGTCCCTGGCGACGATCACTTTATACCCTTCTTCCGAAAGAATTGTGGAGGCAAACTCCGCAATTTCCGGTTCATCGTCGATGATCAGGATCAATTCGCGCGTTCCGTTAGGGTTTAGGACGGCGATTTGCGATGGAATTCCTGGGGCTCTCTCTCCAGTCGATTCCTGCGCTTCACCGGCCAGCTCTGGCGCGGGTGCCGCTGACGTGGCCGCGGGTCCATTGGGGCTGCCGGGTCTGGTATTCTCGAGAATCTTGGACGTTACGCGATTAAACAGCGCTTGCGCCGATTGCGTCGCTATCTCTACCTGCTGGTTAAGCTGATCGATGTAGTCGTCGCCCTTGTGCCGTTTCATCAAGTCGGCATAGCGAGCAATTTGCTGCAAAACTGTATTGAGCTCAGTGGAGGTCTTGGCGATCCACTTCAGGTCGTCCTGATGCAGCATAGGCGTCTATGTCCTGGTCTGTGTCCTTCGCACACGCCCACAAAACGCAACCAAAAATCGTAATGCAAGCGAAAGCGAATGAACCAAGAGTCAGCATAGAGCGGATTTTTTTCAAAGTTAGCCCGCTTCATGCCCACACCCTTTCGGAGGTGGCCGCGATTTTCTCGAACTTTCGAGATCGCGCGCCGAACCCGAGCCCTGTTTATAATTACTAGCAATTTATTTGCCCAGAGCCCGTTTCAGTTCGCTTTTGGCAGAATCGATCTGCTTCGGTGTGCCCGATGAGATCAAAATGCCTCGTAATCTGTCCCCTTGATAATAACGCGCGGTAAATTTTTTCTTGGCGTGCGTCCCGGTAAGGTCCACCCGGGTCGGTTGGATAGTGAAATCGCCGACAAAATCGAGTCGCAAATCGAACATCTCCGTCCAGAAATAGGGGACCTGTTCGTAACGGATTCGCTTTTTACCGGTCATGTTCGCTCCTGCCACCAGACCTTGCTCGCGCGCATTTTCCCAGTGGGTTTGCCGTCGCATTCCACCCATCAGACGGTCCGGATAGAACGCCAGGTCACCAATTGCGTAAATTCCTTTTTCTTCGGTCTCCAGATAATCGTTGACTGGCGACCCATGCGGCCCGGCTAGTGGGGTGTTGCGCACCAAATCGAGATTTGGCTCCGTCCCGCACGCCACCACCGCCAATCCCGCCGCGACACGGTTCCCACTCTTCGTTTGGATATTTCGCAAGACCGTTTTGCCTTCAAAGCCATTCAAACTTTCGCCTAAAAGTAACGTCACCCCGTTCTTGGCAAAATAGCCGGTCACCCAGGCGGCTGTCTCGGGATCGAGGTAGCGATTCAATAGCGTGCCATGCCGATGCATCACGCTTACTTTCATTTTCATTTGTCGCAGGCTCGCCGCTACCTCGCAGGCGAGCAATCCGCCGCCCACCACCATCAGATTTTTTTCGTGCTCGGCCATTTCCCGCAGAGCGAAGGCGTCACGCATGCTGCGCAGGTAAATGACATTACCCAAACCGACACCTGCTACCGGCGGCCGCCCCGGACGGCTGCCCATGGCAAGGCAGGCTTTGTTAAACTCGATGCTCTCACCGTTGCCCAGCACCGCCACCCGGCGATCGATGTTTAATTGTGTTACCGCCGTATTGAAACGTACATCGATCTTATGCGCGGAGTACCAGCGTTCATCGACTTCGGCATATTTCCTGGGGACGATCGTTTTTTCGCGCAGGAAACTTTTCGAAAGGAGCCAGCGCTTGTAGGGCGCGTAGGCCTCGGAGCCGACCAACGTCACACTCCCGCGCTTATCGTGTTTGCGAATTGTTTCACATGCGCATGCCCCTGCAATACCTGCGCCGATAATGAGATAATCCCGCTGAATCATTTAAGAAATGTGACGATAGAGAAACCACCGCGTGGCTGGCTAGGGAAAAATGAAAGCCCCTTCGCGGGCTGATGTAAAAAAGTTAAAACGATTGCATCGTTACAACGGGCGAACCGGAGGGGCGAGCTTTGCGAGCCCGGTCGAAGTGAAACACGGCGTCGCAGAGCTTGGCCCTCCAGGATCATCAAAGCACCGCACGGCAAATCGCGACTGAAGCGATCACACCCACGAGATCCGCCAGCAGTCCCGCCGGGATGGCATGCCGGGTCTGTTTCACGCCAACCGATCCAAAGTAAACCGCAGCGACATAAAATGTTGTCTCCGTGCTTCCGTAAATGGTCGCGGCGGTAAGGCTCACGATGTTGTCCGGGCCAAGGCGATGCACGATTTCAGTTAATAACGCCAGCGTCCCGCTTCCACTCAAAGGCCGCATCAATGCCAGCGGAAGGAGATCGGGCGGAAAATGCAATGGCGCGAGAACCGGCGCTAGCCATTTCGTCAGCAAATCGATTCCACCTGCGCCTTTAAACATTCCAATGGCAACTAGGATAGTGACCAGAAACGGAATGATGCGCAGGATAACATTAAAGCCTTCCTTCGCGCCCTCGACGAATTCCTCATAAACTTTGACCCGGCGCGCCGCGGCATAGATCGGGAAGAAGCTAAGCAGGAAAGGAATTGCCAGCAATGAAAGGGCGTTCACACTTCGAACAAAAGCATTCGCCTCGTCGGTGAGTGGATTTCCGAAACCCGGTGGCCAAACGATTCGCACAAAGATCAACACAAAGAAAATAAGAAGCGCGATCGTCGCGATGCGTCCCAATAACGTTGGCTGCGTACTGTAGCCGCCGGTGCCGGCCGCGACTTCTTCGTTGCTCGAGCGATTGTTGGGTGTCCTCTTCGCATTAAGATCGTTAGCTGCAGCAGCATTTTCTCCCGAGCCGCGGCCAGCGACCCCGGCTACAGGGCGAGCGAACCACCGTAAGTTCTCCAAAGTTTTCACCGCGATAATTGCAGTCGTTGCTGCGCATAGCGTCGCGAGTAGCGCCGTGCCCACAATTGCGGTGGGCCGAGTCGACCCTGCCGCGACCAAAATCGCGATCGCAGTCGTCGGAATCAGTTGAACAGATGCGGTGTTGATCGCGAGAAAGGTGCACATCGCATTGGTAGCGGTGCCCGGATGCGGATTGAGCGACTCGAGGTCGCGCATCGCGCGCAAACCGAGGGGCGTGGCCGCGTTCCCGAGGCCGAGCATGTTCGCAGCCATATTCATCAGCATCGCTCCCATCGCTGGGTGTTCCCCCGGCACATCGGGAAATAAGCGCCGCATGATTGGCCGCAGTGCGCGCGCAATTTTTTGGACGAGCCCGGCGCGCTCTGCCAGACGCATCACCCCCAACCAGAGCGCCATTACGCCAATTAAACCGAGCGCAATTGTGACCGCGGTTTTTGCGCCGTCGAATGCGCCGTCTGTCACTTCCTTCCATCTATTGTTCCATCCGCCAATCGCAACCGCGAGCAGTACCAGCGCGAGCCAAATGTAATTCAGCACCTCGAACCTGTAACCGCAGTCTTTGGCCGCGGCCAGCGCGATTCACCGCAATGGTCATCCCGAGCGCAGTCGAGGGATCCCGAAGCGCAACCTTAAAGGTAGATTCAATGGGATCCCTCGATCCCGCGGTTGGGGGACTGGGGCTGACCCTAATTCTGATCCAGCATGGTCGCAGCCAGTTTCAGGGCTTCATCACTCTGTCCGCCAAGCATGCGCGCAATCTCTTCGCGCCGCGCCTTACCGCTAACCTCACGCAATTGAGTAAAGGTACGACCGCCTCTCACTTCTTTCGTCACCACGAACTGGGATGTCGCCGCCGCCGCCACCGGCGGCAGATGAGTGATGCAAAGCACCTGATGCCGCTTCGCCAAATCGCGGATGCGCGCGCCGACGGCGTGGGCAATCTCGCCGCCTACGTTCGCGTCAATCTCATCGAAGACCAGCAACGGCACCGCATCCTGCGCGGCCAGGACGGACTTGATCGCTAGCATCAATCGGGAAATTTCGCCGCTCGATGCGATCGCACGCATCGGCTTCAGCGGCTCGCCCGGATTAGGCGAAAACAAAAGCTCAACCGCATCAAAGCCAGAAGCGCGTGCCACTTGCGCTTCGCTCATTCTTGCTTCGAACTGCGATTGCTTGAATCCGAGATCGCGCAAATTTCGACGGACCATTTCCGAAAGTTTGGGCGCCGCTTTCGTGCGCAGCTTCCGTAATCTCTCGCCCGCCTGCCGCAACGCTTCGCTGTGCGTCGCAATCTCGTTAGCCAAACGCTGTAATTCTTCGTCGCGTCCTTCGATTTTCCGCATCCGTTCAGCCGCGTGCTCGCCAAAAGCGATGACTTCAGAAATCGTTGCTCCGTATTTTCGCTTCAACGTTTCAAAGAGCGAAACCCGTTGCTCGAGAGCGGCCAGTTCTTCGGGATCGAGATCGAGATTCTCGGCGTAGCGGCCGAGGTCGCGCGCAATCTCCGATAACTCGACAATCGCCGTTTCATGCGTATTCGCCGCGGTCGCCATCGCCGGATCCAACTTTTCCAATTCGCGCAACAGCTTTTGCGTTTCGCCCAGCTGCGACAAGATCGCGTCGTCCGCTTCGGAAAGTTTCGTTGCCACGGTGGATGCAATCTCAATCAATCGCCGGCTGTTACTCGCGAGCCGATAGCGCGACTCAATCTGCGCTTCTTCCTCGGCCGACAAAGTAGCGGAGGCGACCTCATTTACCTGATGTCGCAGCAAATCGAGCTCCTGTTCACGCGCGGTCTCGGCCGTATTAAGGGCCGCGTGTTCCGCTTCGAGCGCTCGCAGTTGCTGGAAAATTTTTGCAAATTTCTCCCGCGCGTCGCCTGCAGCGGCAAAAGCATCAAGCAAATCGAGCTGTCGATCGGGCGACAGGAGTGATTGATGATCGTGTGGTCCGTGAAGGTCAACTAGGTCATCACCGAGTTCCTTGAGATTCGCCAGGGTGGTGGGCGACCCATTGATAAACTGGCGATTCGTTCCGGATAGAGAAAGACTGCGTTTCAAAATTAAATCGTTGTCGCATGGTTCGATTCCCGATTCCTCGAAGCGCGCATTCCATTTCGCGAAATCATTGCCCTGAAAAATTGCCTCGACCGTGCACATCTCCGCTCCTGTGCGAACGAGCGACTTGTCGCCACGTTCGCCAAGTAACAACTGGAGCGCGCCAATAATGATTGATTTGCCGGCACCGGTTTCGCCGGTGATGGCAGTGAATCCCGGCGCAATTTCCCATTCCAAATCCTCAACCAGCGCGAGATTCTTGATTCGTAGGAGTTGGAGAAGCATCGGTTGAGTGTTGAGAGCTCAGAGTTGACAGTGCGCGCGCCGAAAAATCTTGAACTCTCCATCAGCAACTCTCAACTCCGAACTCACGCTCACTTTTCTCGGCACCGGGACCTCGCAAGGCGTGCCAATGATCGGTTGCGACTGCGCCGTTTGTCGCTCCTCCGATCCGCGCGATAAACGCCTGCGTTCTTCTGTTTACATCGAAACGCCCGAGACCGCCTTTATCGTCGATACCGGAACGGACTTTCGCACGCAGGCTTTACGCGAAAATATCCGTCGCGTCGATGCGGTCGTTTTCACTCACTCGCACACCGACCACATCATGGGGTTCGACGATCTGCGGCGGTTTTCCTGGCAACGCGGCTCGATGCCGGTCTACGCCTCCGCCAAAACCATGGCCGATCTCGAGCGCGTTTTTATGTTCGCCTTTAAAGGGACCAACCCATTTCCCGGTTATTTGAAACCTGAGCCCCATCTTATTTCCGGTCCATTTCGGTTGGGTGAAACAACAATCACGCCGTTGCCGGTTCCGCACGGCAAGGCGGAGGTGAATGGTTATCTATTTTCCCGCCCCAGGAACACAGACTTACAGTCTGTGCGCCCAGCGGAGTTGCACTCCGCTGAATCGAAGGCGGGAAGAGAAGACGTGCTTCCTCAGGCAGCGGACAAAATGTCCGCTGGGCGCACAGGGCAGAGCCCTATGTTCCGACAAGAACGTAATCTCATCGCTTACCTCAGCGATTGCAGCGCGGTGCCGGATGAAATAGCGCAAAAGATTTTCGGCGTTGAATGTTTGATCATCGATGCGCTGCGGGAGAAGCCACACCCGACTCATTTGAGTGTCGCGCAAGCGCTCGAAGTCGCAACGCGCGTTCAGCCCAAAGAAACTTATTTCATCCACATCGCGCATGAGCTGGCGCAATCGTTCGAGCAAAATCTGCCGCCGCATACCCACATCGCCTACGACGGGCTGAAGCTGAGCTTTCGTTGAAAACCCGAATTCGTCGTTATAGCTGCCGCCGTCACTGGCGGCACCATCTTTTGCATTCTGCCGCGAGTGACGGCGGCTACATCCGACCATCTCGTCTCTATGTCCCACGGATGCTGGTGTTCGTATTCGTTTTCCTGTTAAGCATCGAAGCGCACGCAGCGGAAAATTTGCCGGCTCAAACCATCGTCGTTTTCAACACCGCTGTTCCCGACTCAGAAGCGCTTGCGAAATTTTATGCCGAGAAACGCGATATTGCCGGTGATCATGTGGTCGGGCTCGATTGTCCCCCCGAAGAAGAGATTTCCCGCGAGCAGTACGACACCACGGTGGCTGAGCCGTTGCGCAAAATTTTTGAGGAGCGGCAATGGTGGCGCGTTCACGAAACGCCCGATGGAGGTAAGCGAGTGCAGACACTTGGGATTCATTTCGTCGCTCTCATCAGGGGCATGCCACTGAAGATACGTCCTATCGCGACGCCGTATCTGGGTGATAATCCGGCGGGCGGCGGTCCCGTTCAGGGCCGCAACGAAGCTTCAGTTGACTCGGAGTTGAGCGCACTCGGTTTCTTCACGAGGCAAATCTCTGGCGCGATCACTAATCCTTATTTTCAAGGATTCCGCCCGATTAAGGAGCTTACCGCTGCGCCTCTTCTTCTCGTTACCCGGCTCGATGCGCCAGAGAGCGCGACGGTACGACAAATGATTACTGATGCGATCGAGGCGGAGAAAAACGGATTGTGGGGGCGCGCATTTGTGGACGGCACCTACGAAACCAGTGGCGGCAGGGAAATCGGCGACGCCTGGATGCGCGCGATTGTCGATCAATGTCACAAGGACGGTGTGCCGGTCGTGTTTGATGATCTGCCTACGATTTTTCCGGATGCGTTTCCGATGAGCGACTGCGCTCTTTATTATGGATGGTATACTGGCAACATTGCTGGCCCGTTCAACCAGCCGGGCTTCAAGTTTGTGCCGGGGGCGATCGCCGCGCACATTCATTCCTACAGCGCGGCAACGTTGCGCGATGAGAATTCAGGTTGGGCCGGCCCGCTAGTCTCGCGCGGCGCTGCTGCCACCGTCGGCAACGTTTACGAACCCTATCTCGAGCTAACCGCGCACCTCGATATTCTCAACGATCGCTTGCTGCATGGATTTACTTTTGCCGAGAGCGTTTTCATGTCGTCGCGCGTGCTCTCCTGGATGGGAGTGGCCTTGGGCGATCCGCTTTATCGTCCGTATCTCAATTGGACACAGATCGACTCAAAAACTCCGACGAAGTCCGCCGCCGGATGGCGCGCCTATCACGATTTCGCGATTAAGAACAGCAAGCTGGAGTCTTCGGATTATCGCACTCAAGCCCGCGTCGCCGCCGCTCGCGCCCGCAACGCCGCCATGCTGGAGGACGTTGGACTAATGGAAATGCGCGATGGCAAATTTTCTACCGCAATCGCGGCGCTGGAACAGGCCCGCGGCGCCTATTCCAAACGGGATGACATCATCCGCTGCGTCCTGGAAGAATGCGACGCTTTCATAAAATCCGGCAAACCGAATCGGGCCGTCGATCTTGCTCGCAGGGTCTTGCGCATTGTGCCGGAATCGCCCGCATTGAAGTTGTTGCACAAAGTCGAGAGCGAACTCGTGCCCAAACCCACGCCCTAGTAGCCGGTCAGCGAATAATCCCGCGCTCGGATTTTTCGATGAACTCGATCAAATGAGTGACCTCTTCGCGCGGCTCGATTTGGTTGCGCACGGCTTCGATTGCCTGGCGCGTGTTTAATTTCGATCGGTAAATCAACCGAAACGCTTCCTTGATCGCTTTAACGCTTTCGGGTGCGTAGCAAGCGCGTTCGAGTCCGACGAGATTGACTCCGCGAATCTCGGCGGGATTTCCGTCCGCGATCAAGAATGGCGGGACGTCCTGGACGATCTTGGAGCAACCGCCGGTGATCGCGAATCGTCCAATCCGGCAAAACTGGTGCACGGCGGTGAGTCCGCCCATGACCGCGTGATCGCCCACCTCAACATGCCCGGCGAGAGTGCCGTTGTTTGAGAACACCACCGAATCGCCGACCGTGCAATCGTGGCCGATGTGACTGTAAGCGAGAAAATTTCCGCGATTGCCAACGCGCGTTTTGCCATCGCTTTTGGTGCTGCGATTGACCGTGCAAAATTCGCGGAACGTATTTTCGTCGCCAATTTCCAGATAGGTCGGTTCGCCCGCGTATTTTAAATCCTGCGTTTGCTGGCCGATCGAACAGTAAGCATAAAATTTATTTTCCCTCCCGGCCCGCATCGGTCCGCAAAGGGTAACATGATGTTGCAGCCAGCATCCTTCGCCCAGCACGACCCCGGAGCCGACAATGCAATAAGGCCCGACAATCGTGTCAGCGCCCAGCTCTGCTTTTGCATCAACGATCGCAGTTGAGTGAATCTGCTCGTCGCTCATTTCAAACATTGACACTGCAGCGGGGACGTGACCCTCCTTCCCTCACCAGGCGCTGACGCATCCTCCTCTCTCCCGGGGAGAGGGTAGGGTGAGGGACCCGGGAAATTCATAAGTCTCGAGCCACACTCATTTATCCAGGAACGTGAACATGAGATCACCTTCGGAAACGACGGCGTCGTTCACCACGCAACTGCAACGTGCTTTCGCCAGCCGATTGCTGCGCGCTTTGATCAATTCCGCGTGAATGAAAAGCGTGTCGCCTGGAAAAACTGGCTTGCGAAATTTCACTTCGTCCGCGCTCATGAAATAACCGATTCGGCTCGCGCTCTTCGCCAGCTTCATCAATAAAATGCTCGCGACCTGTGCCATCGCTTCGATCTGAAGGACGCCAGGCATCACCGGATGGCCGGGGAAATGCCCGGCAAAATACGGTTCATTCACCGTTACCGTTTTCATTCCGGTGCATTTCGTTTCCCCCTCGAAGCCCAGAATGCGATCGACCATCAGGAACGGGAAGCGATGCGGTAGAATTTCCATCACTTGATTAATATCGAGACCGCCTTCTCCCGGCGGAAAGGTCCGGGGAACGGAAAGCGCAGTGATCTTGGCGTGTTGTTTCACGATCGCCCGCGCCAGGTCCGCGTTGGCGGCATGACCCGGCTTCACCGCAATGATATGGCCGCGAATGCGCGTGCCGATGAGCGCGATGTCGCCGATGATGTCGAGAATTTTGTGCCGCGCGAATTCATCGGCAAAACGCAACGGTTCCTTACTCAGGACAGCATCGCCCCGAACTACAATGGCGTTTTCCAAACTTCCTCCTTTAATCAAGTTTTTCTCCATCAGGGGCGCGACTTCTTCGTAATAAACAAAGGTGCGTGCGGGCGCGATTTCGCGTTCGTAAAGCGCCGGCGAAATCTCGGCGGAGAAAAATTGGGTGAAGCGATTGTTCGGTCCCGCCTGTGTACAGGAAACGCGAAACTTGTCATCGGGCAAGAGCACGAGGAGGGAACCGCTTTTTGATTCGACATGAATTGGTTCGCGCACGTCGAAAAATCTGCGTGGCGCTTCTTGCGCGGCCGTTCCAGCTTTTTTGATCACTTCCACATATGGCGCAGCGCTGCCATCGCCGATCGGCGGCTCGTTCGCGTCCATTTCGATGATCGCGTTATCCACCCCCATCGCGCTTAAGGCGGAAAGCACGTGCTCAACCGTGCGCACCCGGACCGCGCCTTCCCCGATTGTGGTAGCGCGCTCGACCGTCTTCAGGTTCGCAACGTTCGCGTCAATGGTCGGCTCGTCCGCCAGGTCTTTGCGTTTAAATTTGATCCCATGATCAACCGGGGCCGGCTGCAACTTGAGCGTCACCTTTTCACCAGTGTGCAAAGAAGTGCCGCTGAATCCGGCAGATTTCGCCAGCGTATGTTGAAGCTCGGCAGTCATCGCGCGCTAACTAACAAAGAATTGGCGCACTGGCCAGCAATCGGTTGATGACATCAATTGAATGCGGCCCCTCGCATTTTCTTTTTTGGGCGCCGCGTGCGGAACACAGGCATTCTTGCCTGTGCGCCCAGCAGGCTTTCAGCCGGCTGTCTTTGCAAGGAGAAACAGGCAGGAATGCCTGTTTGGCGCACAGACTTGGAAGTCTGTATTCCGTCGCGTATGCGGCTCGACAGAGTCTCGCCCTACCAAAGCGAGCGGAATCTCAGAGGGCTATTTCAATTCAAATGTGCCGCAATCGAACGCCATCATTTTGGTAATGCCGCTAACTTCGACCTGGCGGACATTCGTGCCGTTACTTAGGAAAACGATCACGCTTTTGTTGTCGCGCCCTGCGGCCAACGACACACTTTTCGCGTCCTGGCGCTTTGCGACTGTGACCAACGGCAGGCCATCGATTGTTTGCAGATAACCATCTTCATCATCAAAACCTGCACAGATATCGACAGTTGGCCGTTCGTTATTCTCCAACGGATTTGCTATTAACTTGATACGGACCGAGCTGGCTCCCGACGCCACGGCACTACTCGTAATTGTTTCGGCTCCGATCTTCATCGGCGCAACCAGGAAACCGTGGGCGGAATATTTTCCTGGCGGCAAATCGTAATCGTAATCATCCTTGCCGTCCCATTTCGTGCTGAGCGCATCGGCCCCAATGGTGAACTCATCGAACTCTGCTTCTTGATGGAGCACCCGCACGAGCTGACCCCACTCGCTGTAGACGCCGAGACTGATTTTTCCCTCGAGCGGTGGTGGAACAAAACTGATGCGAATAGATCGCGACGGGGTCGCGGTCGGGCTAGGTGAAGGTAACGTTTCCTGCGCGCGCAAGAATGAGACAGCCAAGAACCCGATCGTTAGCGCCAGGACCGTTTTTGTCATGTCGAGCGAAGTCGAGACATCTCTGACTATTTTTTCTGCTTTAGAATATCGAGAGATTCCTCGACTTCGCTCGGAATGACAAGCTAGAGAAAGCGCCGCCACTCGAGATGTGGAAACAAATTATCTTTGGCTTCGCATTGGGCGAGAAATTCACCGTCCATATTTCTGTGTTCGAATTGCTCCGCCAGTTTTTGGAAGCGTGAAAGATGATCGGTCACTCGTTGCGTTGCGTAATCCTTCGCTGTGCCGTTGCGGATGAGAAACGCCCAATCGCTGGATTGCGCGAGCAGGAGCTCGCGCGCGAGCTGGCGTAGGACCCGTTTATCATCAGCCGTTGCCTCACCGCCACGCGATTTTGCCAGCATGGTCATGCGGGTGTTCGCCGCGAAAAGATGCGGATAAATCCAGCCGCATTTCTGATCGAGCCAGACATCGAGAAAACCTTGATCACCCCAACTCGATGTCGCTGGCTCCGTCACTTGTTGAGTCGGATTTTGCTCGAGAAATTCGCTCGGCGTGGTCAGCGGCAATTTATTTTCCGCTGCCGCAAGAATCAGGTGCTCAAGAAAGATTGGTCCTTCAAACCACCAATGTCCGAAGAGCTCGGCATCGAACGGCACTGTCATAATTGGATTCCAGTCATCAGCTTGCAGACTTTGAAGTTCGGCGGCGCAACGCTCGACAAAATGATGGGCATGCCGGTAGGCCGTTTCTTCCGCGGTTGCGCGATCATAAACTTGTTTCGCAACGTCGCGACCGGTGACGCGATGATATTTAATTCCGGTAAAGCTGTTTCTGGGTAGCGGTGCAAGCTCCTTGGCTGACGAATCGAAACCGATGTCGCGATAGAAATCGCGATACGCCGGATCGCCCGGATAACCTTGCTGCGCGCTCCAAACCTGACGGCTGGCCTGGATCTCGCGAGCGAAAGCAGCTGGTCCCGCTCTTGTAAAACAGGGCGCGAAAGTTCCCCGCCGCGCTGGCGGC
>WNGI01001193.1_pt1 | contig 21208 bp, 22 predicted proteins | sample 5400621 | NCBI WGS metagenome assembly WNGI01 (sample SAMN13153374, study PRJNA577476) | soil metagenome | isolation source: 20 cm soil or saprolite under Garry oak tree replicate 1 | place: USA:California | collected 2016-06-15
GCCCTGGATCAGGATGTGAGAGACGTCCTCGGCAATCCCGCCCGCGGGTAGGCTCCAGCCCGGCGCGAGCGCCAGCTCGGCGTATGCCGCAAGGACGACGGCTCCGGCGGTCGCCAAGCCTGAGAGGACGAAGGCCCATCCGATGGCGTGACGCGCGTGTTGGGACACGATCAACGCGCCCGTCACCGAGAAAGCTGCCGCTCCGACGAAGACAACCACCGTGCTCCAGAGGGATTCGGCCGGCAGGAAGGCTCTCAAGTGTTGCGAGAGCATCAGGGCCGTCAGGGGGATGCAGGCGAGCGTGACGGCGAAGGCGAGCCAGCCGAGCCGTCTGGCGCCGCGCGCGGTCATGGGGTCGAATAGGCCGGCGCGACGCTCGGCGGCATCTTGGCGCCCGAGTAGCCGAGCCGACCGCGCGTGGCGACGATGACCACCACGGCAATAATCAATATGGCGACCAGCAACGGGACGGGCGGAAGCCTCCTGACGGGGTTGTCGGGGATCGGAAAGACGATCAAGAAAAGGATCACGTAGGCCCACGTCCAGGCGAAGGCGATGACCACAAACGAGATCACCGGCTGACGCCTTAGCAGTGCTGTCACTCTGACGCGGATTGTGCGTCTTTCTGTCTAGTTCCGCTTGGCCCCGGTTTTCAGACCCACGCGAGGAAAGACCTCCTCCGCGAACCGGCTGATCACGCCGACCTCAAACGCATTCGGCAGGTTGACGATGAAGTAATCGATGCCGATCTCGGCGTATTCGTTGATGATCTCGGCGACCCGGTCTGCGTCCCCATGCAGAGGGTGCCATTCGCGGATGAACGACTCTGGCTGGCCCGTCCGCCGCGCGTGGTCGGCGACCACGCGGTCGATCTCGCGCTTGTCGCCAAGCATCGTGTAGAACTCGACCGTCTTCACGACCGAGTCGTAGTCGCGGCCGACGGTATCGCAGTGCTGCCGCAAGACCTCGAGCTTGTGCTTGACCGTCTCGACGTCGGCGTTGAAGTTGCACGCATCGCCGTACTGGGCGACAAGCTTGAGCGTGACCTTTTCGCCGGCACCGCCGATCCAGATGGGCGGGTGCGGTTTTTGCACGGGCTTGGGTTCGTTGATGGCGCCGCGGACCTGGTAGTACTGGCCTTCGAACGTCGCCTCGTCCTGCGTCCACATCGCCTTGATCACCTGCAATGACTCGCGCAGCATGCGAAGACGCTCGGGAGTCTCCGGGTACTCGTAGCCGTACGCGTGGTACTCATGGTCGTACCAGCCCGCGCCGATCCCCAGGGTCAGCCGGCCGTGGCTCATCACGTCGACGCAGCTGGCCATCTTCGCCAGCAGGCTCGGCGATCGGTAGCCGTTGCACGTCACCATCTGGCCCAGGCGGATCGTCCTCGTGTCCCGCGCCAGCGCCGCCATCGACGTCCAGCACTCGAAGACGGACTCCAGGCGCGGTTCGGGAACCGTGTGGAAGTGGTCGTAGACCCAGATGGCGTCGTAGCCCGCCTGCTCCGCCTCGCGCGCGCAGCGGCTCATGGTCTCGTACTTCTCGATCGGGTCCGTCACGTCGGCGAGGTCCATGCGCCATCCCTGAGGCACGAAGACGCCCAGCTTCAGAGCTTTGCCGGACATTGGCTAAATGTAGCTGTCGGGCGATTACAGCTTGGTTGGTGGCGGCTCCTCAGTCGGCGGGCCAGGCCAAGCGGCGGAAGGCAGGTCCGCCGTGGGCGGGGGCTGCGGGGCCGGCGGTGCGACAACGACAGCCGGTGCGAGACGGCGCAGGGGCAGCAAGCCACGCCACGTGAGAAACATGCCGAGGAGGAATCCGACGGCAATCGCGATGAATCCGACGGCGATCGCGGTCCGCGCGTCGCCCTGGACCGGCGTGATGCTCGACACCAGGCCCGCGTCCTGACCTGTCGTCGCGGTCAAAGTCTGAGCGTGCAGCCAGGTCAGCTTCCAGATCGCCGTCTTGCGATCCAGCGAGAACAGCGCGCCAGGCGCCGAAGTGATCACATGCGGCACGGTCAGGGCGAAAGTGACCGTGAACATCGAAGCAAGCTCGTCCTGGGTCAGGACCTGCTGCGAGCCGGACGAAGGAGTGGGCTGCGCCGCCGGCGCCGTCTTGAACGTGTACGTATCAGACTGGCCGGAGGTCGTGTGCGTGGCGGCCGTGAACATGCCTCCCGTGTTCGACAGGTTCAGATTCAGGCCGGAGCTCGATGACGACGCGGACGGGCTCAGCTTCGAGGGCTGCGTCATGAACGCGAAGGCGTCCTTCTCGGTCTTGAACGGAATCGTGATTAGCGCGCCGCTCTCGTCTCCTTCGGTGACCACCGTCACCTTGCCTCCGGGGTACTTGGCCTGCAGCTTGGAGTTGGCGGAGGCGATATCGGAGGGGCTGAATCCGGATACCGAGGTGCCGTTTCCGCCGGACATCAACGACTTGGGAAACAGGAACTTCAAGCCCACGGTGACCGAGCCGTCGCTTCCGAATGTCGCGCTGGTGTCGTAACCACACGCGGCGGTGGCGGCGATCACCGCCGCCGCCAGCATCACCCTTGAGATCGCCTTTGGCACGGCCGATATGTTGAGTGAGCCGGCTCGATTTCGCGCCGCGTTAGCGGACTTCCCTAATCTGACACGCGTGCGTGAGCTGGCCGAGCCGACCTTTGCCGACGTGCTCGACGCGGCGAGACAGATCCGCCCCTACCTCGGCGAGACGCCGCTCCGGCGCTACCCGGCACTGGACCGGCTGGTCGGAGCCGAGGTTCATGTCAAGCACGAAAACCTGAATCCGACGGGCGCATTCAAGGTGCGTGGCGGGGTCAACCTCGTGAGCCGCCTCAGCGAGGACGAGCGGCGGCGGGGCGTGATCGCCGCCTCGACCGGCAACCATGGGCAGTCGGTCGCCTATGCGGCAAGGCTTTTCGGCGTCAGCGCGATCATCTGCGCGCCCGCGGCGGCCAACCCGGTCAAGGTCGAGTCGATGCAGGATCTCGGCGCCGAGGTCATCCTCGAGGGCGAGCGCTACGACGACTCGCGCCGCAACGCCGAGCGCCTGGCCAACGAGCACGGCTACCGCTACATCCATTCCGGGGACGAACCGCTGCTCATCTCCGGGGTGGGAACCCACACCCTGGAGGTGCTCCGCGAGCAGCCCGACGTCGATACCATCCTCGTCCCGATCGGGGGCGGGTCCGGCGCGGCGGGGGCGGCAACCGCGGCCAAGGCGGTAAACCGCGACATCCAGGTCATCGGCGTCCAGTCCGACCAGGCTCCGGCGGCCTATCTCAGCTGGAAGAGCGGCGAGCTGCAGGAGTCGCCCAACCGCACCCGAGCGGAGGGCCTGTCGACCGCGGCACCGTTCGCGCTGCCGCAGCGGATCATGCGCCGCCTGCTCGACGACTTCGTGCTGGTCTCAGACGATGAGATCGACGCAGCGACCGCGCTGATGATCGAGAAGACTCGGACCCTCGTCGAGGCGGCCGGCGCCGCCGCGCTGGCCGGAGCCTTGAAAGTCCGGGATCGTCTGCAGGGACGCAAGGTGGCCTTGATTTGCAGCGGCGGGAACATCAGCCCCGCACAGCTGAGGGTCCTGCTCAGCTGACGGCGCCAACGTCGGAGTTCCTGGCGTATCCCGCTCCCGAGGACGACGGCGCGGCTCGCGGCCTGGAGGGCAGGAGCCTCCCCCACCTCGGGCTGATCTCGACGACCGGCGCGACCGTCGACCTGGCCGAGGCGGCCCCCAGGCTCGTCCTTTATGTGTATCCGAGCGCGACGGGGACCGCGGACCTGCCGGCGCCCGGCTGGAAGGACATTCCGGGGGCGTTCGGCTGCACGGCCGAGAGCTGCGCGTTTCGCGACCGCCTGGCGTCGTTTGAGGCGCTCGGCATCACGGTCATGGGGCTCTCGGCGCAGCCCACCGACGCGCAAAAGGCCTTTGCGGCGCGCAAAGACATCACATTCCCCCTGCTGAGCGACACAGACCTCAAGTTGTCGAAGGAGCTGGGCCTTCCCCTCTTCTCCGCCGGCGACCTGCGCCTCTACAGGCGGCTTACGCTGGTCGCCGCGTCAGGCCGGATCGTCAAGGTGTTCTATCCGGTCTTTCCGCCGGATACTCATCCGGCCGAGGTTCTGACCTGGGCGCAGCACTATTTCAAGGTCGGCGAGTGAGGCGATGACGGCGTGGGCGTGGCTCAGCTCGGAGGCCGTATGCGTGTTCGTGACACCGATGGCGGTCATTCCCGCATCGAGGGCGGCGCGCAGGCCCGCGGGGCTGTCCTCGATCGCCAGGCATTCCGCCGGCGCGATGCCGAGCTGCTCCGCCGCCAGGCGGTAGCCCGAGGGGTCGGGCTTGCCGCGGGGCGTGAGCTCGGCGGTGATGAGGACCTGCGGAACGGGCAGGCGCGCCGCCGCCAGGTGACGCAATGCAGGCTCGAGGCGCGCTGACGTGACGATCGCCCAGGCGTCCGCCGGCAGGCGGGTCATGATCTCGAGCGCGCCGTCAAACCGCTTCAGCGCCCGCTTGCTCCTGGCCTGGCCGGACGAGATCCTACGTGCCTCGGTCAGTGGATCGACGCCCGGCGCAAAGCGCCGGATCAGCTCGACTCCTGTCATGTGGATCGATGCGAGCACCTCCTCGGGCGGTATGCCCCTCTCCATCGCCCACCGCGTCCACGCCGCGCGAATCGAGGGCATGGTGTCGACCAGGACGCCGTCGAGGTCGAACACGATCGCGCGCCCAGCAAAATGAAAGCTCGTCAACTTCGTGGCGTGATTTTCGACCTCGATGGGGTGCTCGCGATCTCCGAGCCTCTCCTGGCGGAAGCCGCGATCGAGCTCTTCGCGGAGAAGGGGCATGCCATGACGGCGGAGGACTTCCGGCCCTTCATCGGGATGGGCGAGGATCGCTACCTGGGCGGCGCGGCCGAAAGTCGCGGCATAGCGCTCGATCCAGCGCGTGACAAGGCTCGTCTTTACGAGATCTACCTGCGGGTGATTCGCGGCCGCCTTATGCCCCTCCCCGGCTCCCGCGAATTCGTCGAAACCTGCCGTGGTCACGGACTTGCGGTCGCCGTTGCTTCGGGCGCGGACAAGGTGAAGGTGTTGGCGAACCTGCGCGAGATCGGCCTGCCGGAGAGGGTGTTCCAGGCGATCGTCGACGGCAACGATGTCGTTCGCAAGAAGCCGGCGCCGGACATCTTTCTCGAGGCTTGCCGGCGCCTGGCCTTGCAGCCGGCGGATTGCCTTGTGATCGAGGATGCGGTGAGCGGCGTCGCAGCAGCCCGGGCCGCCGGGTCGCGATGCCTCGCCCTCACGACCTCGTTTCAGGCCTCTGATCTGGCCGCCGCGGACTGGATCGCGCCGGACCTTGCCCATGTGCCCGACGAAGTCCTTGCCTGGTGAGCCGGAGGCGGTCAAACTCCGCATGTGGCTGTCGCCCAGAAAGAGAAGAAAAAGGACAAGCAGCGCAAGAAAAAGAACGGAGAGTGGACCTCGAAGAAGGTCGTCCTCTCCAGGAAGGACTACGACAAGCAGCTGCGCAAGCTCCAGGTCGAGCTCGTCCAGCTCGAGGAGTGGGTGCGCAACCGGGGGCTGAGGGTGGTGGCGCTGTTCGAAGGACGCGATACGGCCGGCAAGGGTGGTGTCATCAAGCGGATGACCGCGCTGCTGAACCCGCGCTACGTGCGGGTCGTCGCGCTGCCCGCGCCCACAGAACGGGAGCGCGGCCAGTGGTATTTCCAGCGCTACGTCGCGCACCTGCCGTCGGCCGGCGAGATCGTGCTGTTCGACCGCAGCTGGTACAACCGTGCAGGCGTCGAGCACGTCATGGGCTTCTGCACCGACGACGAATATGACGAGTTCATGCGCACGTGCCCGCAGTTCGAGCGGATGCTGGTGCGCTCCGGGATCATCCTGGTCAAGTACTGGCTCTCGGTGAGCGACGAAGAACAGGAAAGGCGCTTTCTCGGGCGCATCAATGATCCGAGCAAGCGCTGGAAGCTGAGCCCGATGGACCTCCAGGCCCGCGCGCGATGGGTCGATTACTCCGAGGCGAAGGACAAGATGTTTGCCTACACCGACATCCAGGAAGCCCCGTGGTTCGTCGTCGAGACGGACAACAAACGATCCGCGCACCTGAACCTCATGACCCACTTCCTCGCGCTGATCCCCTACAAGGAAGTGCCGCACGAGGACATCAAGCTGCCGCCGCGACAGAAGCGGAGCTACATCCGCCCACCGAAGACCTCGCAGCGTATGGTCCCCATCAACTACGAGGTGCAGTGAGCGTGAAGCTCAGCGATCTCCCGCCTGGCCAACTGTTCACGGTCGATCCGCAGACCAACCTTTCCGAGGTCGCGCGCAAGATGAGGCTCGAAGATTGCGACTCGGTCGCGGTGATGGCGGGTGGACGGCTCCTCGGCATCATCACCGAGCGCGACCTGGTCCGGGCGATCGCGGATGGCGTCGATCCGACGCAGGCGACTGCCGGTGTGCTCATGACGCCGAAACCAGCGACGGTTACCGCCGACGAAGACGTCAGCGTGGTCGCGCTGAAGATGATGACGTTGGGAATCCGCCATCTTCCCGTGGTGGATGGTCAAGGCCGACCCATCGGCCTCATCTCGGCGCGAAACCTGGTGGCGGTGCTCGACCGGGCCAGGTCCTAGCCCAAGGCATGATCGACGACCCAGTCCTCGTCGAGGATTGGCATCCCGTGGCCCGCATCCAGGATCTTGCCGGCGGAGGCCCGGTCGCAGCCCGCCTGCTCGGCGAAGACCTGGTCGTCTGGCGGTCCGGCGACGAGCTCCATGCATGGCGCGACCTCTGCGTGCATCGCGGCACGCGCCTGTCATTGGGCCGGGTCGTGGACGGCGTCCGCCTGGAATGTCCGTATCACGGTTGGACGTACGCCACGGACGGATGCTGCGTCCTGATGCCTGCCCATCCGGAGCAGAAGCCGCCGGCGAAGGCGCGGGTGGTGACGTTCCACGCGCGCGAAGCTCATGGCGTCGTCTGGGCGACGCTGGGCAGCGGCTCGGCGGCCATCCCGTCGTTCGACCTCATGGATGACCCGGCGCACCAGGTACTGATGGCGGGGCCGTACCACGTGCACGCGAGCGGCCCGCGCGTGGTCGAGAACTTTCTCGACGTCGGGCACTTTCCCTTTGTGCACGAGGGGATACTGGGCGACCGGGCGCGGCCCGAGATCGCGGACTACGACGCGGTCGTCAACGCCGACGGCGTGCTGGCGACCGGGGTCAAGGTCTACCAGCCCGATCCTTACGCGACCGGCGAAGGCTCGACGGTCACGTACACATATCGCGTCCACCGTCCGCTGTCGGCCTCGTTCATCAAGCACGGAGAGCACTCCTTCGGGATGCTCCTGTCGGTCACGCCGCATGACGCTGTCGACAGCAGCGCGTGGATGTGGATGGCGATGAACTACGAGCCGACCTCGGAGATGGTCGACTTCCAGGACCGGATCTTCGCGCAGGATCGGCCGATCCTCGAGTCGCAGCGACCCGAGCTGCTTCCCCTGGACCTCCAGGCTGAGCTTCACCTGCGAAGCGACCGGACGGCGATCGCGTACCGCAGGTGGCTCCGCGAGCTCGGCGTACGCACTGGAGCGTCCTGAGCTCTGCCGATCGTGCCCTAGGAGCGCTGTACGGCCTGGCCATCGGCGACGCCCTCGGGATGCCGGTCCAGGAGCTCGACGGTGCTCGAGCGAAGGCGATCCTCGGCTCGCCTCCAGATTTCCGCGATGGGCCTGACGACAACCCGATCGCGCGAGGCCTTCCGGCCGGCTCGATCACCGACGACACGATGCAGGCCGTGATCGTGGCCGAGCTTCTGGTCGAAGGCAGCGGCGTCATCGCACCCCGGGCCCTCGCCGACGCGCTGATGAGATGGGAACGGGGGATGTCGCGGCGCGGCCGTGGCGAGCTGCTCGGGCCCTCGACCAGGCGCGCGCTTGCCGCGCTGACGCTTGGTCAAGATCCGTCGGTCGCAGGTGCGAGCGGCACGACCAACGGCGCCGCCATGCGAATCACGCCGGTCGGTATCGCGACGCCGCAGGATCGCCTGCTCGAGGCCGTGGTCGACGTCGATCGAGTAACCCACGACACGCCGATCGCGCACGCAGGAGCCGCCGTGGTGGCGACTGTCGTCTCGGCGGGAGTTGATGGGGCAGGGTTCGAGGAAGCCGCGCCGCTTGCGCTCGAGGCGGCAGGCCATTTCGGCTTCGCCGAGCTGGTCGGAAAAGCGAGCGATTTCCGGACGGGGGTAGAAACCGCGGAATCCGTGCCCACAGCTTTCGCAATTGCCCGGCTGCATCAAGACGACGCCTGGGCGGCATGCGTGCATGCCGCGAGCCTCGGTGGCGATACCGACACCATCGCCGCGATGGCCGGCGCGATGGTCGCAGCGTGCACAGGCATGACCGCGCTGCCCGCCCAGGCCGTGCGCAAAGTGCGCGAGGTCAACGACCTCGACTTCGAACCGCTGGTCGATCGCCTGCTCGCGCTGCGACGTCGTTGATCGAACGGCTCGTGTCACTCGGCAGCGTGATCGTCGACCTGGTGCTAGAGCTGCCGCGCCTGCCCGACCGGGGAGGCGACATCCTCGCCCGCCAGCGCGGCATGGCCGTGGGCGGCGCCTTCAACGTGCTCTCGGCGGCGTCGAGGCTCGGGCTCCCCGGTGTCTACGCCGGGCCGCACGGCACCGGTCCGTTTGGCGACCTCGTGCGCGCCGAGCTGTCGCGCGAGGAGATTGGAATCGCGTCAGGTCCTGATCCGAGCCAGGACACAGGCTGGACGATCGCGATGATCGAACCCGACGGCGAGCGCACATTTGTCACCGTGACCGGCGCTGACGCCGTCGTCGAGGCATCCTCGCTGGAGTCGATCGATTATCGCGACGGCGACGCCATCTATGTCTCCGGCTACGACCTGGCCTATCCAGCCGCCGGCCAGGCCATCGCCGAACACGTGGCGGGGCTCGACGCCTGGCTCTTCGTGGCGGTCGACCCGGGGCCGCTCGTCGCGGATATCGAGACGGCGCGGCTGGATGAGGTCCTCTACCGGGCGGACCTGCTGAGCCTCAACGAGCGTGAGCTGGCGGCGGCCGGCGGATTCGAGGCGTTGGCCGGGCGCATGCGGGCGGAAGCCACGGTGATCGTGCGCCTGGGTGGACGCGGCGCGGTGATCCGGCAGCTGGGCTACGAGCCCGCGCCGATTCCCGCGGTCGCCCTGGAAGGCGCCGTCGACACGAGTGGCGCCGGCGACGTGCACGTCGGCGCCAGCCTCGCCGGTCTGGCCCTCGGGTTGAGCTGGCCCAATGCCGTGCTGCTGGCCAACCGGGCGGCGGCGTACGCCGTTGCGCGAGCCGGACCGGCGAGCGGCCCCACCACCGCCGAACTGAAAGATTTCGGCGCGGGGCGCTGGTAGTAGGATTCGGCCGTCGGCGCATTCACTGGGGAGGGAAGCAATGGCGACTGACGTCATCGTCCGGCCGAGGGAAGGCCTTTCGGTTGAGCAGAACGGCATCAACGTCATCTCATCGGGGGAGCGCAAGGGGAAGCCCCGCGATCTCTTCTGGCCGTGGTGCGCCGCGAACATCGCGGTCCTGGGGATCAGCTACGGCTCGTTCTTCCTGGGCTTCGGCGTCTCGTTCTGGCAGGCGACCTTCGCCGGCGTGCTCGGCACAGTTCTCTCGTTCCTGCTGGTCGGACTTGTCTCGCTGGCGGGCAAGCGCGGCTCCGCGCCGACGATGGTGCTCAGCCGGGCGGCTTATGGAGTCGAGGGCGGCAAGCTGCCCGCGGCGCTGTCATACATCCTTCTCGTCGGGTGGGAAACGGTGCTCGTCTCGCTCGCGACCCTCGCCACCGCGACCGTTTTCGATCGGCTCGGCTGGGGCGGTGGCGACGCGACAAAGATCATCGCGTTCATCGTGGTAGCCGGTGTCGTCGTTTTTTCCGGCGTCTTCGGCTTCAACGTGATCATGCGCGTGCAGACCATCCTGACCGTCGCCCTCGCCATCCTGACCGTGGGCTACGTCCTGCTGACGGCCGGCCACATCAACTTCAGCGCCGTCAGCTCGCTGCCAGGCGGCTCGCCGCAAGCGGTCCTCGGCACGCTGATCTTCGCGGCGACCGGCTTCGGGCTCGGCTGGGTCAACAGCGGCGCGGACTATTCGCGCTACTTGCCTCGGAACGCGTCGAGCTTGGGAGTGGTCGGGTGGACGACCTTCGGCGCCGCGATCGCTCCGGTGCTGCTCGTCGTGTTTGGTCTGCTGCTGGCGGGCTCCGACCAGAAGCTGAACACCGCCATCGCTTCCGACCCCGTTGGCGCGCTGACCACCCTGCTCCCGACCTGGTATCTGGTGCCGTTCGCCCTGGTGGCGATCGGTGGATTGATCGGCGGCGCGGTGCTCGACATCTACTCGTCAGGCCTTGCGCTGCTGACCCTCGGCCTGAAGATCCCGCGCTGGACGGCGGCGGGGATCGACGGCGTGATCATGATCCTGGGCACGATCTACATCGTCTGGTTCGCCGGCAACTTTATCGGACCCTTTGAAGGATTCCTGATCACCCTCGGCGTGCCGATCGCGGCGTGGTGTGGGGTTTTTCTCGCCGACCTGCTGCTCCGCAAGCGTGACTACGCAGAGACGGATCTGTACAACCCGCGCGGTCGCTACGGAATGATCAGCTGGATCGCGGTCGGCACGACGATCGTGGCGACTTTCCTCGGGTGGGGGCTGGTGACCAACAGCTTCGCCGACTGGCTGCACTGGCAGGGTTACCTACTTGATCTGCTTGGGCTCGGCCCCAAGGACAATGGACCCTGGACGTACGCCAACCTCGGTGTGTTCGTTGCGCTGGCGGTCGGGTTCCTGGGCCAGTTCGTGCTGGGCCGTTCCAAGGTCGCGAGGCAAGAATCAACCTGACCTAATTGATCGGCAGAGGCTCGTAGCCCGGTTTCCACTGCTGGACGAAGCCAGGATTGCGCATCTTGATCTCGTCCCAGGTGGCGCCGGGCATGATTCGTTCCAGCGCTCGGCGCATCTGACAGTTTCGGCACACGCCTGAGCGCCGGTTGGCCCAGGCGCCACAGCCTGTGACGCACGGTTGCAGCTGGTGGTGGCAGGCAAAGCACAGGACCTGCAGGTTCTCGTCGCGATCGTCGCCCCCCTGCAGCACGGCGAGACGGTGATGGACCTGGAGGATTCGCTCCCCGTCTGACGCTCCGCACACTTCGCACGCCCCGCCGCGGGCGGCGATCAAGGCTCGCCGGCGCGGCGCGGTCAGCGGCTCGATCCCGCCGCGCCGATTGTTGGCGGTGAGCATGCGATCCCTCGTGCTTCGCGTCCCGACGAAAGGGGCGAAGGCGCCCTCGTCGCCCGCCGAACAGCGGCCACACAGAACGATCAGGTTGGCCGCGCTGCATCGGACTGTCTCGTCGACCCGAAATACATACAGAGCCCAGCGCCACTCCAGGCCGCAGCGCTCGCACGCGCCGCCGCACCTGCGCTCAAGCGCGATGCGGACGCTCGGGGAAAGGCGAAGTCCTCCAAACATGCGTTTGGCGACTCCATCGTATCGCTGAACGAAGATTTCCGGCGTTTACGATTTCAATCGTCATGGCCACGGCTGTCTGGACCGGCTCCCTGTCCCTGGGCCTCGTCGTCGTCCCAGTGCGCCTCTATCCCGCGATCCGCAAGAAGGCCGTCCGCTTCCACGAGGTCGATCGGTCGGGTCGCCGGGTCCGCCACATGCGCGTTGCCGAACCCGACCTCGCAAGCGAAGCATATGGCCGCGCTCGCGAGACGGAATGGGTCCCTCGATTCGAGGCTCTGGCGCGGCCGGAGCCGTATGTCGGGGCACCGGCGCAATCCGAGCCCGACATCGAGGTGACGCGCCCTGTGCCCGAGGTTGCTTACGAGGAGATCCGCAAGGGATACGAGGTCGCGCCCGGCGAGTACGTGAGTATGAGCCGGGAGGAAGTCGCCGAGCTAGCGCCGGAGCGGAGTCGCGTGATCGACGTGCAGCAATTCGTCGACATCGCCGCCGTCGACCCGATCTACTTCGAGTCCCGCTACTACGTGGTCCCGGACCGGGAGTGGTCCGCCCCGTTCCGGGTTCTTCGTCAGACACTGGCCACCGCGGACCGCATGGCACTCGCGTGGTTCACGCTGCGCTCGCGACGCTACCTGAGCGCGATCCGCGCGTACGGCGACGTGATGCTCCTGACCACGATGGTCCATGCGGACGAGATCGTGGCCGCGGACTTCTGGGTGCCAGATGCCGACGCGTCTCCGACCGACAAAGAGCTCAAGATGGCGCGCCTGCTCATCGACACGCTGTCGGGTCCGTTCGAGCCAGAGCGGTACCCGGACGAGCACCGGCAGCGTTTGCTCGAGGCGATCGACGCGAGGACGCCAACGGCGGCCGCCACCCCTTCCGCCCCATCCCCGACCCGAGTGATGGACCTGATGGCGGCGTTGGAGGCGAGCGTCAAGGCGGCCAGAGCGGCGCGCGCCGATCAAGAGAGACCTGCGAAGTCCACGCGGCGGCGATCGAGCGGCGCCTAAACGCTCGTTGACGGAAAGGCTCGCCGAGCTACACGTCCACCTGGAGGGCACGGTTAGTCACCGGACGGCATCGGAGCTGGCCGCCAGGCATGGGCTCCCCCCTCCGCCGCCATATCTCTACGGGGACCTTGCCGGCTTTCTCGCCATCTATCGCGAGGTGTGCCGCTCCATGCGCACGGCGGAAGACTTCGAGCGGGTGATCATCGAGCACGCCGCGGCGATGGCGGCACAGAACATCGGTTACGCCGAGATCAGCCTCAACCCGAGCCTGCATGAGGGAGACGGGTGGATCGATGGCGTGGTTCGAGGGCGGCGCCGGGTCGTGCGCGAGCTTGGGATCGAGATCGCCTGGCTGATCGAGCTGGTGCGCGACGAAAGCCTGGAAAGCAACACGCGGTCGCTGGAGATCGCCCTCGCGGCCGAAGGCGTGGTGGGACTTGGGCTCGTCGGCGATGAGTCGGTCCCCTCCGCACCACTGGTTCCTCTGATTGAACGTGCGCGTGCGGCAGGGCTGCGTTTCATGTCGCACGCGGGTCAGGTGGGAGGCGCGGCGGTTGTGCGCGAGTCGCTCCAGGTTCTGCACGCGGACCGCATCGCGCACGGCGTGTCCGCGATCGATGATTCCGAGCTGCTCGCGCTGCTCGTGGAGAACGGAATCTGCCTGTGCGTATGTCCATCGAGCAACGCGAAGATCGGTTTGCAACCAGACTTCCGGCGCCTGACGAACGCCGGCTTGGCACTGACCGTGAGCACGGATGATCCGGCCATGGTCGGCACGACGCTGGCGCGCGAGCTGGAGCTGGCCGAGCGCGAGCACGGACTCAGCCGGGACGAGATGATCGCAGCCGCCTGGAGGTTCCGCTTTGCATAAGCCCGCGATCGCAAGCTAAGGGCTCCCCAAAGCCAGCATTTGCTACATTGCACGCGATGGCAACGTACCTCCGGATCCGCGACGCGGCGGAGCTCCTGCGAGTAAGCCCCGACACGGTGCGGCGCCTGCTCGATACCGGCCAGATCAAAGCCACGCGGTCGGCCGGAGGCCAGCGGCAGATCGACGGCGCGGCGCTGGCCAGCTACATGGCGGCGCAACCCAGGCCGGCTCTGCCGGCGGCCGCGTCCGCCAGGAATCGATTCGCCGGTATCGTCACGCGGGTCGTCAAGGACGGCGTCATGGCGCAGATAGAGCTCCAGGCAGGACCCCATCGCATCGTCTCCCTCATCTCTCGAGACGCCGCTGACGAGCTCAAGCTCAAGCCAGGGGTGCTCGCAGTTGCCTCGGTCAAGGCGACGAACGTCGTCATCGAGCTGTCCCGCGGTTGATGCGCCGCGAACGCGCACCGATCTGGATCGCCGTGCTGGCGGCCATCGGGGCCGCCTTCTTTGTGTTGCCCCTGGTCGGGCTGGTCGTGAGGGCGCCTTGGGGCGACGCGCTCCGTTCGCTCACCTCGCCCGACACGCTGGAAGCGCTGAAGCTCTCGCTGATCGCTTCACTCTCGTCGACCGGAGTCTCGCTGGTGCTCGGCGTGCCCCTGGCATGGGTCTACGCGCGAATCGAGTTTCCCGGCCGGACCGTGTTGCGTGCTCTGACCACGCTGCCGATGGTGTTGCCCCCTGTGGTCGGCGGCATCGCGCTCTTGCTCGCATTCGGGCGGCGCGGGCTGCTGGGCTCGTGGCTGGCCACCACTTTCGGGATCACGCTGCCGTTCACCACCGCGGGCGTCGTCTTCGCGGAGACCTTTGTCGCCATGCCTTTTCTGGTCCTGACAGTGGAAGGGGGCCTCCGCTCGATGGACCGTCGTTACGAGGATGCTGCGCGCACGCTCGGGGCTCGTCGGTGGACGGTGTTCACCCGGGTCACGCTGCCGTTGATCGCGCCCTCGCTGTTCGCCGGCGCGGTTCTGTGCTGGGCGCGAGCGTTGGGCGAGTTCGGGGCAACGATTACCTTCGCGGGCAACTTTCCGGGCGTGACGCAGACGATGCCGCTCGCCGTCTACCTGCTCCTCGAGACGAATCCGGACGGCTCATTCATCCTGAGCCTGATCCTGCTCCTGGTTTCGCTCGTCTTCCTCGTCGTCCTCAGGCATCGGTGGCTGGGTTCGGCTTGAGCCTCGACCTCGACGTTCGCACCACGTTAGGAGCGCTGCACCTGGAGATGCAGATCCGGATCGAGGAAGGCGAGATGGTCGCGCTGCTGGGTCCCAACGGCGCGGGCAAGACGACCCTCCTGCGAGCGATCGCCGGCCTCGTCACGCTGGAGTCGGGGCATGTCGAGCTCGACGGCGAGCTGCTCGAAGATTCAGCGAGCGGACGCTACGTCCCTACCGAGGAGAGATCCATCGGCTACGTGTTCCAGGACTACCTCCTCTTTCCCCACCTCAATGTCCAGGACAACGTGGCGTTCGGCCTGCGGGCTCGCGGCGCGGGCCGCTCGGAGAGCGCTCGGCGCGCGACGGAGTGGATCGATCGCGTCGGACTCAAGAGCCGGGCCGGCTCGAGGCCGTCCGAGCTTTCGGGTGGCGAACGCCAGAGGGTGGCACTGGCCCGTGCCCTGGCGCCCGATCCTCGCGTGTTGCTGCTCGACGAGCCGCTGGCTGCGCTCGACGCCTCGACTCGCGTCGCCATGCGTCGCGACCTCAAGACGCACCTGGCCTCCTTTCGCGGAGTGCGTCTGCTCGTGACGCACGACCCGCTCGAGGCGGCCACCATGGCAGACCGATTGATCGTCATGGAGGAGGGGAAGCACGTGCAGACTGGCACTCCGGTCGACGTGACCGAGCACCCGCGCTCGCGTTACGTCGCCGACCTGGTCGGTGTGAACCTGTATCGCGGGCAGGCCGGCCATGGATCGGTGCAGATGTCAGGCGGCCCGCTCCTGGCGGCGGCTGGCGCGGAGGCGGGCGACGTCTTTGCCGTCATCCACCCGCGAGCGGTGTCGGTGCATCGCGCCCGGCCCGAAGGTAGCCCGCGCAACGTCTGGCCCGGGCGGGCGCATGGAGTCGAGGTGTATGGCGACCGGGCCCGCGTGAGGATCGAGGGCGAGGTGCCGATCGTCGCCGAGGTCACGCCGGCCGCCCTGGCCGATCTGAACCTGGCCGAAGGCGGCGACGTGTGGATCGCCTTCAAAGCGACCGACGTCTCCGTCTACCCGGCCTGAATCGCGGTCGCAAATTCCAGCGCAGAGATCGGACGCCGTCGGGAGAAATGGCGTACTGGCTCACTGCGGCAACTCCTTCCCGACGCTGCTCGGGCTGGCGCGCTCCGGCAGTCCAAGCGCCTGGCGGATCTCGAGCAGCTTCTGGCGGCCGGTCTCCTCCAGGCCGGCGCGCTCGATCTCCAGCATCCTGGCGCCTGCGCCAGAGCCGGCCAGCTCGCTCTTCGCCGCCGCGATCGAGAGTCTGCGGTCGACCCGATCGCGGATCTGCTCCAGGCTCGGGATCGACCCGCCGGGAGCCATCGCGTCCAGCGACTTGAGCGTATCGGCCATGCGCTCCTGCATCCGGGCCGCCTCGATCTGCGTGGTGAGCCGGACGCCCTCCGTCAGGCGTGCGTTGAGCAGATGGGCGCTGCCGTCGACCGCGCGGCGGGCTGCCGCGGCCGCGACCATCGACTGGTCGCGTGCCTCGGCGAGCTCTGTTGCTGCGGATTCGGCGCCCGCCAGCTGAACCGCGAACAGGGCTGCCGTCTCCTCATGACCGCGACCTTTGGCATCGTCGCCGTCGCGATACGCGCGATCGGCAAGCACGAGGGCACGCCCGGCGGCGGTGCGCAGCCGCTCCACATCAGCCATCGCGCGTCCGACCTTGATCTCGAGCTCTCGTTCGTTACCGAGAACGGCAGCCGCCTGTTCCGTGAGCAGCTGATGCCGGCGCCGAGCCTCTTCCAACGCCATCTGGACCTGGAGTCGCGGATCGGAGATCCGATCGAGCGCATCGCCGACAGCAGCACCGAGGTAACGCCAGCCGCGAACGAGAAAGGACGTCACGTCACACCTCCAAAAGGTTGATGGCCGCTGCCTGGCGGCCAAGGGTCTGGGCTTCTTCGAGTCCACCGCGAAGCGCATCGATCTCGCGCGAAAGGTTGGCCAGCGCGACATCCGGCTGCGCAGCAGGGTCTGACGGGCCGAGCGCTTGCAGCTCGGCGATTCCCGCCGTGACAGCCTCGATGGACGCCGTCAGGGCACGGCTGCGCGCCACAAGCTGTTCGCTGAGATTGCTGAGCCGGACGCCGGCCTGGAGCTGGGCCTCGGTCGATCGAAGCGAGGACTCGACCTCGATCCTTGTGCGCTCGGCTGGATTGGCGCCCAGCAAACCAACGATGTTGGTGCGCTCCCTTTCCAGACGCTCGACTGGAATTCCCTCCGCGAGACGCCTCACCCTGTAGGCCTGGACAACCAGGTCGCGGACGGTGGGAAGCGCCGTACTGGCCTGGCGCTGCATCTCCCGGCAGCGCTCCTTGACAGGGCCGTTCGGGATCGACCGGACCAGCCGCTTCATCACCTTTGCCGCCTCGAGCGACCTCATGAGCAGCGCCCGCTCAGGCGCCCCAATCAGGGGCAGCTCCATCTCTCGGGCGATCCACAGCCCGGCGTAACGCGAGCCGAGAGCGACGGCCGTGATCGCCGCGCCGGCCACCAGTGCACCCGCACCCAGACCAAGCACAGACCCGAAAACCACCACCGCCGCAGCGATCAACACGACTACCGGGTCGATCTCCACACCGCGAATGCGCATGTCTTTCACCTCAGGAATTCGCACCTCAGAAATTCGAGATCACGTCGGCGAAGACGGTGCCGACGCGGCTTGGGACGGGGGCGTTGTACGAGCGGCCACCGGAGGCCTCGGCGATGCGCTTCAAGGTCTGCAGGTCGGCGTCCTGCCCGTAGCCGATCGTGAAAACAGGGACACTGCCTGATGCAGGCTGGGCGGCCAGCGAACGGAGCAGCCCGTCGAGGTCGGAGTTGGACCCGTCTGAGTTCTGGCCGTCGGTCAGGAGCACGACGGCGTTGATGCGAGTCGGGTTCCATGTGCTTCGAACATCGCGAACCGCCTCTGCTGTCACGCGGTACAGGGCCGTGCCGCCATTCGCGTCGAGCCGATCGATGCTGCGGGCGAGCTCCGCGCGGTGCGCACCCACCAGGTCGATGGCGTTGAGCCGCCGGACCTCGTTCGAGAACGACCACAGGCCCACCTCGTCGTCCGGCGCGAAAAGGTCGAGCACCGCCGCGCCGGCGGCCTTGACCTGGCTCAGCTTGTCTCCTGTCATGGACCCAGAGACGTCCAGCACGAGCAGGACACGGGCGCGCTTGCGGACGTCCTCCCACGACTTGCGGATCAGATCAAGCACGACCGGACCCGGCGCGTGAAGGACCAGCGCGGGGCCTTCGGGCACGATGCCGCTGGCCAGGCCGAGGCTGGACGCGATGACCCCACTCGCGTCGCGAAAGCCAGCGGCAAGAAATCGATTCTGCTGCTCCGGCGCCTGCAACCAGACGAGGAAGTCCTGCGCCGCAGCTCTCGAGCCCGCGCTGACCCACGGAGCATTAAGGACCGCGTACGGATGGTCCGCGACCATCGTTCCGTCTTTCGGGTAGACGGCGACCAGAGGCGTGCTCGGTTTGGCGGCGTTGTAGTCGAGCACCTGCTTTTCCTCGGTCGCGATCGCCGAGACATAGGTCAACGCCGCGTGTCGTGCGTCGGCCACCCGCAGTCCGTCGAAGAAAGCGCTGACCGTGTTGCCGTAGTGAAGGACGCTGGCCTCCACGCCGCGGACAAACTCGATGACCTGCGGATCCCGCACGTTGGCGGGGGTAAGGTCGGTCGAGAGGCCGGTGGCCGCGTAGTAGGTGGCGACGAGTGCGTGCAGGCCAGATGTCGATTGGACCGGGCTCGTCTTGCCAAGCCGAAAGCGGCCCCATTCGGGGTGGCCGTAGCGGCCCCACCCCTGCGGGTCCTGGGCGAGCTTCAGGACGTCGGCCCATCCGACGGGCGTGTTCGGCCAGCCCAGCGCCTGCGCCATCGGTTTCGGCATCGCGAGGACAAGCGGCGACTGCATCAGGCTGGGGGCGTCGGCCGGAAGCAGATCCGTTGCATCTTTGGCGCCTACGTCCTGGCGGAGAATCGCGAGCCAGCTGGTCGCGGCGGGCGTCCACACGGTGGGCTGAGGGCCGTCAGCGGACGTCCACCCGCGGGCGAGCGCCGCCTCCGCGTTTCCGGAGGCGAGCGCGTTGACCCGGACGTCAACGCAGTCACTGCCCCGGTTGTGCTGGTCGTAGTCGTAGGCGAGCTTGGCGAGGAGGTCGGACTTCTCCTGCGAGGAAACCACCACGACTCCAACGCAGTTGGAGTCCGGGACCCCGAGTGCCAGGCCCGGCGACGACCCCCCCGTGTTCTGGTGAAGAGCTCCTATCGCCCACATGAAGACGAGCCAGACCGCCAAGGCACCGCCAACCAGGCGACCAAAGGACTTCGAGTGCGCTGCGCGATTCATTCGGATCCGTTCCTCCTCCGCTTTTGTGCGTCGATGGAACGAAGCTATGTGGAAGCAGGCGGCTCCGACATCGCGATAAGTGCTTATTCGATGGTGATTCTGGGGTCCCTATTTGTGCGCATTCGAGTTCACTTGCTTTCGGGCGCCCGCCGCAGCAGGCCGTGGTCCATGAGCCAGATCGCCAGCTGGGGGCGCGACTCGATTCCCAGCTTGTTGTAGATGTGCTGCACGTGCGTGTCGACTGTCCCGCGCTCGATGAACAACCTCCGGCCGACCTCCTTGCTCGTGAGGCCCTGCGCGATCAGGAGGGCGACCTCGACTTCGCGGCGGGAGAGCGGGTTGCCCGCCGCTGCGGCTGCCGATTCGGAGGGGACACGCTCCGGCAGCAGCCGCCCGGTCAGCTCCCCCAGGACGACCACGGCCAGCCCCGCCCCCACGGCGAAGGCCCACCAGATTCCGAACGCCAGGTTCGCGATCACAGTTGCTCCGCCGATGAGGATGACGACCGATCTCACGCTCATCAGAAGTTCGAGATCACGTCATTTAGCAGGTGGCTCGCCGAACCCGGCTGATAGGCCAGCCCTCGCCCCGCAAGGGCGTAGTCGCCAAGCCGCGGGCTGTCCGGGCCGATCGTGAACACCCGCACGAAATGTTCGACAGGCTGATTGCGGAGGAACTGTTGGAGCTGCACGTCGTCCTGGGTCGGATCCTTCCCCGGCGACATCTCGACGAGCAGAACGGCGTCGACGGCGGCCGGGTCGTAACCGATCGACATTCGGTCGACAGCAGCCTTCAGCGATGCCGCGACGTTGGGTTTGTCAGCGGTGTGGGCGATGGACCGAAGCCTGACGTTGAGCTCGCCGGAAATGCGCGCGACCGCGACCAGCTCCGTGTACGGGGTCGGATAACCGGACGGCGCCGGAAAGACCCAGACGCCCGCAAAGTCGGTGCTGTTGAACCTCCCGACCGCGTCGGCCAGGCTTTGGGTAGCCTGCTTCAACAGAGCCGCGTCGGCTCCTGCGTCAACCAGAATCAGAACCCTCGCGCGCTTACGAGAAAGCTGCCAGGCGGAGAGCATCGCGCTCAGCACCGCTCCTTGCGGCGGCTGCACGACAACGCCGGGCTGCGAGGCATCGATGAACTTGTGCTGGATGAGGCTCGGCCCCACCAGACCTCGATCGAATGCGCCGACACCGCGGAAGCCGTGAGCATCGATCAGTTGCTGCTGCTCCGGGTTGCCTAGAAAATTGAAGAAGTCATTCGCGGCCACCTGCCGGGACGCGTTGAGAATTACGTATGGGTGGTCGGCCACCGGAGTTCCCTCGCTCGGATAGACGGCGACGAGGGAAACGCCGGGAGCACCGTAGCGCTTGCCCCCGATGATGCCCGCGTTGTAGTCGACCAGCTCCTGTTCCTCAACCGCGATCGCGGACACGTACAGCATCGCCTGGCCGTGGTCAGACGCGTCGCGGAGGTTGCGAAGAAAATCACCCGCGGTCTGGCCGTAGTGAACAACTCCAGCTTCGACGCCGGCGACGAAGTCGCGTACAGGCGCGGATTTCACTCGATCTACCGTGAGGCCTGTTCCTGGCGCCGCAAAGTACGTGCCGATCAGCGCGTGCAATCCCGAGGTTGATACGGTCGGATTCGTCTTGCCCAGCCGGAAGGGTCCCCATTCCGGCCGGCTGACGGCATGCCAGGCCGCCGGGTTCTTGACGAGGGCGAAGATGTCGCGCCAGCCCAGCGGTTTCGCCGGGTAGTCGAGCGCGTCGGCCATCGGCTTCGGGATACCGATCACAAGTGGCGACTTGAACAGGCTCCTCGGATTTCCCACCGGCTTGATGACTCGTTCGCTCGACGCCTGAATCAGCAAGTTGACCCAGGCGCTGCTTGCCGGCGCCCAAACGTCAGGCCTTTCCATCGGCTGGGCGGCCCAGCCTTGCTCCAGGGCGGCCTCGGCGTCGCCGGAGTTGACCTGTTCGACTGCCACGGTCACGCATGGAGAAGCGCTTCTTCCAGAGGAGCCGTTATAGGTGGCGGCAAAGTCCACCAGCATTCCGAACTTCTCGGCGGATGACGCGATGACGAGCCGTTGACAGGCGGGCGCCGTAGCCGGCTTCGTGATGACAAGC
>WNGI01002836.1_pt1 | contig 21203 bp, 19 predicted proteins | sample 5400621 | NCBI WGS metagenome assembly WNGI01 (sample SAMN13153374, study PRJNA577476) | soil metagenome | isolation source: 20 cm soil or saprolite under Garry oak tree replicate 1 | place: USA:California | collected 2016-06-15
CCATTCCGAGCGGAAATGCCAGCATGGCTCGCACAAGGAATGGGACGAAGGCGGATTGGTAGGGCGACGCTCTGCCAAGCCAGCTCGACGGAGCCTCGCCCTGCCAGATCACGGTAATCGATTAGCAAGAAATGTCTCGGCTTTGCTCGATATGACAATAGTGCGGAGCGATGTCGTTTTGTCATTCCGACGCAGCGGCAGTTGAGTCCGATCTCAACACTCCATTTCCTGTGGAGCAGGCGAGACGATTACACGTCGTAATACATCGAGAACTCGTAGGGATGCGGTCGCAGGCGCAGTGAGTCATATTCCTTTTGTTTCATCTCGAGCCAGTTCGCGATGAAGTCGGAAGTAAACACATCGCCTTTGAGTAGAAAGGCGTGATCATTTTCCAGCGCCTCGATCGCGCCACGCAGAGAATCCGGGACGCTCGGCACGTTCGCCAATTCCTCGGGTGGTAGATCATAGAGATTTTTATCGAGCGGATCGCCCGGATCAATGCGGTTTTGGATTCCATCCAGACCAGCCAGCACTAACGCGGCGAAAGCCAGGTAAGGATTGGCGGCGGAATCGGGTGTCCGGAACTCGATACGCTTTGATTTCGGGTTAGCCGAATAGGTCGGAATGCGAATCGCAGCCGAACGATTGCGGGCGGAATAAGCGAGATTAACCGGAGCCTCAAAACCCGGAACGAGGCGTTTGTAGCTATTCGTCGTCGGATTGGTGATGCAAGTCAGCGCAGGTGCGTGTTTCAAAATTCCGCCGATGAAAAATAAGGCGAGGTCGCTCAGTCCGGCGTAGCCATTGCCGGCAAAGAGTGGTTTGTCACCATTCCAGAGCGACATGTGGGTGTGCATGCCGCTACCGTTGTCGGCGTAGAGCGGTTTCGGCATGAAGGTGACGGTTTTGCCATGCCTTTTTGCGACGTTGCGCACGATGTACTTGTAGTACTGCATCCAGTCGCCCATCTGCTTCATGGGCGCGAACCGAATATCGATCTCGGCCTGGCCGGCGGTGGCGACTTCGTGATGCTGACGCTCAATCGCGATACCGGCCTTTTCCAATTCCAGACACATTTCGTTACGGATGTCTTGCAGGGTGTCCGCCGGCGGAACCGGAAAATAACCTTCCTTCGCTCGAATTTTGTAGCCCAGGTTTGGAAACTCTTCGCGTGCGCTATTCCAATGACCTTCCGCGCTTTCTACGCAATGAAATGACATATTGCCGGTGTAATTGAACCGGACGTCGTCGAAGATGAAGAACTCCGCTTCTGGTCCGAAGTAGGCGGTGTCGGCGATTCCTGTACTCCTGAGATAAGCGTCCGCTTTTTCAACGATGCCGCGCGGATCGCGATCGTAGGGTTCGCGCGTGATCGGGTCGACAATGGTGCAAATCAATGAAAGCGTCGGCTCCGCATTAAAGATATCGATCCAGGCTGTCGCCGGATCGGGGATGACGAGCATGTCGGAAGCATTGATGACCTTCCAGCCGCGAATGCTCGACCCATCGAACCCGAGGCCGTCAGTGAAAATGTCTTCGTTGTATTCGGTGAGGGTGGTCGTGAAGTGCTGCCACGTGCCGGGCAGATCGGTGAATTTGAAATCCACGAGTTTGACTTCGTGGTCTTTGATCATTTTGGAAACGTCGGAGGCGGTCTTTTTATCTTTAGCCATTGGGATGCGGTTGAGGGTTGAAGTTGAAAAACAACGCGGGCGACTCGACCGGCCAGAGAAATTGCCGGCGAATGTTCGGTAACACGATCAGACAGCTTTTTCGCCGATCTCTTCCGTTCGGATGCGAACAGCGTGTTCCACCGGGAGTACGAATACCTTGCCATCACCGATTTTGCCCGTTTTGGCGGCGCTCACGACCACGCTGACCGCTTTCTCGACCATGTCATCGGCCAGCACGACCTCGACTTTGACCTTGGGCAAGAAATCAACGGTGTATTCGCTGCCGCGATAAATTTCGGTGTGCCCTTTCTGACGCCCGAAACCCTTGACCTCGGTCACGGTCATCCCTTCGATCCCAAGCTCGGCCAGAGCCTCCTTTACTTCCTCGAGTTTGAACGGCTTGATAATCGCTTCGAGCTTTTTCATTGAAGGTAAACTTGCGTCGGCGCGACGTTTTGCAATTCCAAAGCGGATCGCGGCACGCGCTCTCATAGCAACGAGCCGACGCGCTGGCAACACTCATTTTTTCACCAATTTTCTGCGCCAAACATCGACGAATTGATCGCCTCGTTTATATTGAAAACGGATGCCCCGCGACTCCTTCGTTCATCTCCACCTGCACACCGAATACTCCCTCTTGGATGGCGCCGTCCGGATGGGGGACCTGATGAAGAAGGCAGTCGAGATGGAGATGCCGGCGATTGCGATCACCGATCACGGCAACCTGTTCGGCGCGATCGATTTTTATCAAAGCGCGATGGCGGCCGGGATCAAACCGATTATCGGCTGCGAGGCCTATATCACGACCGGTTCTTACAAGGATAAAGCCCTCGGAAGAGACTCAATATTCCATCTTACCCTTCTGGGGGAGAACGAGACTGGCTATCGGAATCTGGTCAAGCTCGTCTCGGCCGCACATCTCGACGGCTTTTATCATCGTCCGCGCATTGACAAGGAATTATTGGCGGCGCATTCGGCCGGCTTGATCGGCTTGAGCGGCTGTCTGGCGAGCGAGGTCAATACTGCGATTCAACGCGGCAAGCTGGAGAAGGCGCAACGTGTTACCGCCGAGTATCGGGACATCTTTGGTCCGGAGAATTTCTTCATCGAGCTACACGATCACGGCATCGCTGAGCAAAAGATTTGCAACACCCACTTGCCGAAATTCGCGAAAGAATTTGGGCTCGGCCTGGTCGCAGCGAACGACGTTCATTTTTTGCGCCGAAGCGATCATCGAGCGCACGATGTTCTCATGTGTATTAACACCGGTGCGAAAGTGCAGGACCAAGATCGAATGCGCTATGAGCCGGAGCTTTATTTCAAATCCCCCGAAGAAATGCGCGAAATCTTTCGTGACTTTCCCGATGCCATTAGCAACACAGTTGAGATTGCCGCCCGCTGTAATCTCGAGCTCGAATTCGGCCGATCGAAGTATCCCGAGTACCCGGCGCCGGAGGGCAAAACGCGCGAAGCCTACCTGCGCGAACTTTGCTACAAAGGCTTGCATGAACGCTACGGTGAACGGGCGGCGAGCGATGCAGAATTGATTAAACGACTCGACTATGAAGTCGACGTTCTCGAGAAGACCGGGTTCGTCAGCTATTTCCTCATTGTTTGGGACTTCATTCACTTCGCCAAAGAGCGGGGAATACCAGTGGGGCCCGGCCGCGGTTCCGCTGCCGGCTCGATGGCGGCCTATGTATTGGGGATCACCGATATCGATCCCCTCCAGTACGGATTAATTTTCGAACGCTTTCTTAATCCGGCGCGGATCTCGCCGCCGGATATCGATGTCGATTTTTGCGAAGCCCGGCGCGGTGAGGTCCTCGATTACGTCCGGCGGAAATATGGAGAACGGCGTGTCTCGCAAATCATCACCTTTGGGAAATTGAAGGCCCGCAGTGTGGTGCGTGATGTCGGGCGTGTCATGGGACTGAGTTATCGCGACGCCGATCGGATCGCGAAGATGATCCCTAACGAGCTCAACATCACACTCGGTTCTGCTGTCGAAAGAAATCCGGAGCTGAAACGAGCAGTTGGGACCGAGCCGCAGACCAAGCAGCTCATCGAGTACGCCATGGCGCTCGAAGGTCTTTCCCGTAGTTCCGGTGTGCACGCCGCCGGTGTTGTCATCGCCGACCGCGATCTTTCCGATTACGTCCCGCTCTGCCGCGACACCCATGGCACCGACATTGTCAGCCAGTACGCCATGGGTCCGCTCAATGATCTCGGGTTGCTCAAGATGGATTTCCTCGGGCTGAAAACGCTGACGGTGATTGAAGACACCGTTGCTTTGATTCGAAAACGAGTCCCGGATTTTTCATTGAAAAATATTCCGATGAATGATGCGGCTGCCTTCGGGCTCTACAACCGAGGTGAGACGATCGGGCTATTTCAAATGGAATCCGGCGGTATGACTTCGGTATCGAAGCAATTCGAGGTGCAGAAGATCGACGACATTATCGCGTTGATCGCGCTTTATCGACCGGGTCCGATGGAACTGATCGGCGACTACATCAAGCGCAAGAAAGGGCTGACCAAAATTCGTTACGAGCATCCGCTCCTGGAGGAAATCTGCGCCGATACCTACGGGGTCATGATTTACCAGGAGCAAGTCATGGCCGCAGCCAGCAAACTTGCCGGTTATTCGCTCGGTCAAGCCGACCTGCTCCGGCGGGCCATGGGAAAGAAAGACAAGGAAAAAATGGCGAAAGAACGTGCCAACTTCATCGCCGGTTGCGCACGCACCAACAATATTCCGGAGAAAAAGGCGAACGCGATCTTCGATCTCCTCGAGAAGTTTGCGGGCTACGGCTTCAACAAGAGTCACAGCGCCGCCTACGGTTTGATCAGTTACCAAACGGCCTATTTAAAGGCGAACTATCCAATCGAGTTCATGGCTGGATTGCTCAGCAATGAAATCAACAACACGGAGAAAATTGCCGTGCTGGTTGCGGAATGCAAACGGATGGGAATCACCATTCTGCCGCCGGATGTAAATCGCAGCGGGCTTAAGTTTATCCCGGAAGCGCTGGTGCCGAGTTCCGACAAAGGGGAAGGGAACGGGCAAAAGGCCCCGCCGACAGAGGAGGCCATTCGCTACGGGCTGGCCGCGATCAAACACGTCGGCGAAGGAGCAATGGAAGTGACAATTCGCGAGCGCGAACGTAACGAGGACTTCAAAACACTGGAGGATTTTTGTAGTCGGCTCGATTCGCGAGTTGCGAACCGAAAGATGCTGGAAAGCCTCGTGAAATCCGGCGCTTTTGACTTTCTCAATCGCGAACGCGCCGAGCTAATTGCCTGCATCGATGATGCGCTCTCCGCCTCCGCTTCCGCCCATCGTGATCGCGCCGCCGGTCAGGTTTCTCTTTTCGGGCACGCGCCCGACGAACTCCCATACGCGCGTAAGCGAATGGTAACGCCGTGGACCGATCGGGAAAAAATGACCTACGAAAAAGAGTTGCTCGGTTTTTACGTCACCGGCCATCCGCTTGATGCCTACGCAGGGGCGATCGCTAAAGGAAATTATCAGACGATCACGTCACTGAGTGAATTGTCAGACCGGACCGGCTTCCGGGTCGCCGGTGCGATTTCGCAGGTCGATAAAAAATTCACGAAGAAGGAAGGCAAACCATTCGCGGTTATTTGGATCGAGGATCTCACCGGAACGCTTGAGCTCGTGATCTGGAACGAGCTTTACCTGGAATGCGCGGAGAATCTTGTTCCCGGCAACGTGGTCGCTATTCGCGGCAAACTCGATTTGCGGGACGAGTCGCTCCGCGCTACGGCGGAAAAACTGCGGATCCTTTCGACTGAGAGTCCGAGCAGGCAAAATGACAAACCCTCCAATCCCATTGTCCCGCTGTGTCTTCGATTCTCGCCCGATGCCGGGAGCGAGGAGTTGCGTGAAGTCCGCGAGATTCTTTCTTCCTCGCCTGGGCAAACGCCGGTGGAGTTAATCTTCGAAGGCGGGGCTGGGGAACCAGTGTGCGTTAATGCGGGAGCGAATTTTTGCGTCACGCTCAACGCCGAGCTTCAGGAAAAGTTATCCCGCTGGCTATCCGCGACTCTAACCGAAGCCATTGCCGCTAAGGGGTCGGAGATGGAGTAGGGGATGGCTCCGCGGGAGCGGGAATGTTGATCCGCAAAGGCTGGCCGTCTTCGTTTTCGCCGCACATGGTTAGCGGACCCGTTGCGTCCAGCAGGAACTTGTTGCCCTCGATGACGATTTTCGAGAATGGCTTTCCGGCGTCGCTTCGGGTCAAAAGAATGCCGTGAAGACAGGAGGCGTTATCTTCTGCGAGATCGGCGCGCAACTGGGTCGTGGGTGAGAGAGTGACGCGCGGTTTCCCCGGTTCGGTGAGAACAACCTCGCCCGCAAATCCGGCCCTAAGATCACCTTCGTCGATGTCGAGCTGATCAATCGTGAACGATTGATCGTGCCACGATCCTTGGGCAGAGATCGAGAATGGATTCGCCTGGGCGTAGAGCGTTGTTCGGGATTCGGTCGCATCACCGCTCGATTCAACTTTTGCTTTGAGAGGTCCGACCAATTTTCCAAGCAGTGGCGCTTGCAGTGGATAATCGCTGAGTTCGCGGCATAAAAATTCCGCTGATAATTCAATCGCGCGATTATGGCCAAAATCGACACTGCCTTGCGCGCGCAAAAAATCATCGTCCCGTTTCAATTCGAATTGATCGAGCCGCACTCGCTTCGAATCGAGACCAACGCGGGCGGTGAGGGAATGGACTGGGGCTTGGAAAATCTTTAACCCATCACCGGTGATTGCGAGTTCGCCATCGATGCTTCGCTCACGTGTGTGGACGCGGCCGCGGACAGACAACGAGCCAGCGAAAGCGTCAGCTGACCCGCCGAAAAGTTCGGCGAACTGCCCCAGATCATTCACCGAGGCAACGATGTCGCCACGAAAATCGGGATTAAGCCAGTCCGCGCCAACAACGGTTTCACCGCTCAAAGTCAATTCATTGCGACGTTGCTTGATATAGAGCTGCTGCACCTGAATGGTGCGTCCGTAAAAATTGGCGCCGAGCATGATGGCGTCAGCTCTTCGTTCCCGCCAACTGAAATCGATCAGTTCGGTCCAAATTGAGGCCGTCGCGTGCAAAACGTCGCGAGGATCGCCACGGAAAGTGAATTTTGATGCACGAACTGATCCATGCACTGGTTCGGTTGCCCCCAGCGCCGTTGCCAGGTTTGAAAGCGAGATTCCTGATGCGGTGCCGGCCAATTCCCAGATCCGTGCTTTCTCGTTGCGTTCGGTCGTGACATTGGCGCGAATGTGGCCGCCAAACGCGCTCACGCTCAATTCTGTTCCGAGGCGCGCCGCCGCCAGGCGACTGAGATCGAACATGAGTGAATCAATCGTGAGCCCATCGATGAGACGGAGTGAACCGAGGGTGAGATGATCGTCCTCCCATCGTGCGACGCCGTGGACATCCGCAAAAATTTTCTGTAAGAGCGGCGCGCGAATGGCGATGGAGCTGGCCGAAACGACTCCGCTCCGAGTAGTCGCGGCGAAAATAGTCGCATCTCGCAATTCCACCTGGGCCAGCGGCTGTTCGAAACGAATTTCATCGGCCGAAATTTCGAAACGGGCAGGCAACAGTGCCGCCAAAGTCGGCCATTGAATAATCTGGGCTGATTCCATAGCCCTACTGCGCAAAAAAATGCGCGCATGTTTCACACGAATCGAACGCAGCGGATGCGACTTGTTTTTCGTGCCGAAAATGGCGGCAAGGCCCAGACCTGCTTCAACCCTTGGTGCGGTGAATTCAAAATGAACGCCTCCAACTCCTGCACTCGTGATTTGCAGGTTTCGAATTTCGATCGGTCGCAGAAAACGTGCATGAATGTCGCTGAAGCTAATGGCCAACCCGGAACGTGCGGCTTCAAAGCGCAGCCAAATCGGGATGCTGCGCTCCATGATTGGTGGCGCCAATAAGCTGGCGAGCGACAATGCCAGCAGGATAAAGCTGAGCGCGAGCAGCAGTTTTTTTCGTGCGGGCATGACGCTGTTTTATCGGCGAAGTAAGGCGGCGGAAAGCGACATCATTGGCGCGCGTTTACATTGTAAAACATGACGTGAATTGGAGAGGCGGTCCTTACACGACTGGTGACTTGTTTGCGAAATTCATCTTCAGCCTGTTCCGGAAGGTTGCGCTCGCTGGTCTGCTCGCGCGCCAGTTTGTCGAGCGTGGTTAGCTCTGATTGAACATCTGCGCCGGAAATCGGATTCCAAAAGCCGTTTTCAAATGCGAGCACGTCGACAGCGTTTTGTTCGAGGCCGAGAATTTGAGCGTGCGGAAGACGCACCACGATTCCCTCGGGCTGCACGTTCACGCTGATTTCCTGGTGCAAATCGAAGCCGGCCTTGGCCGTGAATGTTCCATGCAATCGCAACCGTTTCGAACTGCCAGCCCAGGTATGTAGAAATTCGTGTTCTACCTCGAGCCGCTGCGAGACAAGCGCGAGCTCGCTCACCGCCGTGGTTTGCTCAAAGTAAACCCGTTCATTGATCGTGACCCGCGGCTGAATCTGCGCGATCTGCACGATCGTGTTCCGCACGTCGCGGCCCAACCGCTCCAACTGATCGACGCTCGTCTTGGCCGCCCGGCCCGGGAGCGAGGTGCAGCGCTCGAAAACAAAAACGCCAGCCGCGATCCCGCTCAGGACGATGATCATCAAAGCAAACGTCCAGCTGAAATGTCGCCGCAAAGAAAGCCGATCGTCCATTCGCCGAAGAAGTACCGCCCTCCGCACCCGAATGGGCGCGAAGGGCGGCTGTTCCCCCCAGAACAATCCTAGAAAGCTGCGGTGCTAGTACGCGCTATTGCCAACTGCCGCAACAAAATTCTCACAGCCGAATGCATCCTCCGCATGCTGATGTCATAATCTGGACGGTGAAACTCGCTGTCAATGATTGGCCATCAACGTTCAACGTGCCGTCATTTCGATGTTGACCGATCTGCGCCTGCGCGATTTCCGCTGCTTTGAAAATTTGGCTGTCGACCTTGCCCGTGGCACCAATTTTTTTCTTGGCCTGAACGGGCAGGGCAAGACGACAATCCTCGAGGCGGCGTGCGTTTTGTTGCGACTGCAATCGCAGCGCGTTTCTTCACTCGCGCCCGCGATTCAGGTCGGAAAAAATTCGTTCGGCTTGCGCGGGATCTTCGACGGCCACGAATTGGAGTTTCGCTATGGAAGATTGCAACGTCGGGTCACATTTGACCGGGTGGAGCAGCGTACTTTTCAGGAATATTTGCGTATCGCCCGGGTCGTTTCCTTCGCCAATTCCGACATTGAATTAGTGCGCGGCGGATCCGACGCCCGGCGCCGGTATCTCGATTTTCTCGGCACGCAAATCAACGTCACTTATCGGCCAACGCTGCGCGCTTACGAGCGAGCTTTGCGCGCGCGGAATGCGCTCCTGAAATCTCTAACGCCACGCACACGCGAACGGGCCGCGTACGACTCCATGCTCCTTCACCACGGTGCGCAGCTGCTTCGACTGCGTCAGGAAATCGCGGCGATTTTAGCGCCGTCTGCCACTGCGGCTTATGCGCGAATCAGCGGCGGTCACGAGACACTTGAGCTGCAGTTTCTTCCCGGGGCCAGCGAGGATTTCCGGCGGGATCTGGTGCATTCTCGAGAAGAAGAAGCGCGATTGCGCCAAACGGTTGTCGGTCCGCATCGGGACGATTTCGAATTGCGGATTGATGGGATGCGGGCGCCGCAATACGCCTCGGAAGGGCAGCAACGCAGTGCCGCGCTTGCTCTTAAAATCGCGCAAGCTGAAGCGTTTCACCGTTTCAGCGATAAAACAGCACCGCTTCTTCTGATCGATGACATTTTCGGCGAGCTCGATCCCGAACGGCGAAATGCCCTGCTCGATCATTTGCCGCTCAATTCGCAGAAGTTGATCACGGCGACAGCCATGCCGTGGCGGTCCGAGATTACGGCAGATGCCATCTACGAATTGCGTGATCGGCAACCGGTGCGGGAGCGGAGGACGTGAGCCGAAAAGTAAGCAGCCCCGGCGTGTCATCCCGAGCGAATGACAGGCATCTCGCCAGCATCGGCGTTGACCACATCTAGTTTGCGCGGCGTGCGAGTAATCGGGAAGCACATCGAGCCGGACCGGACTAATATTGTTTTGGCGGCTTGCATGAGAGCAGGGCAACTTGCGTAGTCGCGCGCCTGCTCTTACTTAAAAACGTGCGCGAATTAGGCCGCGAACACTCAAAGAGCTACGCCGGCTCTTTTCTCGTTGCCCATCCCACCATGCTCGACCCGAATTTTCGGCGCGCGGTCTTGTTCATCTCGGCACACAGCTCGGATGACGGTGCAATCGGGATTATTTTGAATCGGCCCCTGGATAAGAAAGTAAGCGAGCTGGTGACGGAACCACCCCTCGACGGCTTGGAAAGCGTCCCAGTTTTTTTTGGCGGCCCAGTCCAGCGTGACCGGCTGATGTTTGCGGCAGTCGAATGGAAAAGCGGCGAAGGAATGCAGCTGAATCCCAATGTTAATCTTGAGGACGCGAATGAGCGCGCCAGCAAAGATCCAAATTCGGTTCGTGCCTTCATCGGTTATGCCGGCTGGAGCGCCGGCCAACTCGAGGCTGAGATGAAGCAGAACGCCTGGATTACACAAAAAGCAAGTCGCGCCGCGCTGAAAATTGAGCAGCTGCCAAAGCTTTGGTTCGATATTATGCGTGGCCTCGGACCGTGGTTCAAGATGTTGAGTGCAGCGCCGGACGATCCGTCGCTGAATTAGCGGCAACTGATTGCTGACGAGCGAAAGGCATTCGCATGAGTCTCTTCGCACGTATCCATCACTGGAAACGACAACATCGGCGCTTGGATGATTACTTGAACCCAGGCGACACCCAATTTCCTTTCGACGAAAGCTCCAACGGCGCGATTGACTCGTCACTCCTCACTGGTCACTAATCACTTTTGGCAATGATCGTTGGCGTTCCAAAAGAAATTAAAGAGCAGGAAGGTCGCGTCGGGTTACTACCTTCAAGTGCGCGCGTTTTAACGAGTCGCGGGCACACTGTTTTGATCCAAAGAAATGCCGGCGTTGGCTCGGGTTATCCGGATGAAGATTACGCGAAAGCCGGTGCTGAGATCGTTGACACGGCCGAAGAAATCTTCAAGCGCGCGGACATGATTGTGAAGGTGAAGGAGCCATTGCCGGCGGAGTGGCCACTACTGCGCAAAGATCAGATTCTTTTCACTTATTTGCATCTCGCCGCGAGCAAGCAGCTCACTGAGGCGTTGCTAAAGTCGGGTGTTACTGGCGTCGCCTACGAAACCATTCAGATCGGCAATCGTCTGCCGCTACTGGAACCGATGAGCGAAATTGCTGGACGCATGTCTGTGGTGATGGGCGCATATTACCTGGCGAAACACAACGGAGGGACTGGCGTATTACTCGGCGGGGTTCCTGGAGTTTTGCCGGGGCGCGTCGTCGTGCTGGGTGGCGGAACGGCTGGCGTCAACGCCGCGCGCATGGCGACTGGCCTCGGTGCCGATGTCACCATCCTTGAGGTTGACGTAGAGCGGATGCGCTTTCTCGACATCACCATGGACAATGCGCACACCCTTTACTCGAGCGAAGCACACTTGCACGATTTGATGGCGACGACGGACTTGCTCATTGGTGCGGTCCTGGTGCCAGGAGCTAAAGCGCCAAAACTGATCACGCGGGCGATGTTGCGGAAAACGAAACCGGGCAGTGTGGTGGTGGATATCGCGATCGATCAGGGCGGATGCGCGGAAACGTCACGGCCAACAACTCATCTTGATCCGGTCTACATCGAAGAAGGCGTAACTCATTATTGCGTAGCAAATATGCCGGCAGCATACGCCCGCACCGCGACACAGGCACTTACTAATATCACGGCGCGTTACGTTGAGCTGCTCGCGGATCTTGGACTCGAAGGCGCGTGCAAAAAACAGCCGGCCCTCGTCGGTGGCGTCAACACGCGCGGCGGCAAACTCACCATTCGGGCCGTTGCCGAAGCGCACGGGCTACCCTTTGAGCCCGCGTTTTGACGGCGAATTGAAGTTTCTCGGCCCCGACATAATTGCATCCCGGCAAGGCCGAAATGCCTCCTTGCATCGAATATTTGTGTGACCCAGTATGGGCATCACAACTTATGAAGAAATACATCTGCATTTTGGCTGGCGCCGCATCTTTGCTGGCGGCTTGTGAGCAAAAAACGGAGACAGTCAATCCGCCCGGCGACAAGAAGACGGAGAGTAACACCACCGTGGTGAATCCTTCGCCGACAACATCGACGAAGACAGAATCCAATACGACAATCAACACCACTTCCTCGCCGGCCTCTTCACCTACACCGTAGGCGCGAGCGGAGAATCGTTTTCGCGAAGTCTTCCCGTTGCCAGTGTGCGACGGGAAGACTTTTTGTTTAGCGGCAAAGAGGCTACGATTGTGAATGGTGGAAAGACGCTTTCGCTTTCCCAAATCGCGTCGGCTTACTCTAAATGCAGAGTTTCAGCGGGTGCGGAGTGAGGGTTCGTCGGCCCGCGGTGAAATTCTCACGCTGGGTATTTTGAAAAATGCGTCCCAGTCTGCCGCCGCTCGGGCCGGCTTTATAACTTCAAAGCGTGTCGGCAGTGCAGTATCGAGAAATCAGATCCGCAGGCGATTACGCGAGATTTTCCGCAAACATCAGCACGAGCTCGAGCCCGGAATTTGGATCGTCACAATCGCCTCTGCTCGCGCCGCCCGCGCATCGTATAGCGCATTGGAAGATGAGTGGTTGCGCCTCGCACATCGCGCTTCTATTCTAGCGCCCTGATGCGCGCTCTCGTTCGCATTTTCGTTCGCAGCTACCAAGTTGTTGTCTCGCCCGCCCTTTCTTTCCTCAGCGGGCCGCACTCGGGCTGCCGCTTTGCGCCGACATGCTCAGAATATTTTCTGCAAGCGGTCGAGGTGCATGGTCTGCTGCGCGGAGGCTTTTTGGGAGCAAAAAGGCTGCTGCGTTGTCATCCTTGGGGCGGCAGTGGATTTGATCCCGTGCCGCCCGCAGATTCAGTGGCCGGTAACTGCGTCTGCGATTAATCAGGCGCGATTGAGTTTATGGATCGCACCGCCTGGATTGCAGTTACACTCTGCGTGCTAGGACTGGTCGCTTGGGAAATTTACGTCGCAAAACAGCGTCTGTCGCGGCCGATACCAGCAGATGCGATTTTGACGCCAACGCCGGCACTTAGCGAAACCACTGCCACCGGTTCGCCCATCCCTGCAAGCGCGCCAGCCCTGCCACAAGCTTCTCCGCGTCCCGCGCCGGTCGCATTCGTAGAGAAGACGGAGACGTTACGAAACTCCGACATCGAGCTCCACCTGACGAGTCGCGGCGGCGGAATTAGCGAGGTCGTTTTGCTGAGATACGCCGCCGAAGAGAATAAGCGCGTCACTCTGAACTTGCCGGATCGGCTGCCGATCGGCGCGATCCTTCAGGATCCGGCGACGCCGAATCTGCCCGAATACAAATTGAGCAGGACCGGCGACGCGGTGCAGTTTGAATATGTAACGCCCGCGAATATGACTATTCGCAAGACGTTCTCTTTTGCGCCGGCGAAGGAGAAGGACAATTACCTGGCGCACCTAGACGTCGATTTTGTAAACGGCGAGACAACGGGGCAGGGCGACCCGGGCTACTTCCTTTCGGTTGGCTCGGCTCGCGCCGTTCATCGCACCGATTATGCGAGCTTCACCCGTCTGGTGTGGTGTGTGAATGGCGCTGCCAAAGGAATTGACGTCGGTTGGTTTGCGCCAAGCAGCGGTTTTCTCGGGGTCGTCGGCCAACGCGCCGCGCGTCCGTATTATACTGAGAGCGTCAAAGGCGCGGAATGGGTGGCGGCCAGCAATCAATTTTTTACGACATTGATTGTACCCTTATCGGAAAAATCCGACGCGGTCTGGGCACAGCATTTTGATATCGATCCGACGCAGAAACTGTTCGGCATCGAAGGTGCCATGCACATGCGCGGGTTCGACTTGAAGCCGGGCCAAACCTACAGCGCCCATTTCCAGATTTACGCCGGGCCAAAACTTTATCATCGCCTCGCGAGTATGGAGCACAACGAAGCGGAGGTGATGGAATTCGGGTTTTTCAAACTGATCAGTCAGGCCCTGCTCAACGCCCTCAACGCTCTTCACAGCGTGCTTGGCAATTACGCTGCTGCCATCCTCGCACTCACTACGATCATAAAGCTCGCGCTCTGGCCCCTGCAAAACAAAGCGAACGCTTCGATGCGACGAATGTCAACGCTCTCGCCTAAAATTCAGGAGCTTCGCACAAAATACAAGGATGATCCGACGCGAATGAACCAGGAGGTGATGAAACTTTACAAGGAACACGGCGTCAACCCGGTCGGCGGTTGCCTGCCTATGCTGATTCAAATACCGATTTTCTTTGGCCTTTTTACCATGCTCCGCCAGGCCGTCGAACTACGCGGCGCCAGTTTCTTCTGGATTCACGATCTTTCCCAGCCGGACACGGTCGCGCACCTGCCGGTGCTGGGTTGGCCGGTTAATGTTCTGCCGTTGATCATGGCGGCGACCAGCTTCTGGATGACACATCTCACACCAAAAAGCGGTGACCCAACTCAGCAGCGCATGATGATGTTTACCCCCATCATCTTCATCGTCTTTTGTTACAATTTTGCAGCCGCGCTCGCTTTGTATTATACAACTCAGAACCTGCTGACGGTGCTTCAGCTCTACGTTAACAAGCGGCAGCCGGTGGCCGCCCCGACGCGAGCGACGCCGTCGGCGCGGGTGAAGAAACGAAGATGACGCCGAAGGAATTACTCGACACCATTCTTGGTTACCTCGGTTTTGTGGTGGAAATCGCCGAGATGCAAAATGAGGGCGGTAATCTCACCCTCCAAATCTACACGGAAGAAAGCCGGCGCTTGATCGGCCGCGAGGGCGAAACGCTCGAAGCTATTCAATTTTTGCTCAATCGCTTGCTTCAGGCAAAAAACAAGGACGCTGAAAAGGTTATCGTCGATTGCGAACATTATCGTTCCATGCGCGAAGACCGTATCGTCCAGCGCGTCCGTGAACTGGCCGAGCGGGTCCGCATTACCGGCCGATCGCTTCAGCTCGAGCCGATGAATTCCTACGAGCGGCGTATCGTTCACAACGCCTTCAAGGATGACCCCGATGTCGCAACCTGGAGTCCAAGCGATTCCGCGCGAATAAAGCAAATCACTTTGATGCGGCGACAGCCAAAGAAGCAAGAGGCCACGCAACCGAAATAGGCGGATACGCTGGGGACGGCGCACCGGTATTGTAATTTCCGCCGTCCTCAGCGGAGAGCGAACCGCGTGGTGAATGCGCTCCAGTGCGGAATCGCTGCCTTATGATTTCGCCGGCAAGAATCGATTGCTTTTCTCTTCGACCGCATCCGCGATCAGTTCGCCGAGCACAGGCGCAAATTTGAATCCGTGACCGCTGTCGCCCGCGGCCACAATCAAACCGGCTCGCTCTGGATCGCGGGCAATCCAAAAATCGCCGTCGTGAGTATCGCAATAGAAGCAAATCCGTGAGTTAACAACCAGCGCGTCAGCCAGCGCCGGAAAGGTCTCCGCGAGAAATTCCCGCAGCCTACTTTCCTCCTCGGCCGTCACGACACGATCCGGCGAATCGGGCGGCATTTCGCGTCCCGGACCGTGCCGCGCGATCTTGACAACACCTTCGCGACCGATCGGAAAACCATAGAAACCCGTTGAGGAAAGGTCGGCGCCAAAAACCGGAAACTGCTCCGGTTGGAATAGCTTTTCTTGGCGCGGTTTCAGGTGAAATACCGCATGTCCGGTCGCGCGGAAAAAGTTTTTCGTGAACGGCAGGAGGTACGGCGTCCAAGCACCAACGGCCATGATCACAACATCGGCTGCAACCGATCGCCCGTCATGCAGCACGACACCTCTCACTCGGCCGTCGTGTTCGACGAGCGCAGAAAATCGGCTGCCTTCGCACAACCCGACGCCGAGCGATTTGGAATGTTCGATGAGCTGTGCCACCACCCGTCCGCTTTCTGCGTAACCAGCTTCGAGGTCGAGGAAGCCGTCGGGATACCGTTCTGCATTCCACGCCGGAAAGCGCTCGTGCAGCACTCTCGAATCGATGCGCTCAACCTTGTGACCCCTTTTCTCGAGCAACTTAAAACTTTCGTACTCGAAGTCGCCCGGTTGCATCGCCCGTTGGCGCAAAAATAAAAAGTGGATCTCGTGATAAAGTTCGACCCCAAACTCTTGGTTCCATTTGCGCCAGAGCTGAATCGAGCGCTCGGCTAGACTCGTGTAATCTTGGTCTGCACCATAGGCGGCGCGCACCGCTTTGCTGACATCAGTAGAAGCGGCCAGGGGATGGGGGAGCGGACCGGGATCGACTAAAGAAACTTTATGGCCGCGCTTCTTTAATTCGATCGCGGCAGTGACGCCATTAATGCCGGCACCAACGACAATTATGGTTGACATTCCGAAGCACTAATTCTTCCCAAACATTGCGCGGTAATGCTGATACCAATCGCTCTGAAAACGCTCGTCAGGATCGTATTTCTTTTTTAGTGCAAGAAAGCTGCCGAACTGCGGGTAACATGCCGTCACCTGCTCGCGGGTCGCGAACCGGTGATAGGTAAGATAGTAACTGCCACCGAGCGCGATTGCTACATCGATAAGCCCGCGAAAAGCGCGCGCTGATCTATCGATTCCTGCCGAAGTATGATTTGTGAGCAGATTGAAGATGATGCAGGCATACGGTTGCGTCGCCCACGGAAGAAAGCTTTCGTCATCTTTTTCGATCAGCCGCACGGTGCCGTAAATCACGAGCACGCCAGCGTCTCGTAGAAGATCGGCGGCCTGCCTGAGGAAATCAGCCAGTGCCAGTCGCGGAACGTAGATTTCGGTAATAATGAGGCTCGATTCGTTTCCGTCGCGGATTTTTTCCTTCAGCTTCTGTGCGTAGTTCGGAAGGTAGGCGCTGAGCTGATTTGTATCCGACCAATACGTCTGACCGTTTGTCGAAAGATAATAATCGGCGTACCGCTGAAAGGCTTTTGCGCGATCAGTGTAAGCGAGCGTTAGAAGATCGAGCCAATCGTCGTTACCAAGGTGTTTCGCCGCAGTGATCGGCGTATCATCGGCAATCGGCTCGTAACAGGAGAAGACCCCAAGGCGCAGGAAATCGGGCGACTTTTCGTCGACGGAAAATTGAAAATCACCGTACAAAAAGCCACTCGCGATCCGCTCGGCGAATCGTTTTGCGGCTCCATCGGCGCGCATTACTTCGACGACGCGCCGGAGTTTTCGGCGCGGAACGAGTCGCAAGGTGACGCGGTTGATGAAGCCGAAGAGTCCGTAGCCCCCAATCGCCGTCCGAAACAATTCCGCATTTTCTTCGCGCGAGCAGCGGACCGTTTTTCCGTCCGCATTGAGCAACGTAAACGACTCGACATTGGAAATCAGTGGTTTCATCGCCAGACCCCGCCCATGCACGTTTGATGACAAACTGCCTCCCAAGGTAAACGTGTCCGCGCCCGTTTGTTTTTGCGCGATACCCCAGGGGTGCGCACTTTCGTGCTGCGCTTCGAGGTAAGTATCGATCAGCTTTGGCCATTGAATTCCGGCGTCAGCTTCGATCAATCCCCGTTCGCGATCGAAGGCAACAACGTTCGCCAGTTCCCGCGTATCGATGCAAATACCGTCGGTTGCGAATTGCTGGCCTCCCATCGAGTGGCGGCATCCGGAGACAGAAATCGCCATCTTGTCGCGTGTCGCGCGCCGGATGGCCTGCGCTAGCTCATCTTGGGTTCGTGGTGCGAGCAACGCGCGAACGCGCGTGCGATTCATCTGCGAATGAACGTCATTGACCCAGATCTCCCGCTCGGCCCTGACATTGAGATAAGGCGCGAGCGCCAGAAGTCCGGCGGTTCGGAGAAATTCGCGTCGCGTTAACATCGAGATCTTCTATGAAATTTCTGCGAGACAGATCAATTCCCCGGCCGCGAGGGGAAAATCATTTGAAGACAAATCCAACGCGCGCAGATCAACCTCATCAAAAATTCGTACGACCTTCCAAGGTCGAACAAATTCCGCCATGTGACCACGCTCGATTCCCCATGCGAACAGTTCGCGGCGTTGTCGCAGCCACCAATCGACCAGCCTGGTCTGTCGTTGAAAACGAATTCGACCATCGGGCTGCCGTTCCATGAAAGTAAAAACGAAACGGCTGCCGCGCGCACTGGTCGCCGCCACGGAGCTCAACAAATTTGAGACCGCAGTTTCCGGAAAATACATCAACAATCCTTCCGCGATCCAGAAAGTGCGTTGATTTGAATCAAAACCGCCGCTTGCCAGCAGGTTCGCGTCGATTTGATCGTCGGTTAAATCGGCGGCAACAAAATGAAATCGCCTCATGTAAATATTGCCAGCCGCGCGTGATTTGTATTGCTGCGTGGCCGGATGATCGATTTCCCAAAATTGCGCTCGTCGAAATTCGTCGTGTAATTCGAGCGCCAGCGGATCGAAGCCCGCGCCCAGAACAACGATTTGCTCAATATCGTTTTCAAGCGCTTCGCGGGTCAGTTGAGCGAGACATCTTTTCCGCAACGCATAATGTCGTAGAATCCCGGGAATCGTCAGTCGCTCGATCAGCGATGCAGCGCGTTGGAACCAACGACGACGCACAAGATTCAACAGCGAGCGCGGCGATTGCGACCACCGCGCCTCGATAAAACTGGCACTTAAGTCAGCAGTTTTCGCGGAAACCAGTCCGGCATATTCAGGATCGCTGTGCATCAATACGAGACTTGTCGCTATGAGCAAAGCGGTGCTGCTGGCCTGCTCGTTTTTCACGCGAGTCTTAAGCGTCGCCCGGACTGTTAAATTCGAAAATAATCTTGCCGCTCCGTTTTCCCTGCGCCGCGTGCGTCACGGCGGCTTTCGCCTCGGTTAAGGGATACGCTCTATCCACTTTCGTTTTCAACAATCCCCGTTTGACCATATCGAAAAGCTGTTGAAACGCTTCCGTCCGCTCAGCCATCGTTGCCTTGTCGTACCATTTGTTAATCCAAATCCCGCGGAACCGAAGATCCTTGAAAATAAGCAGGCCGTTCGGAACTTTCAGTGGCTGCAAACTCATTGCGCCGTAGGTGACGAGCGTTCCGCCCGGAGCGAGGCAATTCATTAAGCGCAACGCACTGTCTCCGCCGACTGCATTCAGCCCGAGATGGATCGGTGCACCGCCAGTCGACTCTTTTACGTTATCGCGTAATGCCTCCCCGTCTATCAGCACGACATCGCCGCCTAGCACCCGCAATTCTTCCACCAGTTCCTCCCGGCGCACGACGTTGACCGTTTTGATCCCAAGTTCGCGCGCGATCTGAATCACCGCCCGCCCCGCCGCCGAATTCGCAGCGTTTTGAATCACCCAGTTCTCGCGTTTCAATTCCACATAACCATGCAGGAGACGCCAGGCGGTCAGAGGGTTGATCTTCAGCATCGCCGCCTGCACCAGATCGATTTCGGAAGGAACGACGACCAACTCAGTCGCTTTCACGGCACAGGCTTCACGCCACGTTCCGAGATTATGCGGTAGGATGACGTGCGCGCCGGTAGAGACATGTCGCGCCTCAGGCCTCGTTTCTACCACGACACCTGCTCCCTCAAACCCCGGCGTTGCAGGGAGGGGAGATCGTATCGGATATTTTCCTTCTATCTGATTCAGGTCGGCGGGATTGATGGGTGCCGCACGCATCGCGACGGTCACCTCATCCGGCCCACAAATGGGCCAGGGCTGAGTCTGTACCCGCAGGACCTCCGCAGGATTTCCGTGCGTGTCGTAGATCGCTGCGTTAATCGTTGCTTTCCCCATGAACGCTCATCCTACCGGTGACGTTGCCGCGAGCAATCTACAAACCGGCGCGCGCGTGGCCCTTTTTGGCATGATCGTGAACTTGATTTTCGCGGCGGCGAAAATTCTCGGCGGATTGCTTGGCAATGCCTACGTCCTCATCGCCGACGGAATCGAATCAGCGCTCGACATCGCGGGATCGTTCGTCATTTGGGGTGGACTTCGTTTCGCCGCCCGTCCGCCCGACGAAACCCATCCCTACGGCCACGGCAAAGCCGAACCGATCGCTGCTGTGGTAGTCGCCTTCGGCGTGCTGGCGGCGGCGGCCGGTTTGACCATTCAAAGCGTCCGCGAAATTATGACGCCGCACCATGGCCCGGCGCCATTCACGCTCGCGATCTTGATCGTAGTGATCGTAGTAAAAGAAATTCTGTTTCGTTACGTCAACCGCATTGGGCGCCACGTCGAGAGCACGGCCGTGCAAACCGATGCCTGGCATCATCGCAGCGACGCGCTTACGTCCGCCGCCGCATTCATCGGCATCTCCGTTGCCCTGATCGGCGGCAGTGGTTGGCAAAGCGCGGATGATTGGGCGGCGCTTTTCGCCTGCGCCGTCATCGCCGCAAATGGCATTCGGCTTTTGCGACCCGCGCTTTACGAGATCATGGACGCGGCGCCGCGCGGACAAATTGTCGATCTGGTGCGTGATGCGGCGCGATCAGTCCCCGGAGTGCGCGACGTCGAAAAATCTTTCGTGCGCAAGATGGGTCTGAGTTTCTATGCGGATCTTCACGTCAAAGTTGACGGCGATATTTCCGTGCGCGACGGCCATCGCATCGCCCACGAAGTGAAGCAGGCCATTCAGCAGACGGATTCGCGCATCGCCGATGTGCTCGTGCACATCGAGCCAGCACCGCCTCGCTGACGCGCGTCCGATAGTTCCTTCAAAGCTGACTTAACAGCGTGCAGAGGGCGTCGGCTAATTTTGTCTTCACCAGAGCGATGCGCTTTGAAAAATCTGCCAATTGCGCGACCGCTTTGGGATTTCGGGCAAGATGACCGAACAGACTGGTAAGTTTCGTGCGCTGCGCCTTGATATCGAACAGAATCTCCGGCGGGGCGGGAAATGGCGCCGCTGGTGAATCGCTGACCACGCGCAGGGCCAGCATCGGAACAGCAAAATCGGTGCAAAGGCGCGCGATTGTTGCCGTCTCCATATCGATTGTAATCGCGCCTTGTTTGCGCCCGATCGCATAGCGATCGGCAGCCGGATCAATCACGCGATCAGCTGAGAAAATCCTGCCGATCACAACCTCCTCCAAAATTTCATGAGCACGTTTTATCAGCGTTTTGTCTGAAAAATTTTCGGCAATGATGAGATCACATGGTTTTAGTTCATCGTCTGTTCCGCCGCAGAATCCACTGCTCACAATTACTTTTGGTTTGTTGCGGAGAAGAAATTTTGTCAATCGCTCCTCACACTTGTGCGACCCCACGCCAGTATGAAGGACGATGATTTCCTTGCCCTCGATCGATCCATTAACAAGAAAACTTTTTCGTTCGCGCTGTTCGAGTGAGCGAACAAACGCGCTGCTTTCTGCCGGCAACGC
>WNGI01002582.1_pt1 | contig 21197 bp, 22 predicted proteins | sample 5400621 | NCBI WGS metagenome assembly WNGI01 (sample SAMN13153374, study PRJNA577476) | soil metagenome | isolation source: 20 cm soil or saprolite under Garry oak tree replicate 1 | place: USA:California | collected 2016-06-15
GCCAATCCGCGCCCGAGCCTCCTCAGGTCGCGACCTCGGCGGCCGCGCCCGTGAGCACCGCCTCGCCACGCTCGGTCTTCGCGGTGAGCACGATCTTTCCCGGGGAGATCTGCCACATGTCGGTGGTGATCGTCTCGCCCGGATAGACGACACCCGAGAACCGCACCTCGAACGACTTGAGACGCGCCGGGTCGTCGTTGCACCACGCGCGCAGCACGGCCCGGCCGGCGAATCCGAAGGTGCAGAGCCCGTGGAGAATGGGGCGCTCGTAGCCTGCCATGCGCGCGAACTCAGGATCGGCGTGCAGCGGGTTCATGTCGCCGGAGAGCCGGTAGAGCAGCGCCTGGTCCGGGCGCGTCGGCATCGCGATCGACTTGTCGGGCGCCCGGTTGGGCGGGACGTTGCGCGGGCCGCTCGGGCCGCGCTCGCCGCCGAAGCCGCCCTCGCCGCGGGCGAAGATGCCCGACGTGTTGCGGAAGAGGAGCTTTCCCTTGGCGTCGACGCTCTCCGTCTCGACGAGGACGAGCGCACCCTTCCCCTTGTCGTACATCGCCTTGATGGTCGGCGTGGTGACGATCGTGCCGCTCGTGGGGATCGGCGCGTGCAGCTCGATGCGCTGCTCGCCGTGCAGCACCATCACCGGGTTCACCTCCATGGCGCCGCCGAGGTTCAGCATGGCGGGGAAGGCGGGAATGACCGCGAAGGTGGGCAGCACCTTCAGGTCGCGCTGGTAGACGAACTGGAGCTCGTCGGGCCCCGCGCCCACGCCGAGCGCGTACAGCATCACGTCGCGCTCGTCGTATGTGTGGGTGACGGACTCCATCCGCTTCCCGACGTAGGAAAGATTGACCGGCATCAGTGCCCTCCCGTGGGCTCGACAAGTCACACCGATTGACGGGGCACGTCAAGGGGACTTACAAGCCGCCGCGTGTCGGGCGCGCTCGTCGGACGAACGGCGGTGGTGACCGGCGCGTCGAGCGGCATCGGCGCGGCGACGGCGCGCGAGCTCACCCGCGCCGGCGCGGCGGTCGTCCTCGGCGCGCGACGGATGGACCGGCTCGAGGCACTCGCCGCGGAGCTCGGCGGGAGCGGCGCCGCCGTCGCGATCGCGGCGACGGACATGCGGCGCGAGGCCGACGTCGTCGGCCTCTTCGCGCTCGCGCGCGAGCGCTTCGGCGGCGTCGACGTCCTGGTGAACGCCGCCGGTCTCGGGAAGCGCGCCCCGCTCGGCTCGGCACCGACCGAGCTCTGGCGCGAGATGCTCGAGGTCAACGTGCTGGGGCTTGCGATCGCCACGCGCGAGGCGATTCGCGACATGGAACGTCGCGGCGTGGCGGGTCACATCGTCCACGTCTCCTCGATGGCCGCCCATCGCATCCCGAGCCCCGATGCCGCGATGTACGCGGCGACGAAGTTCGCGGTGCGGGCGCTCACCGAGGGACTCCGCCAGGAGCTCCGCGCCCGGCAGAGCGCTATCCGCGTCTCCGCCGTGTCCCCGGGTCACGTCGAGACGGAGTTCGCCGAGGTGTTCGCCGGCCGGCCCGAGGCGCGCACCGAGACGTACGGCCGCTTCAAGGTGCTCGAAGCGGGCGACATCGCAGCCGCGATTCTGTGGGTCGTCACCCGGCCACCGTACGCCGAGGTGCACGACGTGCTCGTCCGTCCGACGGCGCAGCGCAACTGACGGACGCAGCCCCCGCGCCGGGGGCGGTGCGACGGCTCGTGGCGTTTCGCTACAGGGCCCACGTCCGGCGACGGATATCGCCTCCTCGCGGCGACAAAATCTCCCGCGGCGCGGTGGCCTGAACCTTGCTCAAGAGCATGAATCCTCAAAGGACTTCGGGAAGGACAGCCACATCGCCGTGCAGTCGGTGAACAACGGCGCCGTGCTGCTCGGCGGCAAGGCGCAGACGATGTCCGATCACCTGCGCGCGATCGAGATCGCGCGCGGCGTGCCGGGCGTCCGCAAGGTCGAGAGTGAGATCGAGAGCCCGGACCGGCTCGCCGACGACGAGATCCGGCGGAACGAGCCGTCGAAGACGGAGGCCACGCGGAGCATGGGCGCGGCCGCCAAGGACATGACGATCACCGCCGACACCAAGATGCGGCTCCTCGCCGACAGCGACGTCCCGGCGCTCGACGTCAACGTCGACACCTTCAACGGGACCGTGACGCTCTGGGGGTCGGTACCGACACAGCAGGCGAAGGCTGCCGCAGAGGCGGATGCCCGCAAGGTCGTGCGAAGTCGAGCCGTCCCTTCCTAACTTGGTTGCTCGCCAGGCACTTCGTAGGGATATCCGACATGAGATCGTCGGCCGGCGGCGGGCCGACACCCGTGTTTCCACGAGCAACGCCGACTTGACAGGAGTATTGTGGTTCACGTCCATCTGGCGCTACGCAAGCAATCAATGGGCGGGCGGGGGAGCGCGGGAATCCTGCCTTACTTGCTGACCGTCTGTGTCGTGGTCGCTGCAGTTGCGATGGGCATGAGCGCGGCCGGCGTGATCGCGCTCGCTGCGGCCACCCTGCTGGCGACCCGGCGCGGCGTACCGTGGGGACGTCGGACCTTGCGGCACTTCATCGAAGCCAGGACTGCCAGGCAGGCGCTCCGCGCCAGCGAGGAGCGGCTCCGTTTCGCCCTCGACGCCGGCCATATGGGCGCGTACGACTGGAATATCGCGACGGGCGAAGTGGTGTGGTCCGAGCAGCTCGAACACCTCCACGGGCTTCCGCCGGGCACGTTCGGACGGACGTTCGACGCGGCGCTGGCCACGGTTCACCCCGAGGACCGCTCCGACTTCCGGCTGGCGGCCGCGCATGCGCTCGAGCTCGGAATGGCGAATCGGGTCGAATACCGCACCGTGTGGCCGGACGGCAGCGTTCACTGGCTGGTCTCCACGGGCGACGTGCTGCGTGACGCCACGGGACGAATCACGAGGCTCACCGGTGTCGTCATGGAGGTCACCGGGCGAAAGCGGCTGGAGGCGGCGCGGGCGGACCTCCTCGCCCGCGAGACGGCCGCACGCGCGGTCGCGGAGGAAGCGGGACTCCGTACCGCCTTTCTCGCAGAGGCGACAGCGATCGTCTCCTCGTCGTTCGACTGCGCGCGGACGCTCGACCGACTCGCCCGGCTGGCGGTGCCGTTCATCGCGGACGCGTGCATCGTGCACGTCGCCGAGGCCGACGGCACGCTCTGCTGCCTCGCACTGGCGCATACCGACGCGGACACGGAGGCGGTCGCCCGCGAGCTCGTGCGGCGTCATCCGCCCCGGCGCGAGGACCCGAGCGGGCCGGGTCACGCCGTCCATAGCGGGCAGCCCGAGCTCGTCGTCGAGGTCACCGAGAAGATGTTGCGCGACGGCGCCCGTGACGCCGGCTACGTCGCGATCCTGCAGAGCCTCGGCGTGGTCTCGGCCATGTGCGCACCGTTGCAGGCGCGCGGAGAGACGCTCGGCGCCATCACCTTTCTGTCCACGACCGCGGGCCGCCACTTCGGGCGGGCAGACCAGACGCTTGCCGAGGAGACCGGCCGGCGCGCCGCGCTCGCGATCGACAACGCGCGCCTCTACCGCGCCGCCGAGGCCGCCAACCGCGTGAAGGACGAGTTCCTCGCGACGCTGTCGCACGAGCTCCGCACGCCGTTGAGCGCCATCCTCGGGTGGACGCGGCTGCTGCGCGCGCGGAAGCTCGATGAGGCGGGCATCGCACGCGCACTCGCCACGATCGAGCTCAACACGAAGCTGCAGGTGCAGCTCGTCGAAGATCTCCTCGACATCTCGCGCCTGATCACCGGAAAGCTCAGGCTGGACCGCAGGCCGGTCGATCTGGTCACGGTCGTCGAGGCCGCCGTCGACAGCGTGCGGACGCTGGCGGAGGCGAAGGGCATCCAGCTCGACACGCAGCTCGTCGCTCCCGGGCCGCTCTCCGGTGACGCCAGCCGGCTCGAGCAGGTCGTCTGGAACCTGCTCTCCAACGCCGTCAAGTTCACGCCGCGAAATGGACGCATCGCCCTGTTCCTCGAACGCGCGGGCACGGACGCCGTGATCCGGATCAGCGATACCGGCCGCGGCATCGCGCCGGAGTTCCTCGGCCGGATCTTCGAATCGTTCTGGCAGGCGGATGCCTCGAGCACGCGCACGCAGGGCGGCCTCGGGCTCGGCCTCGCGATCGTGCGGCGCGTGGTCGAGCTGCATGGCGGGAGCGTGCAGGCCGACAGCGGGGGAGCCGGGCGAGGCGCGACGTTCACCGTGCGGCTGCCGCTCAGCACGCTCGACGCAGGTGTGGCCGCGCCGGAAGGCGTCGCGGATCGGCTTCCCTCCCTGGATCGCGTGTCCGTGCTCGTGGTCGACGACGCGCGGGATGCCCGCGAGGCGCTCGCGATGCTGCTCGAGGAGTGCGGGGCGCACGTCACCGCCGTCGCCTCGGCTCCCGCGGCGCTCGACGCGATGGCACAGGCCCGTCCCGACGTCATCATCAGCGACCTCGCGATGCCTGGCGTCGACGGGTACGAACTTCTTGCCCGCGTGCGGGCGAGGGAGGCCGGCGCGGCGCGGCCCGTGCCGGCGCTGGCACTCAGCGCGTATGCCCGGCGAGAGGACCGCGAGCGCGCTCTCGCCGCCGGGTTCCAGGCCCACATCGCGAAGCCCGGCGAGCCCGGCGAGATCGCGTCGGCCGTCGCACGCCTCGCGACGGGCGCCGACTTCGCGGCCACCGGAAGCTGATCCCGCGCGTCAGTATCGGTCGATCGTGGCGAGACGCTCGCGGTGGTGGTCGGGGTCTCCGAATGCCACCCGGTTCCAGCGTGCCCGCTTGAACCAGAGATGGAGATCGTGCTCCCAGGTGAAGCCGATCCCACCGTGCATCTCGACGGCGCGGCGCGCCGTGCGGGCGTACACGTCGCCGAGACGCGCCTTGGCGACGCTCGCGGCGCGGGCGTGCTCGCGCGGGCGATGATCGAACGCGTACGCCGCGTACCACACGAGCGACCGCGCGGGCTCGACCTCCGCCACCATCTCCGCCGCCATGTGCTTGAGCGCCTGGAACGAGCCGATCTTCCGGCCGAACTGCTCGCGCGTCTTCGAATACTCGACCGCCATCGCGAGCGCCCGCTCGGCGCCGCCGAGGCTGTCGGCGGCGATGCCGATCGCACCGAGGTCGAGCAGGCGCTCGAGGAGCCGCCAGCCCTTGCCTTCGCCGCCGAGCAGCGCCGTCGCCGGCAGCGTGACGTCGCGCAGGGTGATCTCGCCGACGCGGCGCGTGAGGTCGATGGTCTCCTCGGGGCGGACGCGCACGCCGGCCGTCTCGCGCGCGACGAGGAAGAGGGATACGCCCGCCGCCCCGGTACCAGGACGCGTGCGGGCGGCAACCAGGAACACATCGGCGCCCGGCGCGTCGAGCACGAAGAGCTTGCTGCCGGTGAGCGCGTAGCCGCCGCGCGTCCGGCGCGCCCGCAGCGCGATGCCCGCTGGATCGTGCCGGTCGCTCTCCTCGAGGTAGGCGAGGCTGCCGCGCCCGAGCCACTCGCGCCGCTGCGCGACGGTGCCGGCGCGGACCAGCGCCGCGATGACGAGCTGGGTCGACAGGAACGGGCCGGGCGCCGCGACGCGCCCGAGCTCTTCGAGGACCAACGCGAGCGCGAGCGTGTCGAGCCCGAGGCCGTTCTGCGCCTCCGGCACCGCGAGGCCCATCCAGCCGAGCTCCACCATCTTCGCGTACAGCGCCCGGGGCACGCCGTCGGGCTGCTTCGCCGTGTCGCGCACGAGCGACGGCGGGCATTCGGCGGCGAGGAACTCGCGCGCCGCGCGCTGCAGTGCCTGCTGGTCGTCGGAGAGGCCGAAGTCGATCACGCGCGCAGCTCGCGCGGCATCGCGAGCCCGCGCTCGGCGATGATGTTCTTCTGGATCTGGGACGTGCCGCCGCCGATGATGAGCCCGAGCGTGAACATGAAGTCGACGGGCCATGTGCCGCCGTCGCGGGCGCGGCGATTCCCTCGCGCGAGCGGGCCGTAGGAGCCGAGGATGTCGAGCGCCGCCTCGGCGAGGTCGTGGTTCAGCTCGGTGGTGACGAGCTTGCTGACCGAGGCGGCAATGCCGGGGCTCCGGCCGCGCAGCGTATCGGTCAGTTGACGATAGGCCTCGAGCTTCATGGTCTCGACGCGGATCGCCAGGTCGGCGAGCCGGCGACGGATCGCCGGGTCGGCGCTCGCCGGACGGCCTGCTCGCCCGTGCGTGCGTGCGAGGCGGAGAAGGCCCTGCAGGACCTGCTGGGTGCGCGTCGTCGAGCCGAGCATGTTGCGCTCGTGGAAGAGCGTCGCGTTGGCGATCGTCCAGCCGTCGTTGAGCCCGCCGACGAGGTTCGCGCGCGGCACGCGCACGTCCTCGAAGAACACCTCGTTGAAGCCGGCGTCGCCGGTCATCTGCACGAGCGGGCGCACCGTGATCCCGGGACTCTTCATGTCGATCAGGAGATAGGAGATGCCGCGGTGCTTCGGCGCGTCGGGATCGGTGCGCACGAGGCAGAAGATCCAGTCCGCGAACTGCGCGTTCGACGTCCAGACCTTCTGCCCGTTGACGACGAACTCGTCGCCGCGGAGCTCTGCACGCGTGCGGAGCGACGCCAGGTCGGAGCCGGAGCCGGGCTCTGAGTAACCCTGACACCAGATATCCTCCGCGGTGAGGATCGGAGGGAGATGGCGACGCCGCTGCTGCTCGGTGCCGTGGGCGATGAGCGTCGGCCCCACCATCTGAATACCCATGAGGCCGATCAAACCCGGCGCCCGTGCGCGTACCATCTCCTCGTTGACGATCGTCTGGCGCATGACGTCGGCGCCCTGGCCGCCGTAGTCGCGCGGCCAGCCCATGGCGACGTAACCGGCTTCGTAGAGCTTTCGCTGCCACCCCTTGCCGCGCGCGATGCGCCGCGGGTCGTGGAAGTCGAGGGGCCGCTCGTCCGGCTCGCGCTTCGGCATGTTGCGTGCGAGCCAGCCACGGACTTCGCGCTGGAAGGCGTGCTCCTCGGGCGAATAGCTGAGGTCCATCGCCGCCCGCTACCACGCTCGCTGCACCGTCGCCAGAAGCGTTCAGCGCCACGACGGGTACGACACGCGGGGCTCAGGACCGCGAGCGGCGGCGGCGCTCGAGCGGCCGCCGCATCGCGACGGCGCCCTGGCCGTTCGGATAGAACCCTTCGCGGCTCGCCTCGGCGAGGAACCCCTCACCCGCGAACAAACGCTGTGCCACGACGTTCGTGTCGGCCGTATGTAGCCGGATGCCGCGTACCCGCCAGCGCTCGGCGATCACGATCACCTCGCGTACGAGCGCCCGCCCGATCCCCCGCCGCCGTGCCAGCGCCGCCACCGCGACGGCGAGCAGCTCCGCATCTGGGCGGCCGAGGTGGAGTCCCGGCCGCATCCCGAGCATCGCGAACCCCGCCGGCATCCCGTCGTCCTCCGCCACCACGGTCGCCACCCCGCGCGTCCCGAGCCAGTGCGGCAACACCCGATCGTACTCCCCGTACGCGCTGAACGCCGTCCGCGCGAGCTCCGCAACGAACGTCGCGTCCCCGGGCCCCCCCACCCGCAGCAACGCGCGCACCCGCTCGACCGACTGCACAGGTTGACTATGAGTCCCATGGGCCTCGAGTCAATCGAGTGGTGAGGCGGCTGCCGTGGCACCCCGCTCGCGATAGGCTCGTCCACCCAGGAGACGCGTCTCCATCGGGCTCTCGTGCGGACGTGCCCTGGCTGAAGAATATATAGCAGCTTGCTAGCTTGACGTCAAGCCCGCTCCGCTGAGAGACATCGCGGAGGGGCTCACACCAGTCCCGCAATTGGTCGCCGGGCCCGGCCCCTATTCCCTTCGACAACTCGCGGTCGGTACCCCGTCGCCGCCCGCGGCCGTGCGCCGCAACGCGGGATCATCGCGAAGACCTCACCGGCCTCCGGCGTCAATTGACAGGCCTCGTCACCCCCTCCTATATGGGAGTTCCGTAGCCCTGTTCCGGTGGTCCGGTCGAGCGCCGCGTCGCGGCCAGTATCGCACACCGGCCTCGGCTGCGGTTTTTCATTTCATGGACGTGCGCGCCGTGGCAGTCATCCCAGCTCGGTATCAATCGAGCCGCCTCCCCGGGAAGGCGCTCGCGCTGATCGCGGGGCGGCCGATGGTGTGCCACGTCGCCGAGCGGACGCGGCGGGCGCGCGGTCTCGCGCGGGTCATCGTCGCGACCGACGACGTGCGCATCCGGGACGCGGTGCAGCCGACCGGGGTGGAGGTGGCGATGACGCGGGCCGACCACCCGACGGGGACCGACCGGCTGGCGGAGGTCGCGGCGCGGCTCGACGCCGACGTCGTCGTGAACGTGCAGGGCGACCTGCCGTTCGTCGAGCCGGCGATGGTCGAGCGACTCGTCGCGCGCCTGGACGCCGACCCGTCGCTCCCCATGGCAACCCTCGCGGCGTACATTCGCGACGAGGCCGAGTGGCGCTCGCCGCAGGTCGTGAAGGTGGTCGCGGGGCTCGACGGGCGGGCCCTCTACTTCTCGCGGAGCCCGATCCCGTGCGATCGCGACGGCGCGCGGCCGGCGGACGAGCCCTTCGGGCTCCGGCACATCGGCATGTATGCCTACCGGCGCGACGTGCTGCTCCGGCTCGCGAGCCTGCGGCCGTCGCCGCTCGAGCGCCGCGAGCAGCTCGAGCAGCTGCGCGCGCTGGAGAACGGGATTGCAATCGGGATCGTCGAGTGGCAGCAAGCGGAGCCGCTCGTCGAAGTCGACACCCAGGCCGACCTCGAGCGGGCGCGGGCCATGGTGGACGGGGGCGGCCGATGACGAAGCAGAACGGCTCGAAGACCAAGTTCATCTTCGTGACGGGCGGCGTCGTGTCGTCGCTCGGCAAGGGCGTGGCCTCGGCCTCCATGGGCGCGCTCCTCGAGGCGCGCGGGCTCAAGGTGACGCTCGTCAAGATGGACCCGTACATCAACGTCGACCCCGGCACGATGAGCCCCTTCCAGCACGGCGAGGTGTTCGTCACCGACGACGGCGCCGAGACCGACCTCGATCTCGGCCACTACGAGCGCTACGTCTCCACCCGGATGAGCCGGCGGAACAACCTCACCACCGGCCAGGTCTACGACACGGTGATCTCGAAGGAACGCCGCGGCGACTACCTCGGCGGCACCGTCCAGGTGATCCCCCACATCACCGACGAGATCAAGCGGCGCCTCCGCGAGGCCGCTGAAGGCGCCAACGTCTGCATCTGCGAGGTGGGCGGCACCGTCGGCGACATCGAGAGCCTGCCCTTCATCGAGGCGATCCGCCAGTTCGGCTGGGAGGTCGGCCGCCCGAACGCGCTCTACATCCACCTGACGCTCGTGCCGTTCATCTCGACCGCCGGCGAGCTCAAGACCAAGCCCACGCAGCACAGCGTAAAGGAGCTCACGGGGCTCGGCATCCAGCCCGACCTGCTGCTCTGCCGTGCGACGCAGCCGCTCGAGAAGAAGGTGAAGGCCAAGATCGCGCTCTTCTGCAACGTGGACGAGTCGAGCGTCATCAGCGCACCCGACGCGCAGACCATCTACGAGCTGCCGCTCCTCTTCCACGCCGACGGTCTCGACGAGCGCATCGTCGAGAAGCTGAACATCTTCACCGGCTCGCCGAATCTCGCGCGCTGGCGGCGCATCGTGGCGGCGATCAAGAACCCGAAGGACACGGTGCGCGTCGCCATGGTCGGCAAGTACGTCGACCTGACCGACTCCTACAAGAGCCTCAACGAGGCGCTCATCCATGGCGGCATCGCCAACGAATGTCGGGTGGACGTCACCTACGTCGACTCGGAACGGATCGAGCAGGAGGGGCTGCCCGACAGCGTGCGCGACGCCGACGCGATCCTCGTGCCGATGGGGTTCGGGCCGCGCGGCACCGAGGGGAAGATCGCCGCGGTCCGCTGGGCGCGCGAGCAGAAGATCCCGTTCCTCGGCATCTGCTTCGGGATGCAGATGGCGGTCATCGAGTTCGCCCGCCACGTGTGCGGCCTCGAGCGCGCCAACTCGACCGAGGTCGACCCCGCGACCCCGCACCCGGTGATCGACCTGATGACGACGCAGCGCGGCCTCACGCAGAAAGGCGGCACGATGCGGCTCGGCGCCTACCCGTGCGACCTCCTCGAGGGCTCGCTCGCGCGCAAGGTCTACAGCCGGAAGAAGGTCTCCGAGCGTCACCGGCACCGCTACGAGTTCAACAATGCCTACCGCGAGCGGCTCGAGGCGGGCGGGCTCGCGCTCTCGGGCATCTCGCCCGACGGCAGCCTGGTCGAAATGATCGAGCTCCGCGAGCATCCCTGGTTCGTCGCGAGCCAGTTCCATCCCGAGCTCCGCTCGCGTCCCATGGACTGCCATCCGCTCTTCAAGGGGTTCATCCGGGCCGCGCTGCACCACCGCGCGCAGCGGCGCGAGGCGCCGCTCCTCGGCGGCCTCAAGGTGGTGAAGCGCTAGTGGCGACGCGGCGGGTCCGCGCCGGCACGGTGGAGATCGGCGGCGGAGCGCCGCTCGCGCTGATCGCGGGCCCCTGCGTCATCGAGTCGCGCGACGCGGCGCTGCGCCACGCCGACCGGCTCGCGGCGCTCGCGGCCCGCGCTGGGCTGCCCCTCGTTTACAAGTCGTCGTTCGACAAGGCCAACCGCACCGCGCTCGGATCGTTCCGGGGCGTGGGTCTTCACGACGGCCTCGCCATCCTCGCCGAGGTGCGGCGCACGACGGGCCTGCCCGTGCTCACCGACGTGCATGACGAGACGCAGATCGCCGCCGTCGCCGAGGTGGCCGACGTGCTGCAAACGCCCGCCTTCCTCTGCCGGCAGACGGATTTCATCGTCGCGGTCGCGTCCGCCGGCAAGCCCGTCAACCTGAAGAAGGGGCAGTTCCTCTCGCCGCGCGAGATGGCGCAGGTCGTCGAGAAAGCGCGCTCGACGGGGAATCAGGATCTCCTCGTCTGCGAGCGCGGCTTCACCTTCGGGTACAACAACCTCGTGACCGACTTCCGGGCGCTGCCGATCCTCGCCGAGACCGGCTGCCCCGTCGTGTTCGACGCCACCCACAGCGTGCAGCTGCCCGGCGGCCAGGGTACGGCATCGGGCGGCGAGCGACGGTTCGTCGCGCCGCTCGCGCGTGCGGCGGTGGCCGTCGGTGTGGACGCGGTATTCATGGAGGTCCACGAGGACCCGAGCCGCGCGCTCTCGGACGGCGCGACGAGCGTGCCTCTCGCGGAGCTGCCGGCGCTCCTCGCCGAGCTCGTCGCGATCGACCACGCTGTGCGTCGATGACCTCCGATCGCCTCGACCGCGCCCGGCGCGTCCTCGACGTCGAGGCGCACGCGCTCACATCCATCCGCGACCGCCTGGACGAGCGCTTCACGCGCGCGCTCGACCTGCTGCTCGCGTGCCGCGGGAAGGTGGTGGTCACCGGCGTCGGCAAGTCGGGCATCGTCTGCCGGAAGATCGCGGCGACGCTCGCGTCGACCGGGACGCCGGCCTTCTTCCTGCACGCCGCCGACGGCAACCACGGCGACGCCGGCACGCTGGTGCGCGGCGACGTGCTGCTCGCGGTCTCGAACAGCGGCGAGAGCGAGGAGCTCTTGCGGCTCCTGCCGCTCGCGCGCCGCTTCGGCATCCCGCTCGTGGCCGTCTGCGGCGACCCCGACTCGACGCTCGCACAGCAAGCCGACGTCGCCCTCGACGTGAGCGTCCCCGGCGAGGCCTGCCCGCTCGGGCTCGCTCCCACGGCGAGCACCACGGCCGCAATGGCGATCGGCGACGCGCTGGCGCTGACACTGCTCGAAGAGCGCGGGTTCTCGGCCGAGGACTTCGCGCGGCTCCATCCGGGCGGCGCGCTCGGGCGGCGCCTCACGCGGGTCGAGGACCTGATGCACGGCGGAGACGCCATGCCGCTCGTCGGCGAGGACACGGCCTTCAAAGAGACCCTCGTCGAGATCACCTCCAAGCGCCTCGGTCTCACCGGCGTGCTCAGCGCGTCGGGAGAGCTCCGCGGCGTGATCACCGACGGCGATCTCCGTCGCGCGCTCGAGCGCACCGCCGACCCGCGCCAGCTCCGCGCCCGCGACCTGATGACCACGTCGCCGAAGACGATCACCGGCAGCGCGCTCGCCGCGGAGGCGGTAGCGCTCATGGAGCGGCACGCGATCACGTCGCTGTTCGTCCTCGCCGACGGCTCGCGGCGCCCCGCGGGCGTCATCCACCTGCACGACCTCCTCCGTGCCGGCGTCGTCTAGTCTACGCGAGGGGTTCCACCCCTCGCCCCGCCGGGCAAAGCCCGGCGGGTCCTCACTCCCCGCTCGCTTCGCTCGGCCGCGCGCTTCGCGCGCGGAGAATCTTGGGTCGCGCTCCTGATGGCGCGCCGCTCGGTCTGGCGGCGGCTCCGTCGCGCGACGCGCGAGCCGCGCAACGCGCTGCTGGCGCGCGGCTTCGGGGGCGTCGGCCACCTGATCGGCATGCTGCCACTCGGGGTCGGCCTCGCCCTCGGGCGCGCGCTCGGCAGCCTCGCGTACGCCGTGCTCGGCCGGCCACGCCGCCTCGCGGTCGAGCACCTCGGTGTCGCCTTCCCGGAGCTGTCGCCCGCGGCACGACGGCGGCTCGCGCGATCGACGTTCCGCCACGCGGGCGCATCGTTCGCCGAGCTGGCGCTCTGGCGGCGGCTCGCCGCGCGGCCGGAATACGTGATCATCGAGGGGGCAGCGGCGCTGGATGCGGCCGTCGGCGCCGGCAAGGGATGCCTCGCCATCGCCGCGCACGTCGGCAACTGGGAGCTCCTCGCCGCCGCGGTGGCGCATCGCGGGTACCCGCTCACGGTGGTCGCGCGACGCGTCCACGAGGAGCGCTTCCACCACCTGATCGCCGGGTTCCGATCCGGGGCCGGCCTCGAGATCCTGCTGCGCGAGGAGCCGCACTTCTGGCACGGCGCGCGCGACGCGCTCCGGCGCGGGCGCATCGTCGCCCTCCTGATCGACCAGGACACGCAAGGCGCCGGCGTCTTCGTGCCGTTCTTCGGGCGTCCCGCGCACACGCCGCCCGGCGCCGCGCTCCTCGCGCTTCGCGCGCGGGTCCCGGTCGTCACGGCGTTCATCCAGCGCCGGCCCGGCGGCGGCCACCTCGTGCGCATGGCGCCGGTCCCGCTCGGCGAAGGCAACGGGCGCGGGCGGGTGACGGAAGTGACGGCGCGATTCACCGCGGCCATCGAGGCGCAGATCCGACGCGCACCGGCGGAGTGGGTGTGGTGGCATCAGCGGTGGCGGCGGCAGCCCGCCTGAGAGCGTTTTACCTTTACAGTGCCCGGGGCGCGTGGTAGCACTCCGCGTGCGGCTTCGAACGGCACGGGAGCGGATGCCAAGGACACGGCTACGCGCCGCCTTGCTCGTCGTGGTGGCCGCCGCCCTCGCAGGGATCGGCTGGCAGGTCTCGCGCACCGTGGGCTCCCGCCGCGCCCGGACGCTCGCCGACCTCGGGAGCGATTTCCTGCCGACGGTCGCGCAGCACATCCGGAGCTTTCGCCGGGTCAAGGTGGAGAAGGGACGGACGTTGTGGGAGATCACGGCGCGCGATGCGCAGTACTTCGACAAGCAGGACGAGATCGTCGTCCGCGAGCCCCAGATGACCTTCTATCTGGCTGACGGCCAGCGGCGGGCGCACGTCTCGGGGTTGGAGGGTCGGCTGGTACTCGCCGGCCGCGAGCTCCGATCGCTCACGCTGCGCGGGGACGTCACGGTCAAGCTCGACGATCTCGAGGTGCAGACTGGCGAGGCCACCTACGACCGCGCGCGCGACCTCATCACGTCGCCCGGTCCGGTGCGGCTGCGCGGCCGCACGCTCGACGTCAGCGGACGGGGCATGGAGGTCGACGTGACACCCCAGCACGTGCGCCTGCTCGACGAGGTGCGCACCGTCCTGCGGAGCGATGCGGCGACTTCGTGATACGCTCGCCGCGGCCGCTGTCGCGGTGTGGGTGGTCGGTCCGGCCGCGGCCACCGGACGGGACGAGCCGTCGAGCGGCGGGCTCTTCGACCTCGGGACCGTGAGCAACCGCAAAGACCCGATCATCGTCAACGCGGACAGACTCGAGTACGACTACAAGAACAGCATCGTCGTCTACCGGGGCGACGTGCAGGCGTCGCAGGGCCAGGTGAAGCTCCGGAGCGACACCCTGACCGTCACGTTCGAGAACATGAAGGACGGGGCGGCGAAGGACGGCCCGCCGGCACCGAAGGCCGACCCGCCGGTCCCCGACCCGGCGGCCAAGGGTACACAGCGCGTCCACGAAGTGGTGGCCGTCGGCAACGTCCGTATCGACCAGGGCGCACGCTGGGCCACCGGCGGCAAGGCCGTTTTCGACCAGACCCAGCGCACGCTCGTCCTGACCGAGAACCCGCTCCTGCATGAGGGACCGAACGAGGTCGCCGGCGACCGGGTGATCGTCTTCCTCGACGAGAACCGCAGCGTCGTCGAAGGTGGACGCAAGCGCGTGAAGGCGGTCCTCTACCCGACGAAGGATGGGACGCTGGCGACGGCGAAGGAGCCCCCCCATCCCGAGCCGGCGGCGGGCTCACCGGCGCGCGACGCGAACCAGGCGCGCCCGTGAACGGCACCGGGGCCGCGCTGCTGCGCGCCGAGCGCTTGAGCAAATCGTACGCAGCGCGGCGCGTCGTGGACGACGTGTCGATCGAGGTTCACGCCGGCGAGGTCGTCGGCCTGCTCGGCCCCAACGGCGCCGGCAAGACGACCACCTTCTACATGATCGTCGGCCTCACGCGTCCCGACGCCGGCACGGTATTCCTGAACGGCGAAGACGTGACCACACTGCCCATGTACGAGCGCGCGCGGCGCGGTGTGAGCTACCTGCCGCAGGAACCGTCGGTCTTTCGCAAGCTCACCGTCGAGGACAACATCCGCGCGATCCTCGAGACGCTCGACCTGAGCGCCGACGAGCGTCGCGACCGCTGCCGGCGATTGCTCGACGAGCTCGGGATCGCCAGACTCGCAAAGAACAAAGCGTACTCCCTCTCCGGCGGCGAGCGGCGTCGCGTCGAGATCACACGCGCGCTGGTCATCTCGCCGTCGTTCATGCTGCTCGACGAGCCGTTTGCGGGCATCGACCCGATCGCTGTGGTTGACATTCAGAACATTGTGACTCAGTTAAAGGAGCGGGGCATCGGAGTTCTCATCACGGACCACAATGTGCGGGAAACCCTCGACATCTGCGATCGAGCGTACATTCTGAACGAGGGTACCGTGCTCGAGGAGGGCATCCCCGCGCGCATCGCGGAAAGCCCGCGGGCGCGCGAGATCTACCTGGGCGAGAAGTTCCGCCTGTGAACGAATCGTAAGCAGCATGGCTGGCGACGCGCGCATCGTCCTTCAGCAGCGGCTCTCACAGCAGCTCGTGATGACGCCGCAGCTCCGCATGGCGATCAAGATCCTGCAGGTCTCGCGCGCGGAGCTCGACACCCTCGTCGACCAGGAGCTCACCGAGAATCCGCTCCTCGAGGAGCAGGTCGAGGAGAAGGCCGAGGACGCGGTGCCCACGGTCGACAGCCAGACCGGCACCGAGGACTGGCAGGCGAACGGCGACACGCCACCCGAGGTCCAGGAGGCGTCGAGCGTCGGGGAGATCGACTGGAAAGACTTCGCCGAGAACTACGGCAACGACATGCACGGAACGAGCGGGGGCAACGCGCCGAGCGACGACGACGACCGGCGACCCGCGCTCGAGAACATCCTCGTCAAGCGCACCCTCCTGCCCGATCACCTCATGTGGCAGCTCCGGCTCTCCGATCTCTCGAACGCGGAGAAGGAGGTCGGCGCAATCCTGATCGGCAGCCTCGACAAGGATGGCTACCTCACGGTGTCACTCGAGGAGGCGGCGTTCCTGGCCAACGTGTGGCCCGACACCGCGATCGTCGAGCGCGTGCTGATGCGTCTGCAGGAGTTCGATCCGCCCGGGGTGGCGGCGCGCACCCTGTCCGAGTGCCTGCTGGTGCAGCTGCGCCAGCTCGGTCTCGCGGAAGATTCGCTGCCCGCGCGCATCGTGCGCAACTACCTGCCGATGCTCGAGAGCCGGCGCTTCGACCGCCTCGCGCGCGAGCTCGGCGCCCCGATGGAGCAGATCGCCGAGGCCACCAAGATCGTCTCGGTGCTCGAGCCGAAGCCCGGCCGCGACTTCAGCGAGAGCGACACGCGCTACGTCACGCCGGACGTCCATGTCCACAAGCTGGGCGAGGAATACATCGTCACGCTCAACGAGGAAGGGCTGCCGCGGCTCCGCGTCTCGTCGTTCTACCGCCGCATGCTCGGCGCCAACGGCGCACCGGAAGCGCGGGGTTACATCCAGGAGAAGATGCGGGCGGCGGCGTGGCTGATCAAGTCGATCCACCAGCGCCAGCGGACGCTCTACATGGTCACGTCGAGCATCGTGAAGTTCCAGCGCGACTTCCTCGACCGCGGCGTCTCGCAGCTCCGACCGCTCGTTCTGAAGGACGTCGCGAACGACATCGGCATGCACGAGTCGACGGTGAGCCGCGCGACGGCCGGCAAGTACGTCCACACGCCGCAGGGCACGTTCGAGCTGAAGTACTTCTTCACCTCGAGCCTCCGCAGCGGGCGCGGGGAGGACGTCTCCGCGGAGAGCGTGAAGGACAAGATCCGCGGGATCATCGCCAAGGAAGACGCGAAGAAGCCGCTCAGCGACCAGTACATCGCCGAGATGCTGGGCAAGGAGCAGATCGACATCGCCCGGCGGACCGTGGCGAAGTACCGCGAGCTGATGGGCATCCTCCCGTCCTCCAAGCGCAAGCAGGTGTACTGAGGCATCCCGCTGCGATGCCGTCCCCGCCTTCCGGGCCCGCGCCGCGGGCCCTCCGAGATCGGGAAGGGGTCGCCATGCAGATCACGGTCACGTTCCGCCACGTCGAGCCGACGCCGGCGCTGCGCGCCTACGCCGAGGAGAAGCTCGAGCGCGTCAAGAAGTACCTCCGCCGTCCCGTCGACGCGCACGTCATCCTGAGCGTCGCCAAAGAGCGTCACGTCGCGGAGATCACCCTCCAGGCGGACCATGTGACGATGTTCGCCAAGGAGGAGACGCACGACCTCTACTCGGCGATCGACCTCGCGCTCGACAAGCTCGAGCACCAGGCGCAGAAGCTGAAGGCCAAGCGTCGCGACCACAAGGGACCGTCCGGCAGCCGCGGCGGCGAGGCGGCCGAGGTCCGCACCTCCGTCCTCGCGGCCGAGCCGCCGGAGCCGGGGACCGATCGACGCATCATCCGCACCCAGCACGTGCCCGCGAAGCCGCTCTCGCTCGAGGAGGCGGTCGAGCAGCTCGACCTCTCGGGCGACGAGTTCCTCGTCTTCACCAACGCGTCGCACCAGACGCTCGCCGTTCTCTACCGGAAGAAAGACGGCAGCTACGGCCTGATCGAGCCATGAAGATCACGGACATCCTCCAGGAGACCTCCGTCGTCGGGACGCTCGTGGGCCGCAGCAAGGCCGACGTGATCGAGGAGCTCGCCGGCGTCCTCGCCCGCGATCACGGCGAGATCGACCGGCAGCGGCTGATCCAGGCGCTCGAGGACCGCGAGCGCCTGAACAGCACCGCGCTCGGGGACGGCGTTGCCATCCCGCACGGCAAGCTGCCCGGCCTGAAGCGCGTGCTGGCGGCCTTCGGGCGGAGCCTCGCGGGCGTCGATTTCCAGTCGCTCGACGGGAAGCCGACCCACCTCTTCTTCCTTCTCGTAGCGCCGGAGGACTCGGCGGGTGCGCACCTGAAGGCGCTCGCGCGCATCTCGCGTCTGCTGAAGGAAGAGACCTTTCGTCGCCGCCTGATGGAAGCGCCCAGCGCGCGCGACCTGTTCGAGACGATCCGGACGGAGGACGACCGGTATTGACCGTCACGGTCGGCGCCCTGCTGGAGACGAGTGGCCCCGACCTCGGGCTCGCACTCGTCGCGGGTGGGCGCGGCCTTTCGCGTCCGATCGCGTTGCCGCGCTTGCAGCAGCCCGGCCTGGCGCTCGCCGGTTTCCTGCCGCAGCTCCATCCCGACCGCGTCCAGGTGCTCGGCAACTCCGAGGTGTCCTACCTGGGCACGCTCGGGCCGGAGCGCGCGTTCCATGCGGCCGCCGCAGTCGCCGCCGCCGGCGTGGCCTGCTTCGTCGTGACCAACGGCGCCGCGGCGCCGGCGCCGCTCGTCCAGGCCGCCGACGCGGCCGACGTCCCGGTGCTGGCGACGGCGCGCCGCACCAGCGACTTCATCCGCGCCGCGTCGGCGTGGCTCGAGGAGCAGCTCGCGCCGGAGACGCAGCTCCACGCGGACCTCGTCGAGGTCCACGGTCTCGGCACGCTCATCCTCGGGAAGAGCGGGATCGGCAAGAGCGAGGCCGCCCTCGACCTCGTGACCCACGGCCACCGGCTCGTCGCCGACGACATCGTCATCGTGCGGCGCATCTCGCCCACGGTGCTCCGCGGCCGTGCCGCCGAGCGGCTGTCGCATCACATGGAGATCCGCGGCCTCGGCATCATCGACGTCGAGGCGCTCTTCGGCACGCTCGCCACACTCGACGAGCGGCAGCTCGACCTCGTGGTCGAGCTGGTCGAGTGGACCGACACCGTCGACCGCCTCGGCCTGGTCGAGGAGCGCTACACGCTGCTCGAGCTGCCGTTGCCGATGGTGCGCATCCCGGTACGTCCCGGCCGCAGCATGGCGCTGCTCATCGAGACCGCGGCGCGGAACCATCTCCTCCGCCATCGCGGCCGGCACAGCGCGCTCGAGTTCACCCGGCGCATCGACCGCGACGCGGCGGGAGGGTGACGGGCGTGAGCGCGAGCGAAGGATATTGATGAGCGCACGCCTACGCGTCGTCGTCGTGACGGGGCTCTCGGGCTCCGGCAAGAGCACCGCGATCCGGAGCCTCGAGGACCTCGGCTTCTACTGCATCGATAATCTCCCCGTCGCGCTGATCCCCCGCTTCGTCGAGCTCTGGGAGAGCTCGGGCGAGGAGGTGACGCGCGTGGCACTCGGCATCGACGTGCGCGAGCGGCGCCTGCTCGCCGAGTTCCCGCGCGTGTGCGGGGAGCTCCGGCAGAGCGGCATCGACGTCGAGGTGGTGTACCTCGAAGCGAGCGACGACGTGCTGATGCGGCGCTTCAGCGAGACGCGGCGGCCGCATCCCGCGGCCGAGGGCGGCAGCCTGGCTGACGGCATCCGCCGTGAGCGCGAGAAGCTGAGACCGCTGCGTGAGGTCGCGGATCGCGTCGTCGACACGAGTGCGCTCACCGTGCACGAGCTCCGTACCGCGCTCCGCGACCTCGTCGATCGCGTCGCGGGCGGCAGCATGACCGTCTCGCTCGTGTCCTTCGGCTACAAGTACGGCCTGCCGAGCGACGCCGACCTCGCCATCGACTGCCGGTTCCTGCCAAACCCGTTCTTCGTCGAGGAGCTGCGCCACCGGACCGGCACGGACGCCGCGGTCGCCGAGTACGTCCTCGCCCGGGACGAGACCGAGGAGTTCCTCCGGCGGCTGACGGACCTCCTCGACTTCGCCCTGCCCCGCTACCAGCACGAGGGAAAGAGCTATCTCACCGTCGCGCTCGGGTGCACGGGGGGGCGACACCGCTCGGTCGTGTTGGTCGAGGAGCTCCGCCGACGGCTCGACAACCGCGGCCACGCCGTCCTCGTCCGCCATCGCGACGCCGAGCGCTGACGGCGCGGCGCCTTGCCGCCCCCCGGGCCGGAGAGTAGATTTTTCGTGGATGGTCGGGATCATCGTGATCGGACACGGCCGCGTCGCCGTCGAGATGGTGCAGACGCTCGAGAGTGTGCTCGGTCCGGTCGACGGGATCGAGGGCATCGCGACCGCCTACGACGACCGCCCCGAAGACATCCGGGAGCGGGTCGATGCGGCCGTCCGGCGGGCCGACCGCGGGCAAGGGGTCATCATCCTCACCGACATGCTCGGTGACACGCCCACCAACCAGAGTCTCGCCGTCGCGCGCGAGCACGGGTCCGAGGTCGTCGCGGGCGTCAACATGCCGATCCTGATCAAGCTCACCACTGCCCGGGACCAGATGGATGCGCGCGAACTCGCACGCTTCATCCAGCGCTATGGTCAGGAGCACATCTTCTGGGCGACGGCCGGCCGCTGAGCCGGCATGAGGGATTCCCCGCAGCAGGAACGGCGCGCGACGCTGGAGATCCGCAACAAGCTCGGGCTCCACGCGCGCGCGGCCAAGCTCTTCGTCGAGACGGTCACCAGGTATGACGCCGAGGTCAACATCACCAAGGACGGTCAGACCGTCAGCGGCACGAGCATCATGGGGATCATGATGCTCGCTGCCGAGCAGGGAAGCCGGATCGACGTGGCGGCGAGCGGCCCGCAGGCCGGCGAGGCGCTCGAGGCGATCCGGAATCTGCTCGACAGCCGGTTCAACGAGGACGAATAGCCGCGCGCGCTTGCCCCGCCGGACGCCGTTCGGTTATACCCGCCAGCCCGAAGACCCAGGAGGCACAGCCGGATGCTCAAAGATTGCGTTTTCACGTCGGAATCGGTCAACGACGGCCACCCGGACAAGGTCTGCGACCAGATCTCCGACGCCGTGCTCGACGCGCTGCTGGCGCAGGACCCCGACAGCCGGGTCGCCTGCGAGTCGCTCATCAAGACCGGGCTCGTCGTCGTGGCCGGCGAGATCACGAGCAAGGCGAAGGTCGAGTTCGGGGAGATCGCCAAGCAGGTGATCCGCGACATCGGCTACACGAGCGCGGACAGCGGCTTCAACTGCGACAGCTGCACGATCGTCACCGCGATCGAGAAGCAGTCGCCGGACATCTCGCGGGGCGTCACCGCGGGCGCCGGCCTCTACAATGCCGAGCAGGGCGCGGGCGATCAGGGCATGATGTTCGGCTACGCCTGCGACGAGACGAAGGAGTACATGCCCTTCGCGGTGTACACCGCGCATCGCATCGGCCAGCGTCTGGGCGAACACCGTCGTCGTGTCGACCCAGCACACCCCCGAGGTGACGCACGGTGCGCTCAAGGAGGCGATCCTCGAGGAGGTCGTGAAGAAGGTCGTGCCGCCGGAGTTCCTCGACAAGAACACCGTCTATTTCATCAACCCCACGGGACGATTCGAGGTCGGCGGTCCACAGGGCGACTGC
>WNGI01003996.1_pt1 | contig 21171 bp, 14 predicted proteins | sample 5400621 | NCBI WGS metagenome assembly WNGI01 (sample SAMN13153374, study PRJNA577476) | soil metagenome | isolation source: 20 cm soil or saprolite under Garry oak tree replicate 1 | place: USA:California | collected 2016-06-15
TCGGCGGAGCTGCAGGCTCCAGCGTTTCCAGCTTCATGTTAGTAATTTACGACGCGCCGTGAAAAGTGCGATTGATCACGTCCAACTGCTGGTCCCGTGTGAGTCGAACGAAATTCACGGCATAACCCGACACACGAATGGTAAGTGATGGATATTTTTCCGGGTGATCCATCGCGTCGAGGAGCATTGCGCGATTGAGGACGTTCACATTCATGTGGTAGCCGCTCGCCCCGAAGAATGCATCCAATACACCCACCAGGTTGTTAGTCTGGTCTTCCGAGGTGCGGCCCAGGCCCTCTGGCACCATTGTGGTCGTTAGCGAAATTCCGTCCGCCGCGTCGCGATACGGAATCTTTGAGACCGACGCGGCCGAGGCCATGATGCCGTGTGAGTCGCGGCCATGCATCGGATTGGCACCCGGCCCGAACGGCTCGCCTTTACGGCGTCCGTCTGGCGTATGACCGGTGCTCTTTCCGTAAACAACGTTTGAGGTAATCGTCAGCACAGACTGCGTGTGGATCGCGTTGCGATAAGTCGGATGCTTCCGCAGTTTGCTCATGAACATCGTAACTGCTGCAGCCGCGAGTTGATCGACGCGGTTGTCGTTATTGCCGAACATCGGAAACTCGCCTTCGGTTTGATAATCGACCACCAGTCCGGTGTCATCGCGAACGACCTTTACCTTCGCGTGGCGAATCGCAGACAAGCTGTCGGCTACCACCGAGAGACCCGCGATACCGAAGGCCATTGTGCGCACCGGCGCGTAATCGTGCAGCGCCATCTCGATGCGTTCGTAGGAATATTTGTCGTGCATGTAATGGATGACGTTCATGGCGTTGACGTACACCTCCGCCAGCCATTCCATCATCCGCTCGAATTTCCCGGCGACGTCATCGAAATCGAGGTAGTCGTCTTTCACTGGATCGACCTTTGGTCCGACCTGTTTACCAGTGAGTTCGTCGCGTCCGCCATTGATCGCGTAAAGGAGACACTTGGCAAGATTGGCGCGTGCTCCGAAGAACTGCATTTGTTTCCCCATCAACATGGGTGAAACGCAGCATGCGATGGCGCCATCGTCTCCCCACGCTCCACGCATAAGCGAGTCGCTCTCGAATTGGAGCGCGCTGGTATCGATCGCGACCTTCGCAGCGAACTTCCGGAAGTTGTCCGGAAGTCGTGGTGAATACCAAATCGTGAGATTCGGTTCCGGCGCCGGTCCAAGATTGTAGAGTGTGTGCAGAAACCGGAAACTGGTTTTTGTCACCAGCGTTCGTCCATCGTCGCCCATCCCCGCAATCGATTCCGTCACCCAGGTCGGGTCGCCGGCGAACAGGTCATCGTATTCTGGTGTACGCAGAAAACGAACGATGCGTAGCTTGATAACAAAATCGTCGATGATTTCCTGTGCCTGCTCTTCCGTTAGCGTGCCTTCAGCCAGGTCGCGCTCGAAATAAATGTCGAGAAACGTCGACGTGCGGCCCAACGACATAGCCGCGCCATTCTGTTCCTTTACGGCTGCGAGATAAGCGAAATAGAGCCATTGCACTGCTTCCTTCGCATTGCGGGCAGGACCCGAGATATCGAAACCATAGTTCTTCGCCATCTCCTGCAATTCTTTCAATGCACGGATCTGCTCGCTCAATTCCTCTCGATCACGGATCATGCTTTCCGTTGACATCTCGGTATCGAGAGCGGCTTTTTCGCGTTCCTTTTCTTTGATCAACCGCGCTACGCCATAGAGCGCCACGCGCCGATAATCTCCGATGATGCGCCCCCGGCCGTAGGCGTCAGGCAGACCGGTCAGAATATGGGAACTGCGACAGGCCCGGATATCAGCGGTGTAGGCATCGAACACTCCGTCATTATGCGTCTTGCGATACTTAGTGAAGGCCTCCACCACCGCCGCGGGCGCTTCATAGCCATACGTCTTAAGAGAAGTCTCCACCATTCGCCAGCCGCCGTTGGGCATGATCGCGCGCTTTAGCGGCGCATCCGTCTGGAGTCCCACGATGACTTCGTTGTCCTTGTCGATATAACCAGGCGCGTGCGCGGTGATAGAACTCGGGATCAGCGAAACATCGAGCACGCTTTTCTTGCGTTCCTCGACGAATAAGTCCTCAAGTTTTTTCCAGATGCGCTTCGTGCGTTCGGTTGCAGGCGCGAGGAAAGAACTGTCGTCGTCATAAGGCGTGTAGTTGTTTTGAAGGAACCAGCGCACGTTGATGTCGCGCTGCCATAGGCCCGGTTTAAATCCGCGCCAGGCTTCTTTGGTGTCCGGTAACTCGGCTTCCTTCTTTTTTGAAGGTTTGGCTGGAGGTCGAGCGGCTGCGACGGTAGCACTCATAACTTATTGCCTGACGAATCCTCAGCAAAGCACAAGGTTTGCAGCGAGACCTGCTTCGCTTGTTTCCTTATACTTTGTGCTCATGTCTTTGCCGGTATCCGCGAGAGTCTTGATCGTCGTATCGAGGTCGACGCGGTGCCGTGATGCGATCTCGTTCGTCGCAATCATGTAGGCTGTCCAGGCCTTCACTGCGCCGAAAGCGCAACGTTCGATGCAGGGAACTTGCACGTAACCGGCGACTGGGTCGCATGTCATTCCGAGATGGTGCTCGAGGGCGGATTCGGCTGCGTTCTCAGTCACGATAGGCGAGGCGTCCAGCGCCGAAGCAATGAACGCGGCCGACATCGCAGACGCGACGCCGATCTCCGACTGACACCCACCTTCGGCACCGGAGAGCGTGGCATTGTGTTTACACAGGTAACCAACGGCAGCACCTCCAAGTAAACCCTGCCGAACTTTTTCCTGGGACAGCGCTCGTTTGGTCTGGGTCAAGCCATAAACAATTGCAGGCATAACACCAGCCGACCCTCCTGTCGGGGCAGTAATGACCAGGTGCCCGCGCGCATTTTCTTCGGATGCAGCCAGTGCGCAGGCGGAAAGCAGCGCAACGGCGCGATCTGCCTCGTACTTGTTATCCTGCGCGCGCTGCCAAACGGTAGCGGCCTTCGAGTGGAGCTTGATGGGACCCGGTAGCACGCCTTCCTTCACCGCAAGCCCAGCCTTGACCGTCGCCAGCATTGCGGCCGCGATCTTGTCCAGGAACGCGTTGATCTGCTCTTCAGTCTTACCTGAAACCGCTAGTTCATTCGCCATGATTACCTGGGCGATGGAGAGGTTGTTCTTTTCCGCGTGCTGGCGGAGCTCCTTCATAGACCCGTAAGGATATTTTGGCTGCCCCTTGTTCGGCGGGGTGTAGCCTTTCCATTCGTAAAACCCGCCTCCCGGCGAGTAATACTCCAATTCGTAAACAGGCTTGTCTCCGCCCATGAGCTGACAGGTCATGGTGTTGGGATGCGGAAACTCGCCTTTTGGTGTGTCGTAGATGATGTCAGCCAGCGACAGATTAAAGGTCTTATCACCTAGCTTCAACGGATATGATTGGTCGGGCTTTTCCTTCATCTCGTCGAGAAACAACGGATCAACCGTCGCCGGCTCCTTACCTAACAAACCAGCGAGAGCAGCTCGCTCGGTACCGTGACCTTTGCCGGTGGCGCTCAAGCTTCCGAAGAGGTGCACCTTCAGTCCAGTCGCCTGTTTCAACTGATCGGCTGGCAGTTTGGTGCAGCGTTGATAAAAATCGTACGTGATGCGCATCGGGCCAATGGTGTGCGAACTCGAGGGACCGGGACCCACCTTGTAAAATTCATCGAGCACAGTCATCACCGGACCCTTGGACCTTTTCACTACGTCCAGGTCTTGCGACATGGAAGTGGAATCCAGCGGAGGCAACGGAGACTTCTCAGCCGCTTCCTTGGCGGCTTGTTGGGCACGAGCTTCGACCGTCCAAACGGTTCCAGTCATCGCTGCCGCCGCACCGATGACGGCATTACGGATGATAAAGGTTCGCCGGTCGATATTTTCGGGGAGGTTTGATTCCGCGGGTAATTCCGGGAACAGGGGATCATTGTTGGGTGAGGATGTTTTGCTCATATTTCGTAAGTACTCGTTGCTGATTGCGCCTTCTTGTTACCTGTAGGTTGAATTGATCGTTGGGTTAAAGTTCTAACTGCTCTGGTATCCCTCGCTTTGAATTCCGTCGATGTGACCCTTTGCGCCGGTCTTTACATTGGCGGCGTTTCCTTCATCGGTATCGATGTGCATAGCGAGTTTGAAACTCGGATCGACTCGCACCAGCACGTCTCCAAAAATAAGTTCGCGATCTCCCGCGATACGCACTCGCACGAAAGACTTATCGCGGACTCCGTAACGAAGCGCATCCTCAGGGCTCATGTGAACGTGCCGCAACGCGCAAATAACGCCGTTATCGATCTGGACGCTGCCGGTTGGACTTTCGAGCGTGCAGCCGGGCGTATCTGCAATATCTCCGCTTTCACGGATTGGCGGATGGATGCCGAGCTTGAATTGCTCGGTCATCGCGATCTCCACCTGCGTATATTTCCGCGCGGGTCCAAGAATGCGGACACGTTCAATACGACCTTTCGGTCCGACGATGGTGAGTTGCTCCTTACACGCATACTGACCGGGCTGCGAAAGATCGGCGTGCTTGGTGAGTTGATGTCCTTTGCCGAACAACGCTTCGACGTGCTCCTGAGTGAGATGAATATGATGGGCGGATATCTCGACGAGAAACGGTTGCTGCTTCTGCGCTTCCAGGACGCGCGTGATATAGGAGCGGCTTAGCGCACGCAACGCTTCGCGCGCCATCATCCGTTCCTCGTCGGTCGGCACGACGAGCACCGCTACCCGCGAGTCATCGGTTGAGATGCGGTTTAGTTCGTCACCGCCGGCTTCGCTGTTGCGTTTGTCATCAAGCGTAATCCCCATGCAATCCAGTCCCTGCAATGCAAGCGCGCGAACGACTGCACTTCCCTGGCCGACACCACCAGTAAAAATCACCGCGTCTACCCCGCCCATCGAGGCAACATAAGCGCCGATGTATTTTCGTACGCGATAGCAGTACGCCTTGAGAGCAATCAAGGCGCGTTGATGACCCTGGGAGGCCGCTCTAAGAATCTCGCGCATGTCGCTCGACACGCCCGATAAACCAAGTAAGCCACTTTTCTTGTTCAACATTTCTTCGCTCTTTGAAGCGGTGAGTTTTTCCTCACGTTCGAGAAACGCCAGCACACCCGGATCGAGATCGCCGCAGCGCGTGCCCATGATTAATCCTTCCAACGGTGTGAAACCCATCGTGGTGTCCACCGATCGCCCATGATCTACGGCGCACATGGACGATCCATTGCCGAGGTGACAGCTAACAAGGCGTAGCTCGTTTGGGCGACGCTTTAAGAATTCCGCAGCGCGCAGTGCGACGTAGTTGTGGGACGTCCCGTGAAAGCCGTAACGGCGCACAGCTTTCTTTTCGTAAAACTCATACGGCAATCCGTAGAGAAATGCATAGGGCGGCAGGGTGTGATGGAACGCAGTATCGAAGACTCCCACATGCGGAACGGCGGGAAAAAGCTGCCGCATCTCGCGAATACCGGCGATAATCACCGGATTATGCAGGGGTGCGAGCGGATTAAGTTTTTCCATCTCCGCGAGGAGCTCGTCGTTAAGGAGCGTTCCTTCCGTAAATTTTTCGCCGCCATGAACAACGCGATGCGCAACGAGACTCACTTCGGCCGCGCTCTTGATGATTCCGGTTTCCTTCGAAGTGAGCGCCGCCACCATGGCTTTGAAGGCGGCAGCATGATCTCCTTTTTCCAAGTCGCGCTTCAGTTCGCCCTTTGGTCCGCGATGCTTCAGGCGGGTGCCATCGAGTCCAATGCATTCAACAAGACCTTTCGCATGGCGAGATTCATCCTCGGTATCGTAAAACGAATACTTCAGCGAAGAAGAACCAACATTGATGACGAGAATTTTCTCGGGCCTCTCGCCCTTGAGCGTGAGCCCGTATGGATCATTACCCTGACGAAGCGCAGCCTTTGTTTTCGCGGGATCGGCCAGGAGCATTTTTGTCCGATCGGCGACCGTCCGCGAAATGTGCCGCACGGCGCCCGGCTCCGCGACAATGGTTGATTGAAATAGCGACACCGGAATGAGCAAGACTTCGCAGTGCGACTCCGCAATGAAGTCCGCGAGCAATGGATTGCCTGTCATCAGCGCTGCTTCGGCAAATGTGTCGCCAGCCTTCAACTGCCCGAGTGGTTGCCGCGTGCCGTTCATCTCCGCTGAAGCCGCTACCGTTCCGCTCAACACGACTCCGAAGTGCGTAGCTTCTGCGCCCTGATGGGCGATTGGTTCGTTATTCTCAAACGACCTAACGAGAGAGCCATCCACCAATTCTTTGATGCGCTTGGCCGTGAAGTCTTTGAACAGACCCACGTGTTCTTTAATGAAGTTTGCCGGGTCCATGATTAATCCCCGTGGAACGTTTCTAATATTATGGCCGGACAACCGCTGGCGTATTGGACTTTAGTCTCATGATCGAGCAGTGCTCACGCTTATTTGCGATAGCCTCCATCGTTTGTCCGAAAGTTCAGTTGGAGCTAAATGATTTAATCGAAGATTGACCACAGCGCGCCGATTTGAAGGCGGAAAGCATCTCCATCAGCGCCACTCTTTTCCTCCTTATGGCCGTACAGTCCTTCAAAGCCAATGGTAAGGCGTTTTCGCGCCTGCCAGACGAGGTTCAGACTCGCGTAATGTGTCTGATGATAGGCGTCGGGTTCCTGTGAGAACTGGTTGTCCAAATGAACGTATCCATAGCTAACAGTGGAACGCAGATAGTCGTTCCATTTGTGGGTGTAGCCGATCATCGCTCCGAAAGCAGGGATTGCTGTGAGATCTCCTGAACTATTGAACGCTGCATCGTTGTTCTGAAAGTCGTCGTTGAAATAACGAAAAAGTCCTTCGCCGTAGGTCAATTGTGTCTGCAGCGAATCGCGATCGAAAACGTTTAAGGAACTTGACAGGTTCACGCCCCAGCCAAACGTGTTTTGATTACCCACAACTGGGCCTTTAACGCCGATATCCCGAAAGATTGCCCCGAGCTGGACGTGACCATACTTTGAATCTTCCCAGCGAACGTTAAGTCCGCCATCGGGGGCGTGATTGACCTGCTGAGCATCCGGATCAATCGACGTGTCCACTTCCGAGCCTGGTTTTTCCAAGCCGAAGTTCAGCTGCCATTTCTTGTTTAATGGCAATTGATAACGGACTAGCGGACGGCGCGCAAAAACTGCGGAGTTGGGCCCTTCGTAGTCAACCGTATCCGGCCATGCGTCGGGATCTTCGAAAACGCTAAATGTTTGTCCAAGCACAACATTGTAAACTTGTCCCCAAAGCTGCCGGACCCGGAACGGAAGTTCCCCTCCGCCGCTGCCAAAGAAATCATTTTGATAATAGAAGCGAGGGCTTCCTGGGAGCTCGGGTGCGCGCACGTCGATACTCAACTGAGATCCCTTGGCGTTCACGTTGAATTGGTTACCGCCGCCTTTGAAGAAGTCGCCTTCCACCGGAATCTGCGCCGTTACGAAGCGATCAGAGTTTCCGGTGTTTTGCGGATCGTCGGTGAAGTCGACACGGGGCTTCGCGTTAAATTTGATCAAGACTGGCGTGTTTGGAATGGGAACGAAACCGCGATACTTCGGATCGAGAGTCAGGTCGTTAGGCCGGGGCGCCGCCTCCTGCTGATTGTCTAATGCAGGGCGCTGCGTTACCTCACTTGCGTGCCCTTCAATTGTCACGGCCGTTGGCGCGATCGTCACGGTCTGATCGGAAGCAGAACCGGCCGTCCCGCCTTCAGGTACGGCTGTCGTGCCTTCAGCAACGACTGTCGGCGCAGAAGATTTGTCCGGCAACGGTCTGGAAGCGGTCGCTTGTCGCTTCTGGTTGTGGTTCTCCCTTTCCAACTCCGCAATTTTCTTCTGCATCTGCTCCATGCTTTTTTGCATGGATTGCACGGTAGCTCTCAGTTCGTCGAGCTCCGAGGCATGCCCCGGCGCGACCAACGCAAAGGAGACCAACAACGTAAGACTAAGGATAACTGATGTCTTGTTACTTTTTGTCATAACATTCTTGCCTTCAGGTTGAACATTAGGAAAATTCCGCCTTCACGTTGATAGCGAACCCAACTGCGAGGGTAAGAAAACTTGCTGCGCCGGAATAGCGTTGCAGCGTTTGAATAAGCCATCGCATATGACCGGGTGTCCCTGAGCAACGGGAGTAGATTCCCGTGCTTAAAGCCGCTGGAATATTGGACTTTGGTCGTACGAAATTGCTGTCCGGATCAGTTAAGCTTGGTGGCTAACGTTGACGCAGGCGCTAGTCGCACAACGGTTACTACTTGCTCAATAACTTCTTTTTTGCTACGGCGAGTTCCTTGAGTTTTCCTTGATCCACTTTGGGATACGCCAGGTCGAGTGAGGCGAGGGTCTCGATCACTGCCCCGGCTACGACGACACGGGTAAACCATTTGTTGTCCGCCGGCACCACATACCATGGTGCGTCATTTGTCGCGGTTTCACGAATCATCTCTTCGTACGCTTCCATGTAATCATCCCAATAGTCGCGCTCGGCGGCGTCATTGGACGAGAACTTCCAGTTTTTCAGCGGGTCATCGATTCGATCGAGGAATCGCCGTTTCTGTTCCTTCCTGGAAACATGGAGAAAAAATTTTCGCACAACTACCCCATTTCGCGCCAGATATTGTTCGAAATTACGAATGTCTTCGAACCGCTGTTGCCAAATCTTTTTGTCCACCAGTTTTGGAGGCAGCTTTTGTTTTGCCAGGAATTCCGGATGCACCCGGACGACAAGCACCTCTTCGTAATAACTGCGATTAAAAATTCCAATGTGACCCCGATTCGGCAGGCATTTCATGCAGCGCCAGAGATAATCGTGATCGAGATCTTCGGAGGACGGCGATTTGAAAGAATAGACTTCGCAGCCCTGCGGATTTACGCCAGACATAACATGCTTGATGGCGCCGTCCTTACCAGCCGCGTCCATTGCTTGAAACATGAGGAGCACAGCCCACTTGTCCTGGGCATACAATTTGTCTTGCAACTCGGTCAGAGCAGAGAGGCCCATTTTTAGCGCTTCCTTCGATCTGGATTTGTCCGCCTCCTTGGTGAACTCAAGCGTGTCGCCAGGATCGACATTCTTGAGACGGAAATCTTTACCTTTGCTAACCCGGAATGACTCGGCGAATTCACGGACTCTTTTAATGATCTGTTTTGTTTTCATAAACTTGCAATGATCAACTAATCCTATTCCGGTAAAGCTTATCGCTTGTGTCCCCTAACAAAAGCAGCAATCCCATTACCCCGAGGCTGCAGATTCAATTGCTGCTAGAAACTCGTCGTGACCTTCCGTTTTAAGGATGAACGCGCGTGCTCCCGCGTCCATCGCTTTGGAACGCACTGCCGGATCGTCGTTGCTGGTCAAAACGATGACCCGCGTCGAAGGCGATAAGGTTCGCAGCCGCGTTTGCACTTCCAGTCCGTCCATCACTGGCATCCAGATGTCGAGGACGACGACCTCGGGCCGATGAGTTTGCGCATAGCGCAGGAAGACGGTCGGATCCGAAAAGGATTCTATTTTCCAACCCCCGAAGGAAAGAAGTCGGCTCGTCGCTTTGAGCACCGACGGATCATCGTCGACCAGGCAAACAGTTATGGCCTGCTTACTAGGTGTAGCAATCACCGCACACCTCACCTATGAATCGAGAACTCCCTGCAAGCCCAAACTCGGTTGATTTTTCCAATGCGTGTCCTAATCACGCTTGTATTTAGCGCGTGGTCGCAAAAGAATGGTATTAGACTTTGGTCTCACGCCTGGCTGGCGGCGGAACAACCGCCTTTTCCACGAGTCGCAGCAGTTCGGCCACCGACTTAACGCCGAGTTTCTGCATCACGCGCCCACGGTGTACCTTTATTGTTTTCTCCCCGACGCCAAGCTCGCCGGCGACCTGTTTATTTAGCATTCCCGTAATCACAAGCTGCATCACTTCGAATTCGCGCGGCGTTAGCAAATCAAGTAAACGCCGAGCTTCATTCTTTGTTGCTTCGCGATGGCGTTGTTTGGCAGATCGATCCAGGGCTTGCTCCACGCATTTTAGGAGCTCCCGGGATTTGAACGGTTTCGGAAGAAAATCGACAGCCCCCGCCTTCATCGCCTTCGCGCACATGGGGATGTTGCCATGACCGGTGATGAAGATGAGCTGTTCTTCCCGGCGTCGCTTGATCAGCGCTTCCTGCAACTCAAAGCCATTCAAACCCGGCATCTGTACATCGACAATCACGCAGGAAGGTCTGGCATGCGGCGGACGCGCCAGATAATCAGCAGCCGAGTTGAAGACTTCAGCCTCGTAATCGGCCGCGTGTAACAATCGCTTGAGACTCTTTCGCACGCCTTCATCGTCGTCGATCACGAACACCACGCCGTTTAGGGCGGTCATTTTTTCAGGACCCGTTGGTTGCCGGTAGAGTGAAATAGAAGCGAGCGCCTCCTCCTGCGACATTTTCCGCCGCAATCTTGCCGCCATGTGCCTCGATGATCGACTTCACAATGGCCAGGCCCATCCCGAGGCCTTCTTCTTTGGTAGTAAAAAATTGCTCGAAAAGCCGCTCCTGCACTTCAACAGGAATGCCAACGCCGTAATCCCGCACGCTGACCCGGATGTCGCTGTCGCCATTTCGTTCGGTGACCACTTCCACTTTACGATTGCTAACTGGTGTTTCGCGCATGGCATCGATGGCATTACCGACGAGGTTGATTAAAACCTGCTGAATCTGCACAGGGTCGCCTTCGATAAGGGGTAGGCCATTTGCCAGCGACGTCTGCACTTCGCAACCATGAGCGGGTGCATTGGGCTGGATCATATGTGCCACACCGGTCACGACATCATTCAAGTTGATCCTTCCACGGATCGCACTTCCTTTCTTAATTGTGTTCCGAACAGCGCGAATGATATCCTGGGCACGGCGTCCGTCTTCCGCCATGTCCACCAGAATCTCGCGAAGTGTGCCGCGATCATCCTTTCCTTTATCGATGAAAAGCATGCCTGCGTTCGCGTTGGTTATGATTGCCGACAGCGGCTGATTCAGTTCGTGGGCGAGCGAAGCTGTCATCTCGCCAAGCAAACTGACCCGGCCGAGAAGGTCGATCCGGCTACGCTGAAATCGCGTCTCCTCTTCGGCTGCCTTGCGCGCAGAGGCAGCTAAAGTGACTCGCTCCTCGAATTCGTGCAGAGCCTCATCTTTCTTCAGTAGGTCGGTAATATCCACGCAAGCGCCGATGTATCCGAGGAAGTTCCCCTGCGCATCATAGCGCGGCAGTCCATTGTCCGTGATCCAGCGATACTCACCATCGTGGTGCAGAAGCCGGTATTGCATGACGAACGATTCCCGGGCGTCAAAGGCCATGACATACGTCTTCAAGGATTTTTCGACATCGTCCCGGTGCACTCCTTCACTCCAGCCATCACCGAGCTCTTGTTGCTTCGTTCGCCCGGTAAAATCGAGCCACGCTTTGTTGAGAAAGGTGCATAGTTTGTCCGGACTTGACATCCACATCATGACGGGCGCGGCATCAGCCAGAATTCGAAAACGTTCTTCGCTTTCCCGCAGCTCCGTCTCCGTCGTTCCGCGCTCTTCAATTACGCCTGCCAAAAACAACAGCGGCACCGACAGGACAATTAGGAATATTTGGATCTCGAGCGCACTTTGTTCGGCGGACCCTGCAGAAAACGGCCCATGTCCACGGGCGGCACTCCAAATCGCCACAAATGTGATGATCGAAATAGCGGTGCTCGCTCCAAATGAGCCAAATCGGAATGCCGCCCACAGGACAAATAGCAGAGGCAGAAAGAGCAAAGCCGAATCTGCTTGCGATCCAGATTTATATAGAACGATGAAACTAACGCAAAGCAAACCGAGGAAGAGAACGCTCGCCTCCAGGTGATACCAAGGTTGTGTCTTTCTCAGCCACGCAATCCCAGTCGTCGCCCAAGTCACAATCGTGGGGGTTACTGTCAGCGCGGCCAGAACGTTTGAAGCAAATCGTATTCGGAAGAGTTCCCAATAGCCGCCTTGGCCCCAATGATTCCATCTCACAAAGGCCGCATCCAAAAACGAGGATAAAAAGGGGCCAATGAACACCACCGTGACGCAAAAAATGCTGACACTTCGAAAACTGTTGAAGCGCAGTTGCCCGCCGATGAGGTAGCGCGCAAGACCCGCGCCGATCAACGCTTCGCAGGAGTTGCTGACGAACCAGCAGAGAATCATCGTGAGAGGAACCTGACTCTGCAATTGCGCCGCCAGGTGTGCTGGAAACGCTGCGAAAAGGACGAGCCACCATGTGCGTGGCGGTGTGAGTAGAAGCGCCGCAACCAGAATGGAATTCGGCGGCCAAAGAACCGATACAGGATGCGGCTCAAAGGTGAGAGCGAATCCCATTTTCGCCCCAAGATAATAGCCGCCGAAAACCAGCAGCGCAGTCGTGAGCTTGTGCCAATCGGTGGACGCACCCTGAGCCCCGGCATTGGACGAACGCGATTGAATTTCCCCCGCGTCAAAGGACATCGATGTGCTTTTCATGACACGTCGTCGAACCGATTCCCTGAGCGCCGTCACCGGATCCATAATTAAAGAGCAAAGAAGGTTAACGCATATGTACTGCGGAAAACCTGACTACTCGCCCGGTAGGAATATCAAGGAAACTGACCGTTTGAGAAGGATTTTTTTACGGTTCCGCCTTATGACGGTTTAGGCTGCAGCTTTCGCCTTCACGTGTCACGGAATACTTACTTCGGCGGAGACAGGGAATGACGCGCTGAGCGCAGTGACTCTACGAACAACATCTACCCATTGTAATCCGGGCGGTTCGAACTTACTAAAAACCGCTGAGACAAGGGAAGGCGCCTGCGTGGTTCATCGTTCACATGGTTCCGGTCGGCGGCAAAAGATACAGCGCTGTGGCGAAGATCACGTAAACCATGATGGCGAGCGCGCCAACGAACCAGGCGGAGCGCCCAGACCCGGTCACGAGCGAGGCAGTGAGCGTTGCCAACAGAATCATTACAACTGCCCCAGGCCAGAAATTCAAATCCATAGGCGTGGGGCCGAGGAAATAGCTCAGCAGCACCAGCTCAGATCGAGATGATTTTTGCGCGCAGCGGAAAATGCTGCTGCCATTTCGGCAGCCGCGCCTACCAGAGCCACAACGATGAAGCCAACGAAGGCAGGACTCATTCCGAAGGCGGTGGCAGCGTGCTGAACTGATCCAACAAACACTTCGCTCACCAGGGCTACCAAAATCGTGACGCCTGCAAGCGTTGCGAGAGCGAGGCCGATTGGCCATGCCGCTTCATGTTCCTCGGCCGCTCCGGCGAACAATTCGCGATGCGTCTTGAGTGAAAACCAAAGTCCAAGACCGTATGCGAGTAGAAGCAAAAATGAGAGTGCGAGACTCAGCGTTTGATTTAAGCCGGAAGCACCTAACGATTCGTTCCTCGCGACAGCGGTGGGAATCAACAGGCCTATCGTAGCGAGAAAAAGAAGCCCGGCCTGAAAACGCGCAGCAATCCGATTGAATTCCTGAAGGTGATATCGGACCCCGCCCAGAAGGAATGACGCGCCCAGCATAAACAAGGAATTCGTTACGATCGCGCCGGCGATGGATGCCTTCACCAATGTGTATTGTCCCGCCTGTAACGCAGCGATGGCGATGACCAGCTCGGTCAGATTTCCGAGCGTTGCGTTAAGCAAACCGCCCACCGAGTCGCCCGTTTTCACGGCGACGGATTCGGTTGCATGACTTAGCAGAATGGCCAGCGGCAGGATCGCGAGCACCGAAAGAATAAAATGTAATGTGTGCGCTTCATGATTGAGTTTCTCGGCTGCCAGCGCAACGGGGACAAACACAAGCAGCCAAAGCAGTGGGTTGCGACGGATCTCTTGAAGGAGCAGCTTCATGGGTACGCGCCGTCAGTTTGCAAAAAGCGCTTGTGGTCACAAATAAGACCAAAGTCCAATGAGCTGGTCGGGAAAGAGTCGCTTATGCCATACCCGACAGATAAAGTAATCCCATGCCATTCGAAAAATTCGATCTTGAAAATCTCGACAAGGAGCGGCGCAAAGCCATCGCCAAATCCATTCGCACAATCAGCGTTGAAGAATTAAAGAGGCTTGGTGGAGAGATGTTTCGTTACGCCGATGATCCATGGCGGGAGACCTTCTTCCGATTCATCGCCGAGAATTCCGGGTCTACATTCCATCACGCGGTCACCAGCGATGGCGTAAATATTATTTATTGCCGCGACCAGGATAAAGGGATGTGGTTCCTGCCCGGGAGCGGCATGGGACCATTGCAGGCGAACGGCCGAAAGATCATGAAGGAAATGGTTACGGGAGCCCATTGAACTCCCGGACGCATGCCGCATCCTGCGACACGCGCCGTGTCCATCTCTCGCGATTCCAGAGTCATCTTCATGCTGCCAAAAGCCCATATCACTGCCTTGGACGTGCATTGGATCTCGGTCTAATGGACACGGTTTCCGCAGTCACTGTAACCTTAGTATTCAAATAGGACTTATTTTGTGAAAATGATTGTATTCCTTGCCTCAATTTCAGCCGCGCTGGCTGCGGTTTCTCATGCCGAAACCACCGCCGAAAATTCACCTGAGAAAACTGCCGTGATGGCTATCGATCGCGCTTTTGAAGCGGCCTACGCAAAGGCTGACACAAAGGCAGTCGCTGACTTTTTTACCGAGGACGCACATTACATTTCCGAGGATGGCCGCACTTTCGATGGACGCAGCGCCATAGAGGACAGTGTCCGCGCGGCTTTTGCCAAAAACAACGGAGCCAAGCTGGCCATAGCGCTGGATTCTGTTCGCCTCCTGTCGCCAGATGTTGTTCTGGAAACGGGCTCAACCACCGTCACAGCAAAAGATGGTCAAACCAATGGCGCGCTTTATACCGCCGTTTACGTCAAGAAGGATGGCAAATGGAAAATCAGCCAACTGGTTGAAACTCCGCAACCCGATGTGACGGCGCATGAACGGCTGTCGCAGCTCGGATGGCTGGTCGGCGATTGGGAGGATGCAGACAAGGGCGACAATCTGACTGTACGCAGCAAATATGTCTGGGCGCGCGGTGGCAATTTTCTCACTCGCAATGTGACCGTGAAACGCGGCGCCGAGACAACACTTGAAGGATGGCAGATCATTGGCTGGGACCCGATCGAGGGCTGCATTCGCTCCTGGACATTTGATGATGAGGGCGGGTTCTCCGAGGGACGCTGGACGCGAGAGGGCAATCGTTGGCTCCAACGTGAAACTGGTGTCACTCAGGAGGGCAGTCGCACGGCCGCGGACAATACTTTTTCCAAGATCAGCGACGACCGTTTCATGTGGGAGTCGAACAACCGCAGCCTCGATGGCTTACCGCAACCGGGCATTGGAAAGATTGAGATTAATCGGGTGAAAGGGCAGTGACGCAATGCGCGCACGATTTCTCCTTGTCCTGATTGCGGGGATCATCGCGGGGTTAATTCTCGATCACGCGCCGTTGCTTGCCCGCGGTGGAGGACGTGGAGGCGGCGGAGGACGTGGAGGGGGCGGACGCGGAGGCGGCGGGTCTTCGCACGGCGGCGGAAGCTTTTCTCGCGGTGGAGGGAATGTTTCGCGAGGAGGTGGCAGTTTCTCTGGCGGTGACGTGAGTTTCTCTCGCGGTAGCGGCAGTTTTTCTGGCGGCGGCGGCGGTGGTCTGTCTGGTGCTGGCAGCAGTTTTTCTCCTGGCAGTGGTGGCACGTTTTCGGGCGGCAGCAATACTTTTTCCCGTGGAAGCGGCGGCAGTCCTTCTAGCCCCTACAGTGTTCCGAAAAATTCTCCGTTGTTCTCCGATCTCGGCGGAACGCGGCCGAGTGGCGGCCGAGTGCCATCGAGTCCAGCCCGAGGTCAATCAGTTGGCGGTCGTCCATCAACGGGAGGAAGCGCAACGCAGTTGCCATCCAGCAATCGACCGAGTCGTGACATTGGAAATCGGCCCTCGCAACTTCCCGCTCGCAATGGAGGCGCCACAGGAACCCGTCCCGGTAAGGGTCCATCCCAGCGCCCAAGTAGAACCGATGCCGGCAATTTTCTCGGCATCGCCAGTGGGGTCGCGGCCGGCTCTGCGCTCGGCGGGGCAATCGCGAATCAGCCCAGTCAGCTTCCCGCGAATCGTCCTGGCGCCGGTCAACGGCCTCCTCCTCCTCAGCAACGTCCAAATTGGAACGCGCGCTCGCTAAATCGCGATTACAAATGGCGCGAGCGAGTTTACAACAGGAGCGATGCCTGGAATCGGCGAGCCGACCAACGCCAGGTGCGTGGCGACGATTTCCAGAAAAATCGGGACGCGCGTTGGGACAATCTCGAGAGCAAACATGAAGATCGCCAGAACTTTCGCGACCAGAGGCGCGAGGATTGGCAGCAACATCGCGAAGATCTGTGGGATTACCGCGCGGACCGGGCCGAAGAAATTTGGGACAATGTGCGGGACTTCTACGATGATCTCTTTGACGACGTCTGGTGGGGTTATTGGGGCTGGGGAGCATATTGGCCCGGCTACTATCCCGCGGACCCGTGGTGGTGGTGGAGCAGCGCGACTTGGAATTCACTGGCGCCCTTTGTGTCTGTGTCGTCGGATCCGATCTACACCGACTATGGAATGGATGTCATTTATGAGGGCGACACCGTTTATGTCGACAATCAGCCGGTCCCTGCTGAGCAATATGACAAACCAATGATGGAAGCCGCTGCGAACGTTAAACAACCGCCGCCGCCTTTGCCGCCATCCAATCCAAATCAACCAGCCGAATGGATGCCGTTGGGTGTTTTTGCACTCGCACAACAGGAGACTGGCGATCCGGTGATGTTCTTTCAGCTCTCGATCAATCGCGACGGCATTGTCACTGGAGCGTTTCAAAACACGATAGCCAATGACACACGCCCGGTTGCCGGACAGGCAGACAAGGCCAGTCAACGCGCGGCGTGGCGTGTCGGCGATAACACCGAAACGATTTTCGAGACAACGCTCGGCAATCTCACCCAGGACGTGTCCCCGATTGCGGTCCATTTTGGTAACTCGCAAACTCAAACATGGCTGCTGGTGCGCATGCCGGAACCCGCGCCCTCCGGCCAGCCACAGAAACTTCCCGAAGCGCCAAAATCTCCGCCGCCGCCTAAGCCGCCGAAGAAGTGATGACCGCTTCACCGATAACAGAGCGTGACTGAAACTGTTATGCCTAATCGAATGTTATGCCTAATCATGGCTGCATTTGCATTTACAACACAAATAGCCGGATCTGTCGCCGCGGATTCGGAGTGGGATAGAACGGTGCTGCCACGTCCAGTCCAGCCGTTCCAAGGCATTGCGAAGCGTACCTTGGAAGGATCCGAAGCGGCCTTTACTCCACTAGTAAAAGCTCCACCGGATGCGCCGAACATTCTCCTCGTGCTCATTGACGATGCCGGTTTCGGTAACCCGTCTACGTTCGGTGGACCCGTTAGCACAGCGACGTTCGACAAGCTCGCAGCTGAGGGACTTCGTTATAATCGATTTCACGTGACCGCGCTTTGTTCTCCCACGCGCGCAGCTTTGTTATCAGGTCGTAACCATCACGCGGTAGGATTCGGTTCGATCTCCGAATTGATCGGTGGTTGGCCAGGTTATAGCACTAACTGGCCGACTAGCGCTGCCTCAATTGCACAGATTCTTCAGGCCAACGGTTATAACACCGCTGCGATCGGCAAGTGGCATCTCACACCGGACGCGCAGCAAGGACCAGCGGGGCCTTTTGATCGTTGGCCGAATGCGCTGGGCTTTGACTATTTCTGGGGATTTCTGGGTGGAGAAACCGGTCAGTTTGATCCCGTCCTTGCCGAGAACAACAGCATCATTGGTGTCCCAAAGGAGAAAAACTTTTATCTCAATGATGCGATGGCCGAACACTCGATCACGTGGATTCGCGATCAGAAAGCGCAGGCACCGGACAAACCTTTCTTTCTCTATTTTTCGACTGGGGCGACTCACGCACCACATCAGGTGCCTCAGGAATGGATCGACAAGTACAAGGGCAAGTTCGACCAGGGCTGGGATAAGTTGCGCGAGGAAACCTTCGCACGACAGAAGCAGCTTGGCGTGATTCCGGGTAACGCCAAACTTACTCCTCGCGATCCGGCGTTCCCAGCTTGGGACAGTGTACCGGTGGAACTCAAAAAAGTTTATGCACGGCAGATGGAAGTATATGCGGGCTTCCAGGAAAACACGGACCACGCTGTTGGTCGCGTCGTGCAAGCGATCGCAGATATGGGCCTCGCTGATAACACGCTCGTTATTTACATTTTTGGCGACAACGGCGCGAGCATGGAAGGGACGGAAAATGGGACGTTCAACGAGATGACTACGCTGAATGGCATTCCGCTCACAAGCGAAGAGCAATTGAAAGCCATCAAGGCTTATGGCGGCCTCGACAAATGGGGCGGCCCGCGCATGGCACCGCATTATGCATCGGCGTGGGCATGGGCCGGCAATACGCCATTCAAATGGGGAAAGCAGGTGGCATCACATCTCGGCGGCATTCGTGATCCCATGGTCGTTAGCTGGCCAAAACGCATAAAGAACAAAGGCGGCCTGCGTAGTCAGTTCACTCACTGCACCGACATCGCACCAACGATCCTGGAAGCCGCTGGGCTGCCAGAGCCAAAGCAAGTCAACGGCGTCGCACAGATGCCGATGCACGGCGTAAGTTTTTTGGCGACGTTCGACGATTCCAATGCGCCGTCGCGACACACGCAACAGTACTTCGAGATCTTGGGGAACCGCGCGATGTACAAAGATGGTTGGATTGCATGTTGGCGACCAGATCGGATTCCGTGGAAATTTGACCCTGAATCAATCGCCCGATTCGCGCCAGACAAATGGAACCCGGAGCAAGACAGGTGCGAGTTGTATAATCTGGACGAAGATTTCTCGCAGGCCGACGATGTCGCTGACAAATACCCCGACAAAGTGCGCGAACTAACGGCACTGTTTTGGTCCGAAGCCGAGAAATATCAGGCCCTGCCGCTATTCGGCGAGCTGGCCTTCTTGTGGGGCTTTCCCAAACACTCAACCAACCAGACAAAATTTACCTACTACAGCGGAACGGAAAACATTTCTTCCGGCATGATCCCTCCGATTTACAATCGTTCGTATACCATCAGCGCAGATTTAATTAACCCCGGCCGATCAGGTCTGGGATTGCGCCCCGGAATAGGAGGGGTAATCGTCGCGGAGGGCAGTTTCCTTGGCGGGTTCTCGCTTTATGTCGAAGAAGGCAAACTCAAGTATACCTATAGCTTGCTCGGTCTGAAATTAGATACCATCACGTCGCGCGATTCGTTGCCCAGTGGGAAAGTCAACGTGCGTTATGAGTTTGTCGCCGACAAACCCGGCGAGCTCGGCACCGGAGGCACAAGCCGGCTTTTTATCAACGGCAAACAGCAAGCTGAGCAAAAGATGGAACATAGCGTGCCGTTGCGGTTCGCTTCCTACGAGGGGATGGACATCGGAACGGACAACGGTCTCCCAGTCGTCCCAAAACTTCTGTATGCCAAAGTGTTACCCACGTACTTCAAAGGCACGATTGAAAAAGTAGAGTTCGACCTTGGTCCGGCCAAGGTCAGCACCGAGGATCTGCAGCGCAGATATTTAGAGCGCCTTGCGAGTGCCGTGCGGAACTGAGCTGTAGCTCTCGTCAGAAGAAGCGCGCCTGCACAGCGTCCCGAATCGCCTGTTGGCGAATCCCCTGTAGCTTTTGGTACTGCTCAGGTGAAAGAATCGCCTTCATTTGAGGATCTGTCTGCTGATGAATTGCTTTAATCTGTTCGATTTTCTGGAATTTCGAGAGCGAATTGTCGTTCTTAATTTTCTGTACTTTTGGTCCTTCGGCGGCGAGAATGGGCAAAATTTTGGCCTTCTGCTCCGGCGTGAGATTGAGCTGTTGTGATATTGCCTCAAGCTTCGCAGATTTTCCTTGAGCAGGCGAGGGTTGTGCCAGCAGCACAGTCATGCTGAGGCATAGAGCCGCTGCGATTATCCGGATGTAGTTGTTCATTTGTTTCTCCTTGTTGTGTTCGGCGGCATCGTGGTTAGGAGGCGATGGCAAGTCAAGTGGAATCGGGCGAACTGTGTCTTGTAGTGAGCTCCAATTTGTTTGTACAACTGAAGGACACAGGAGACCCTGAAATATTCCATCGCTGAAAACGATGGCTTTCCTCAGGCCGATGGTCGATAGGCACCAGATACAAGGCGACCATCGATTTTCAAGATTGACTAGGCGAACGCTAAATCGAATCATCGCGCGGAGTAGCTAATCAGGTTTTCTGTGATGAAGGCTTTGTTTTCGGAATTAGTGACGCTGACGGCTGCTCTCGTAAGTCTCGAGTGCCTCGCTCTTTCTGCCGAGACATTTACCGAGGGTGTTCGCGTATCTCCGGATACGGTGACGCTAAAGCCCGGTGAATATGTTTGGGAGCCTGAGCGCGCGCCGGAAGGACCTCTACTTATCGTGGCGAGCATTACTGAGCAGGTGGCATACATCTATCGCAACGGTATTCGTATCGCGCGTTCGAGTGTAAGCACCGGTCGCCCGGGTCATCCGACTCCAACAGGCGTTTTCACGATCCTGGAAAAAGAGATTCATCATACCTCAAGTATCTATAAGGGCGCCGAAATGCCCTACATGGAACGCGTGACTTGGGGTGGAATCGCCTTGCACGCAGGCGATCTGCCTGGTTATCCCGACTCGCATGGCTGCGTTCGCCTGCCACTGGAATTCTCCAAGCTGCTCTTTGGCGTCACGATGAAAGGCGCAACGGTGATTATTGCCGACACGCATTCAGCACCGGCAGAAACCGTGCATCCTGGTTTGTTTTTTGCGCGGAGCGGCGAAGAGAGCGAACCGGAGACTGCGGGCCAATTTGAATGGAATCCTGATAAATCTTCCAGCGGCCCGGTCGCCCTGATTGTCAGCAGCGCAGATAAAACCGTTTATGTTTATCGTAACGGTGTGGAAATCGGCCGCGCTGGCATTGCAAACGCCCAAGCTATTTCAGCTTTGAACGATCGTGTTTTTAGCGCTCTCCAAGGAACAGATCCGAACGGACATCT
>WNGI01001196.1_pt1 | contig 21168 bp, 22 predicted proteins | sample 5400621 | NCBI WGS metagenome assembly WNGI01 (sample SAMN13153374, study PRJNA577476) | soil metagenome | isolation source: 20 cm soil or saprolite under Garry oak tree replicate 1 | place: USA:California | collected 2016-06-15
GCAGCAGGTCGGCGAGCTCGGCGGGCAGCATGTCGGTGCCGGCGCAGTCGACGGCCGCCGCGACGAGCTCCTCGGCGAAGAAGGCATTCCCCTCGGAGCGGTCGATGATCCGGCGGACCTCCGGCTCGGCCATCGGCTCGGCGTTCAGCGACCGGATGAGCTCGCGAACCTCGTCCTGATCCAGTGGCGGCAGGTGCAGGCGCTCGACGCGCGGTAGCCGGGCCCATTCGGCAACGGTCCGGCGTAGTGGATGACGGCGGTGCAGATCGTCGCTGCGGTAGCTCACGATCAGGGCGATGCGCTCGTCGCGCAGCCGCGCAAGCAGGAAGCCGACCAACTCGCGGGTGGATTGGTCGGCCCAGTGGACGTCCTCGGCGATGAGCAGCACGGGCGTGCGCTCGGCCAGTGCGGTCAACGCGCCGAGCACGGCCTCGAAGAGCGCGCCGCGCTCGACCCGGTCGTCGGGCGCTGCCGCGGGCGCGCCGATGACCCGCTGCGTCGGCATCAGGCGAGCGATCGGCGGGAACTCGGCGAGCAACGGGTCGGCGAGTTCGGGGCGCTCGGCGACCAGGCGCCCGAACGCCTCACTGAACGCGACGTAGGGCATCCCGACGTCGCCGAAGTCGATGCAATGACCGATCAGCGTGATAAGGCCGCCCGCGTCGGCTCGCCTGGCCAGCTCACCCAGCAGCCGAGTCTTGCCTACGCCAGCGTCGCCGGACAGCACCACCGCGCCGGCGCCGCGCGCAGTGGTGGCATCGTCAAGGCGTTGCTGCAGCGCAGCGAGCTCGACGCTACGGCCGATGAGAGGACCAGTTGGACGGGGCACATCTGCAATCTTGACGGCAGGGACCGACACACGTCGATCCGGTTGCCGGGAATCTTCGGGCAGCACGGCGGCGACGTCCGCTGCCGCCGTCGTCATCGCGCCGGATCCGGGCTCGCGCCGTGGCGCACCATCCGATCCGGGCTCGCGCCGTGGCGCATCATCCGATCCGGCGTCGCCGTCTGGTGCCGGTGCTGGAGCCGCCGGAATCGCCCGGCCAGGCCGGTCCGGCCCACCCGATGCCGGCTCGCATGGCGCGGGCCCGCGCAGACCCGGCGGAACTCCTCGGCGATCTGCCCACGGCGATAGTCCGCGGCTCCCATCTGCGTCGACAGGTCGAGCAGCATCATTTCCTCCTGGATCGAACGTCGGCGAGGCACCTGGGATCAACCGTGCGCGTCTGAGGAGGGCCTGGGCATCGGGACAACTCCGTAGACGAGGTGTCGCCGCGGACCCTTAGACGTTCGCCGGATATGTGGCGTCCGGCGCGCTTGCCCGGTCCGTGTCAAGGGCTGTGGACAACGACGCCAGTTATCCACACATGGCCAACTGACCGGTCCTATCGCGGTGAGCGGCGGCAGCCTTGGCCGCATGAACATCGAGACTTGGCGCCGGCCTTGGCGCCGCGCGCCGCGCTGGCCGATCCGCCGCGGCGGCGCCCTGCGGATCCGTTGGCGGCGGCGCGCGCTCGTCGTCGCGTCGCTGCTACTCCTCGCCGGCTCGGGAGCTACCTTCGTCGCGCCGGTCAGTGCGGATCAGCTGCCCACGACGCCGACCGTCGCAGAACCCGCGCCCGTGGATGCGCGATATCGCGCGCCGCTGCCTGGCCCGATCGTCGTCCTGCGCCGGTTCGAACCGCCTCCGACGCCGTACTCGGCCGGGCACCGGGGCGTCGATCTCGGCGCCGCTCGCGGGTCGCTGGTGCTCGCGGCGTCTGCCGGACGCGTGAGCTTCGCCGGCCGGGTCGCCGGACGAGGCGTCGTCGTGATCGCGCACGGCGACGGCATCCGCACCGAGTACGAACCGGTCGTGCCACTCGTGTCGGCCGGTCAGGTCGTCACCAGCGGTCAGCCGGTCGGCCGCGTGCGCGGAACGCACGACGGCCAGCCGCCGGATCGCTGCCTGCATTGGGGCGCGCGGCGTGGCAACGAGTACATCGACCCGCTGCTTTTACTGCGCGCGCTCGGTCCGGTGCGATTACTGCCCTGGCGCGGCACGATCCGCGCCGGATCGCCCGCTGGCTGACGCGACGACACCCGCCGGCCGCGACCGGGCTACGCGCGCGGATGGGCGCGGGAGTAGGTCTGGCGAAGCCGATCGACGGACACGTGCGTATAGATCTGCGTGGTGGCGAGGCTGGCATGGCCGAGCAGTTCCTGGACGGCTCGCAAGTCGGCTCCGCCGTCGAGCAGATGAGTCGCGGCCGTGTGCCGCAGTCCGTGCGGACCGACATCCGGCAGCCCGGGGATCAGCCGGGCCCGATCGTGCACGACGCGCCGAACGGTCCGCTGGTCGATGCGGCCGCCACGAGCGCCGAGCAACAGCGCTGACCCACTTGCTTGCGCGGCGACGTCCGGACGCCCGCGGCGCAGCCATTCCTCGAGTGCCCGCTCTGCGGCGAGCCCGTAGGGAACCATTCGCTCCTTCGAGCCCTTGCCGAAAACGCGCACGACTCGGCGCGCGCGATCGATGTCATCGATGTCGAGCCCGACGATCTCACCCACGCGCATCCCCGTCGCGTACAGCATCTCGACAATCAGCCGATCCCGAAGACCCATCGGCGCGTCCTCGCCGGCCTCGAGATCCATCAGCGCGATCGCCTCGTCGCCGTCGAGTACCGGAGGCAGCTTGCGCTGTGGCCGCGGACTCGCGAGCAGCTGGCCAGGATCGGCGTCAAGCAAGCCCGACCCGTGCGCCCATGCCGTGAACGTGCGTACCGACGCGGCGCGCCTCGCCAGCGTGCTGCGGGCAGCACCGGCAGCACGTTGTTTCGCCAGCCAGCTGCGCAGTACGTGCAGTTCGAGGTCGCCGGTGGTGCGACCGCCCAGCCGGCCCAGGTGATCGAGCAGGCTGACGACGTCGCCGACGTAGGCCCGGACGGTGTGCGCCGAGCGATTCCGCTCGAGCCGCAGGTGCCGCTCGAATCCGTCGGTGGCCTGGGCCATCGCCGGGAATAGGCCGGCGCGCAGCGCGACAAGGTCCACCCTGCCGTCGCTGCCGTCTGTCGACATGCCATGACCGTGCGCGGGTGCTGCCCCCTGGTCAAGTCGCCACGCTCGCAGTCACGTCACGGCCCGCTTGGTCGCATTCAGCGATCATCGGGGCCGGCTCGCCTATTGCCAGGTCGGGTGCGCTTGCGGAACACAGCGGCCATGCGAAAGCCCTCGTCCGTCGACTCGATCAGCCCGGCCATCCGCAACGCCGGCAGCGCGCGGATCACCTCGACCGAAGAGACCCCACAGCGTCGGGCAATGTCGTCCTCGCGCGCCGGGCGGCGAACGGGCATACCGTCGAAGACCCGTTTCGCGATCGGATCGATGCGATCGAGCACCTCACGAAGGTCGGCCGGCTCGACGAGCGTCCCTGCTGGCGCACGCCGCAACCCCTCACCTGCCGATCCGACGATCTCGAGCACGTCCTCGACAGACGTCACCAGGCGAGCGGGCTCGACGTCACGCCGCAACAGAGCATGACAGCCTGCTGACATCGCGGACGTGACCGGACCGGGCACGACCATCAGGGAGCGACCGAGTACCTGGCAGTGCCGCGCCGTATTCAGCGCGCCCGAGCGAGCGGCCGCCTCGACGACGATCGTCGCCGAGGACAGCGCGGCGATGAGCCGGTTGCGGCTGAGGAACCGGTGCCGTTGTGGGGCTGAGCCCGGCGGGCTCTCGGACACCAGCAGACCGGTCTCGCCGACACGGTCGTACAGCGACGCGTTGCCCGCCGGGTAAGGACGGTCGAGACCCCCTGCCGATACGATCAACGTCCCGCCGCCGGCCGCCAGCGCGCTGCGATGCGCGACCGCATCGATGCCGTACGCGCCACCGGACACGACGTCGACCTCGCGGGCTGCCAGGCCGTACGCGAGCTCGGCGGTGACGTGCTCGCCGTACGCCGTGGATGCGCGCGAGCCGACGATCGCCACCGAGCGCACCGCGGTAGTCGTCACCTCGGCGGCACCCTTGACCCACAGCGCAAGCGGCGGGATCGGCTCGCCGCCGTCGCGATGCCGCTCAGTGCCGGAGCGGTAGCTACGTAACCGAACGAGCGCGGCTGCCTCTAGCGGCGCCAGGGCGAAGTGCGGCCACTCCTCCGACTCGGGCACGACGAGGCGCATGCCGTGACGCATCGCGGCGTCGAGGTCAGAATCGGGATCGGCGGACGACCGGCGCGCGCTCGTCGCAGCGGCAACCTCGAGCGGAACGTCGCCAGATCGGATCGTCGCCGCTGCCTCCAGCGGGCCGTGCCGCCGGACCCAGTCCCAGACCGGTATCGAGGCAGGCTCGGCAACCCTGCTCAGGTAGGCCCGCGCGACGAGGACTTCGTCGGACACCGCGTCACCGGCCTCTGCTTCGCCCGGGTCTTCGCTCACGCTGCCCATGCCGCAGCCCGTCCCGTGCGCATGAAGACCGCCTCGTCCACGTCGCCGGCGTCGGGGACCGTGTGACCGGCCAGATCGCCGACGGTCCACGCCAGGCGCAACACCCGGTCGAACCCGCGGGCGCTCAGCGCACCGCAGTCGAGGTGACCCTCAGCCGACGCGACAGCAGCACGCGGCAAGCGCCACGGCCGCTGACGGAGCAGTTGCCCGGACGCCTCGGCGTTCGTGCGCCACCCGAGCTCGCGCCATCGCTCTCGGGCCGACGCGCGCGCCGTGCTGACCCGAGCGGCGACCGCGGCAGTCGGCTCGCGCTGCGAGGACTCGGCGAGCAACTCCGCACGCGGCACCGGGTCGACCGACAGCCGGATGTCGATGCGGTCGAGGAGCGGCCCGGACAATCGCTGCCGATACCGACGGCGCAGCGCCGGTGCACATGAGCATTCGCGCGCCCGGCTGCCGCACGGGCACGGATTGGCCGCCAGGACGAGCAGGAACCGTGCTGGGTAGGTCACGGCCCCGCTGCTGCGATGCAGGACGACCTCGCCCCTCTCGAGCGGCTGCCGAAGACCGTTGAGCGCATTCGGGTTGAACTCCGGCGCCTCATCGAGAAACAGAACGCCCTGATGCGCCAGCGAGATGGCACCCGGACCCGCAAGGCCGGACCCACCACCGACAAGGGCGGCGACCGATGCGGTGTGGTGCGGTGCTTGGAAGGGCGCTCGGCGGAGCAATCGTCCGTGTTGCGGCAGCGCGCCGGCCACCGAGTGGACGGCGGTCACGGCCAGCGCCGCGGAATCGTCGAGCTCTGGCAGCAAGCCGGGTAGTCGCTCGGCGAGCATCGTCTTGCCTGCGCCAGGTGGTCCCACCAGATAGAGGTGATGCGCTCCGGCCGCCGAGACCTCGAGTGCCCGCTTCGCGGCACCCTGCCCGGCAACCTCGGCCAGATCGGGGCCCGCCTCAACCGGGACGTCAACGCCCGGCACCGCCACGGCCGGAGGCGGCCCATCGCCACACAGCCAGGTGATCACCTCGGCAAGCGTCTGCGCCGCGCGAACGTCGACGCCTGTCACGAGCGCTGCCTCGGCTGCGTTGCCCTGAGCGACGACGACGTGCCGGATGCCCGCACGCTTTGCCGCGATCACGGCAGGCAAAACCCCCCGGATCGGGCGCAACCGCCCGTCCAGACCGAGTTCGGCGATCCACGCGGCGCCCGCGATCGACGCCGATGGGACGGACCCGGCCGCCGCCAGCACTGCCAAGGCCATGGCCAGGTCGAACCGGGAACCGACCTTGCGCACGTCCGCGGGCAACAACGCCAGCGTGATGCGCCGGTTCGGCCAGACGGCCCCGGAGTTCAGCACCGCGGCTCGGATGCGATCACGAGCCTCGACGACCGCGGCGTCGGCGAGGCCGGTGAACGTCAATCCGGGCAGGCCGGCGGACAGATCCGCCTCGACCTCGACGACCTGACCGTCCACGCCGGACAGAGCGAGGGCGAGCGTGCGCGCGATCGCCATCAGAACGCCGCCCGCAGGTGAACGACCTCGGCAGCGCCCCGGGGCTGACGCACCACGCTGACCACGTCGAAGCGCAGCTCGGCCCAGAACCGGGTCCGTCCGCGGCCGCGTTGCTCGTCGAGCCACCGCAACGCAAGGTGCCGCATCCGCCGGGCCTTGGCGCCCGAGACCGCCTCCGCGGGATCGCCGAACGTCGTCGCCGAGCGAGTCTTGACCTCGCAGAAGACGAGAACCTCGCCCTCGAAGGCGATGATGTCGAGCTCGCCGTCCGGGCAGCGCCAGTTGCGCGCGATGACCGTCAGGCCGGCGTCGCGTAGATGCCGTTCGGCGACCCGCTCACCATATTGACCAACAGCGTCCTTGGCTCGCATGCCTCCACGCTGCCGTGCGCAGCGGGGCAAGTCGGCGCTTCACGCCAGGTTGTGGACAGAGGTAGCAGTTGTGGACGGGCGATTTGACAAGACTCGCGCGTCAGCTACCGAAGCCGTCCTTGGTGTCAGGCAACTCGAGCTCGGGACGCTCCAGCTCCTCGACGTTCACGTCCTTGAAGGTGATCACCCGCACGGTCTTGACGAACCGCGCAGGCCGGTACATGTCCCACACCCACGCGTCGCGCATGGTGAGCTCGAAGTAGACGTCGCCGTCGACGTTGCGGGGCTGCAGGTCGACGTCGTTCGTCAGGTAGAAACGCCGCTCGGTTTCGACCACATAGCTGAACTGGGCGACGATGTCCTTGTACTCGCGATAGAGCTGCAGCTCCATCTCGGTCTCGTAGTTCTCAAGATCCTCGGCGCTCATCCTGGCCTCGCTGACGTCTCGCGATTCACGCGATCTCCTCGGAGTCTTGCACGCTGAGTCCCCCATCGATCCACCCATTGTCGCCCACGGGCGCCTCGCCGTGCCGCGCAAGGGCCCGCCGCACGTTCACATAGGACGCCCGATGCTCGGGGCAGGGCCCGAATCGGTCTAGCGCGGCGGCGTGCTCCGGAGTCACGTAGCCCTTGTGCTGCGCGAACTCGTAGCTCGGCCAGACCTCGTGCATCTGCACCATCGTCCGGTCACGCGTCACCTTCGCGAGGATCGATGCCGCCGCGATGCAGCTCACCACGACATCGCCTTTCCACACGGCCGTTGCCGGGACACCGAGCCCCGGCACCGGGAACCCGTCCGTCAGCGCATAGGACGGCGCCGGGCGCAGGGCAGCGATCGCGCGGCGCATCCCGGCCAGATTGGCCACATGCAGACCGCGCTCGTCGACCTCGGCGGCCGGGATCGCGATGACGGAGTATGCCGTCGCACGCGCGACGATCTCGCCGTAGAGCTGTTCGCGCACCGCCGGCGTCAGGAGCTTCGAGTCGGCCAAGCCTTCGATCTCGCCGCGACGGCCCGGCGGCAGGATGCACGCGGCGACGACCAGCGGCCCGGCGCACGCGCCACGGCCCGCCTCGTCGGCGCCTGCCACGAGCGCGAATCCGGCGCGGCGCAACGCCGTCACGTACGCGGACAGGCCGGCGTCTCGGCGCACGATCAGCCGAGGCGGCCGGATCGGAAGGGGCGGTGTGAGTGTGCGGCTGGACATGGCGATGCTGACGTTACGCGGACGCGGCGTGCTCGCCGGACACGAGGCTCTCGACCAGGTCGGCGAGTCCGACCGGGTAGACGACCTCGGCCGTCGCGCGCAGCTCGGCCGACGTCCACCAGCGCTCACCAACCAGCACGGACTGCTCGACCTCGTCGACGCCGGCGACGACGAGCGGGGTCCCCGCGGCGAGCCGCACGACGAAATAGTGGTTGGCCTGCTCGTACACCCGGCCGTTGAACGTGAACGACTCTCGGTCGACGTGCACGGCCTCAGCATCGCCGAGCTCGACCCGCACGCCGGTCTCTTCGAGCAGTTCGCGCTCAGCGGCGTCGGCGGGTGACTCGCCGGGCTCGGCGCCGCCGCCGGGCGTGATCCAGTGCGTCGATGCCGTGCCGACGTCGACATAGCTCTCGATCAGCAGCACCCGGCCGGCTTCGTCGAGCAGAAGCACCCGGCCGGCCGTGCGTGAGATCGGGCCGACGCTCTGCACCAACTCGGCGACGTCGGCCGGCACGAACGTCTCGTCGCTCGCGCGCAGCTCGGCCGGAGTCCACCAGCGATACCCGAGCCACAGGTCGCGCTCGACGTCCGTCAGCCCTGCTGGGGCGAACGTCAACCCGGCCGCAACGCTCACCGTGAAGAAGTGGTCGGTCTGCTCGTAGGTGACCCCGTCTCCACGCCAGCTGCGCACCCGCGAATGTGCGACCGGTGCGTCCGGCAGCAGCGTGATCTCGATGCCGGTTTCCTCGTACGTCTCGCGGACAGCGGCCTGTTGCGGTGTCTCCCCCGGTTCGAGCCCGCCACCCGGCGTGATCCAGAACGTCGCGGCGCCGTCGTCCGTGCGTTCGTGAATGAGCAGCAGACGACCGTCCGGATCGATCAGGAGCAGCCGGCCGCCGACCCGTCGAACCAGCTCCGGCACTACCGCCGCCGACTCCGGCGTCGCAGGCCGAACAACGGCAGAACGAACGCGGCACCGCCGAGCAGCGGCAGAGCCGCCTCGGCCGAGTGCTTGAACGTGCCTGGCGTGCCGAGCGTGCGCCACCGCGACGGAGGCCAAGCGATGAGGACGCCCTTACCGATCACCTTGCTCACGGCCACCGTGGTGTCCGACGTGCCGCAGACGTGATCGGCCGGCGCCGCCTCGATGCAGTGGAACCTGGAGTCGGCCGAGTCGCCGCGATGGTCGCCCATCACCCACAGCCGGCCCTTCGGGATCGTGACTGGGCCGAACGTGCGCTGGTCGCTGCCGCCCGATGCGAGATGTGCGGGCTTGCTGCGTGAGTCCCAGGCGCTGTTCTCGAATATGTACGGCTCGTCCAGTGACCGCCACGGGCCGTTGACCCCGTGATCGCTGATCTGCACGCGCCCCTTCGAGTCACAGCACTGGACGCTCTGCCCACCGACGGCGATGACCCGCTTGATCAGGTCCCGCTCGTCGGGCGGTACGAAGCCGACGAGCTGGCCGAACCACCGCACGCCCTTGACGATCGGGTTGGCCGGTGCTCGCGGCGCGGGCTCCTCGTCCCAGTCAGCCGGCGCGCGGAACACGACGATGTCGCCGGCGTGCGGGTCGCGCAGGTCGAAGATCAGCTTGTTGACCAGGACGCGGTCACCCGAGCAACCGGGACAGCCGTGGAGCGTCTTCTCCATCGATTCGGAGGGGATGTAGAACGGCTGCACGAGGAACGTCTTGATCAGTACGGCGACCGCGATGGCGACCGCTATCAGCACCGGCAGTTCCCACCACGGCGCCTTCTTGTGCTGCTTCTTCGGCGTGCGCGGAGCGCGCCGGCGCAGGACGCCGTGCCGTGGCTGCGCGCTGTCAGCCGATCGGGTGTCGGCGTCGGTGTCTGAATCGACGTCCGTTGCCTCGGCGCTGCCGTCATCAGATGCGGTCGGCTCGGCGCTGGGCCGCGGATCGACCTGGGTGTGCGCGGATCGAGCAGCCGATGCGCCGTCAGCACTCACGCTGTCGGCCGGGTCGTCGGCGCCATGGGTCACGGCGACGGAGTCGGCGAGTTCGTCGTCGGGCGCGGACCTGGCGGATTCGACCGAGTCCCCGGACGCGTCCTCGCCCGGCAAGGTGCCATCAGCGAGGTGCGACCCGGAACGGGATTCCTCGTCAGCCATGCGCTCGTCGCCGGTGCTCAGCGCGCGACCGTCTCCCGCTTCTCCTTGATCTTCGCCGCCTTGCCGCGCAGATCACGCAGGTAGTAGAGCTTCGCCCGTCGGACGTCGCCGCGCGTGACGAGCTCGATCTTGTCGATGACCGGCGTGTGCACCGGGAAGGTGCGCTCGACGCCGACGCCGAAGCTGACCTTGCGGACCGTGAACGTCTCGCGCAGACCGCCACCTTGGCGACGGATGACGACGCCCTGGAAGACCTGGATCCGCGAGCGCGAGCCCTCGACGACGCGTACGTGCACCTTGAGGGTGTCGCCGGGACGGAAGGCCGGCACGTCAGAGCGCAACGACTCGGCGTCCAGGGTGTCGAGCGTGTTCATCTCGGGATTCGCTTCCTTCAGGTTTCGTACTTCGAGCGCGCCAGTCGTGCGATGGTCCTACCGACCGCCTTGCCAGGATGGCCGCCGCCGTGCCAATTGACGCTGGGCCGCTCGACGCGCAGGCAACCCCTCGATGGTGCCATACGGACCCGAGCAACGTGAAACCGGGCGGTCACGCCAACAGGTCGGGACGCCGCTCCTCGGTGCGTCGCCGGGACTGCTCGGCTCGCCAGCGGACGATCTCGCCATGGTTACCGGACAGCAGCACCGGCGGCACGTCCAGGCCCCGCCAGGAGGCCGGCTTGGTGTACGCGGGCGCTTCGAGCAGGCCGTCGCTGAAGGAGTCCTGCGCGGCGGAGTCGGCATTGCCCAGTACGCCGGGTAGCAGCCGGGTGATCGCCTCGACCATGACCAGCACGGCTGCCTCGCCGCCGGACAGGACGTAGTCGCCGACACTCACCTCGTCGACCCGCATGTTCCGCGCGGCGTAGTCGGCCACGCGGGCATCGATGCCCTCATAACGCCCACAGGCGAAGATCAGCCAAGGCTCGGCGGCCAGCTCGTGCGCCACGGACTGCGTGAACGGGCGACCGGCGGGCGACGGGATCAGCAGCCGCGGCCGGGGGCCGGCATCTGCCGGAACGATCTCGTCGAGAGCGCGTCCCCACGGCTCGGCGAGCATCACCATGCCCGGACCGCCGCCATAGGGGGTGTCGTCGACGGTGCGATGCACGTCGTCGGTCCATCGGCGCAGGTCGTGCACTCCGAGGACGACCTGGCCGCGCTCGATCGCCTTGCCGAGCAACGCCTGGCGCAGCGGCGCGAGGTAGTCGGGAAAGATCGTGACGACGTCGATCCTCATAAGTCGAGCAGCCCCTCGGGTGGGTCGATGACGACGTTCCCACCCGCGACATCCACCGACGGAACCATCGCGGCGAGAAACGGCACGAGCCGCTCCTGCCCGTCGACCTCGATGACCAGGTAGTCGGCGGCCGGGGCATGGACGACGTCGCGGACCGGGCCGAGCGCACGGCCGTCGACGGTGGCGACGGCGAGCCCGATCAGGTCGGTGTCGTAGAAGTCGTCCGGGTCGTCGAGGTCCGGGCGATCGGCTGCGGGGATGAGCAGATCCGTGCCGCGCAGGGCCTCGGCGCCCGACCGATCGACGACACCGGCGAACCGCACGACCAGGCGCTTGCCCTGCCAGCGCGCCGACTCGACGGTGAGCGGCCCGGCCTCGCCCGGCTCGGCCACGAGCACGGCACCGGGCGCGAACCGCTCGTCGGGCTCGTCGGTGAACGGCGCGACGAGGACCTCGCCGCGCAGGCCGTGCGCAGGACCGATCCGGCCCACCGCGACCAGGTCGCCGTCTGCGCCGGGCACGGCGAACTCAGCGCTGGTCGACGTCGATCACGTCGACCCGGATGCCCTTGCCGCCCACGCCGTTGATGACCTGCCGCAATGCCTTTGCGGTGCGGCCGCTGCGCCCGATCACCCGGCCGAGGTCGTCCGGGTGAACCCTGATCTCCAGCCGTGGGCCGCGACGGTTGTTGACCATGTCGACGCGCACGTCGTCAGGGTGGTCGACGATGCCGCGAACGAGATGCTCGAGGGCCTCCTCGAGCACGTCAGCTCTCCGTGCTTGCCGAGGCGTCTGGACTCTCAGTCGGCGCGCCGCCTTCCGCAGCGTCGGCTGCCGGGGTCGCGGACTCGGCTGCCTTCGCGGTCGACTTGGCCGCCTTTGCCGGCCGCTTCTTCGGCGCCGTCGTCGCCTCGCCGGCGGGCTCTCCGGAGATCTCGGCGAGCGCGGCGTTGAAGCGCTCCTGCTTGTCCGGCTTCGCCGCGGGGTACCTGAGCGGCTCGGGTGCCGGCAGGCCCTTGAACTTCTGCCAGTCGCCGGTCGCCTTCATGATCGCGGTGACGGCCTCGGTCGGCTGTGCTCCGACGCCGAGCCAGTACGCCGCGCGCTCGCCGTCGAGCTTGATCAGCGACGGGTCGCTCTTCGGGTGGTACTCGCCGATCGTCTCGATCGCCCGGCCGTCACGCTTGGTGCGGGCGTCGGCGACGACGATGCGGTAGTGCGGCTCGCGCATCTTGCCCCGACGCATGAGCTTGATCTTGGTGGCCACGGGTGTGTGTACTCCAGAGGTTGCAGGGTGGACGCGATGCATCCACGGTGGGTTCGTGGGATGCGAGCGTTCGGGTGGACTGACCGGAAAGCGGTGAGAGGGGCCGCGATCAAGCCGGTACTCAACCGGTAATTGTGCCACGCCGGCAAGACCACGCCGAATTGCGCCGGCCGGACCGCTCGTGGCCGACCCGGATCGTCGCGGCCAGAAGCCATTGCTGACAAAAAGGTGTCGGCCCCTCGAAGTATGAGTTCGAGGGGCCGACGTTCGACCTGAGCACCTGACGTCTCACGGTCTTCCCGGAACTTCCACCGACTCACGCGTCGTCAGCCGCGCTGCTCACCGGGTGTCCCCGTCGAGCTTGAAGCCTGCTTTCGTTCCGATCCCGCCGTGCCTCGCGGCTCGGCGTAGCGCAATGTCTACTCGCTCGTCACCGGCTGTGCAAGGCGAGTTTGCAAGATCTTTCCCGACGCTCGCGAGCAAGATCGAATCGGCCCGCCCGGGGCGTGGCGAACTGGCTACTCGTTCGTTACCGCCTGCGAGAGAGCGATTGCACTATCTTTACCTCGGCCCGTAAGTATCACCTTGCTCCGCCCTGGGGGTCGCATCGGCAGCCGGAACTAGACTGCCCGCCAAGCTGGCAGGAGGTGCCGCACGTGGTCGGGATCGATCGCGCCACCGTGCGGCCGCCGACCCTCGAGGTCGTGGCCGCCCGAGCCGGTGTGTCCCGGGCGACGGCCAGCCGTGTGCTGCGCGGGGCGAGCAACGTCAGCCAGGAGGCGCGCGACGCGGTCGTCCAGGCCGCGCACGACATCGGCTACACCCCCAATCGAGCGGCGCGCTCGCTGGTGACGCGGCGCAGCGACTCGGTCGCGTTCCTCGTCGCCGAGAGCGAGGACCGCCTCTTCGGCGACCCCTACTTCCTCTCCATGCTGCGCGGTGCACAGATCGAGATCGCCGCGTCGGGACTGCAGTTGCTGTTCGTGATCGCCTCGACGCCTGCCGAGTCCGAGCAGTTCAAGCACTACGCCGCCGGCGGGCACGTCGACGGCGTGCTGCTGATCTCACTGCACGGCGACGATCAGTTGCCCCAGGCACTGGAGCGGCTCGGCGTGCCGACGGTGCTCAACGGCCGGCCACTGTCCGATGACCCGTTGCTGTGTTACGTCGACTCCGACAACGTGGCGGGAGGCGCCGCCGCGACCGAGCTGCTCATCGCCCGGGGTGCGCGTCATATCGCGATGATCACTGGTCCGCAGGACATGGGTGTCGGGCAGGATCGCCTCGCGGGCTACATTGCGGCACTGCGCCGAGTCGGCCGCGCGCCGTTCGAGCGGCTGATCGCGCCGGGCGACTTCACCGTCGACGGCGGGACGCGTGCCATGCACCGCCTGCTCACTGCCAGCCCGGACGTCGACGCCGTGTTCGCCGCGTCGGACCTGATGGCGATCGGCGCGATGCGCGCGATCGAGGAATCCGGCCGGCGGATTCCCGACGACGTCGCGGTCGTCGGGTTCGATGACGTGCGCGAGGCGTCACTGACCGCACCGCCGCTGACCACGATCCGCCAGCCGATCGGCGACCTCGGGCGCACGATGGCGCACCTGCTGCTACGCAGGCTCGACGGCGAGGATCCGCCGCGCGCCATGGTGCTGCCGGTCGAGGTCGTGCACCGAGAGAGCGCATAACCCGCCGATTCGGGCGACTGTCGTCTCGATGTCCCGCACGCGGCGTACGCAATCGGATGCCAGCTCTTGACAGACGACGCCGCTGAGGCGGAATCTGTCGTCGTCATTGAGAGCGCTCCCACCCGAGGGCCGCCCAGCGTCGCGCGTACCTCACCCAAGACCTCGTTCGGCGGAGGCGGCCACCCCTGCGTCGCCCCGCCGGACGAGTTCCTGGCCAGGCCGCGCCCGCTGATTGCAGAAGCATCGGCCGGGCTCAGCAGGCAGGTATGTTCCACGACAGGCGATCACCCTGCCCTGCACTGATCGTCTTCGCCATTCTCGGCAGGCCGATTGTCGGCCGAACCAGGCAAGGAGCGATCAACCGATGACGACGACTGACTCGCAACCGGACGCAGCGCTCGCTCTGACGTTCCCGGCCGGGTTCGTGTGGGGTGCGGCCACCGCGTCCTACCAGATAGAGGGCGCGGCGACCGAGGACGGGCGCGGTCCGTCGATCTGGGATACCTACAGCCACACGCCCGGCAAGATCCTGGACGGTACGACCGGCGACGTCGCCACCGACCACTATCACCGCGTCGCCGAGGACGTCGCGCTGATGGCCGATCTGGGCCTGGCGGCATACCGGTTCTCGATCGCGTGGCCGCGCGTCGTACCGAGCGGGTCCGGCGCGGTGAACCAGGCCGGCCTCGACTTCTACTCGCGGCTCGTCGACTCGCTGCTCGAACGGTCGATCAGCCCGGTGGCGACGCTCTACCACTGGGACCTGCCGCAGCCGTTGCAGGACGTCGGCGGATGGACGAACCGCGACACCGCCGAGCGGTTCGCCGAGTACGCCGCGGTAGTCGCGGGTGCGCTCGGCGACCGCGTGTCGATGTTCACGACGCTGAACGAGCCGTTCTGCTCGGCCTTCCTCGGCTATGGCGCCGGCGTCCACGCACCCGGCACCACCGACAATGCGAGCGCGCTCGCTGCAGCCCACCACCTGCTGCTCGCGCACGGACGGGGCGTCGCGGCAATCCGCGCCGCGGCGCCGTCAGCGCAGGCGTCCATCACGCTGAACCCGGCCTACCCTCGCCCGGCCACGCCCTCCGACGCCGACGCCGTCCGACACGTCGACGCGATCGCGAACCGGATCTTCCTCGACCCGATCCGGCGCGGGCGGTATCCGGCCGACCTGCTGGCTGACACCCAGCACATCACCGACTGGTCGTTCGTCCACGACGGCGACCTGCAGACGATTGCGGCGCCCATCGACACCCTCGGCGTGAACTACTACCGGCCATCGCTCGTCGCGGCCGCGTCGGCGGACGCGCCACTGTGGCCGGGCACCGACCTCGCATACGAGCTGCACGAGGACGGCCCACGCACCGCAATGGACTGGGTCGTCGTCCCGGAGACGTTCACCGAGGTTCTGCTCCGGCTGCACCGCGACTACCCAGGCCTGCCGCTGGTCGTCACCGAGAACGGCGCCGCGTACGACGACGTCGTCGACGAGTCCGGCGCGATACACGACAGCGATCGGATCGACTACCTGCGCGGGCACATCGCCGCGGTCCACTCGGCGATCGCGCAGGGTGCCGACGTGCGCGGCTATTTCGTCTGGACGCTGCTCGACAACTTCGAGTGGTCATACGGCAACTCGAAGCGGTTCGGCATCGTGCGGGTCGACTACGACACGCTCCGGCGGACGCCGAAGGACTCAGCCGCCTGGTACCGCAAGGTCATCGCCGCCAACGCGGTACCAGCCTGAGCCCGGGTCAGCCGACCGTGACGCCGAGCTTCGCGGCAAGTGCCATCGCGTCGAACGGTGCGCGCACCTTCGCGTCGTTGTCGAAGTAGACATAGACGTCACGGGGCGCGAGTTCGGTGATCACTGCCGCCCACTCGGTTAATGCGGCGTCGTCGTAGCCGCTCGCATACAGCTCCGCGGCTCCGTGCAAGCGGAGGTAGCCGAAGTCGGCCGTCGCCTCGCGGATCGTCGGCCACCGACCGCCGGCATCGGCGAGGACCGCCGCGACGCCGTGCTCGCGCAGCACCTCGGTGAAGAGCCGCGCCTCGAAACTGGGATGCCGGGCCTCGACGGCATGACGCAGCGGACGATCGGAGTCGACGCCGGTCCACGCACGGTCGGTGAGACGGTCATCGTGCCGTCGCGCCAGGTAGGCCGCCTCTGCAGTCGTTCGCGGCAATCGGGAGAGGAACGCGTCCAGCACCTCGGCGTCGAACTGGAGCGTCGGCGGGAACTGCCACAACACCGGGCCGAGCTTCTCGCGCAACGCGAGCAGGCCGGACGCGAAGAAGTTCGGCAGGACGGTCCCGCTGTCGCGCAGCCGCATCATGTGCGTGACGAATCGGGAGCCCTTGACCGCAAAGACGAACCCGTCCGGCGTCTGCTGGTACCAGGACCGATAGCTCTGCGGGCGCTGCAGCGAGTAGAACGACCCGTTGATCTCGATCGAGTTGAGGCGGCTGGCGGCGTAACGCAGCTCGTCGCGCTGCGGCAGACCCTTCGGGTAGAACTCGCCGCGCCATGGCGGGTAACGCCAGCCCGAGATGCCGATCCGGATCTCGCCCACTGGAGGGACTCAGTAGGAGCGGCCGACGTACGCGACGAGGTCGGGCTCGGTATCGCTGTCGGGCACCGAGCCGTCCGCACGCTGCAGGCAGCGCACCGTGACCGCCGACTGGGCGAGTTTCGCCTCGCCCTCCTCGCCCAGCGTCGACCAGGCGATCTTCGCCCAGCCGTCGGCGGCGGCAGCAGCCGCATCGTCCACTGTGGACACTTCGACGATGCGTGCGTCGCGCGCCTCGCGGGTGGAGTCGAGCATCGCCTGCTGCTCGTCGACGAGCCGCCGCGCGATCTCGCCACTCAGCTCGCCGAGTGCCACCGGCTGCTTGCCGCCGGAGAGCCGCAGCGCGAGCGTTGCGACGCCGCCGTCGAGGTCGCGAGGGCCGAGCTCGACGCGCAGCGGGACGCCCTTGAGCTCCCAGTCAACGGCGCGGCGGCCGAACGGGATGTCGGCGCGGTCGTCGACGACGACACGAACGCCGGCGTCCCGCAACTCGGTGCCGATCTTGTGCACGGCGTCGACGACCTCGGGCTTGACAGCCATGACGACCACCTGCGTCGGTGCCAGCGCCGGCGGGACGCGCAGGCCCGCGTCGTCGCCGTGCACCATGATCAGCCCACCGACCATCCGCGCGGACGAGCCCCACGACGTCGTCCAGGCCAGCTCGCGGCCGCCGTCGCGCGAGGAGTACTCGATGTCGAACGCCTTCGCGAAGTTCTGCCCGAGCTCGTGCGACGTACCCATCTGCAGTGCCTTACCGTCGAGCATCATCGCCTCGCAGGTCAGCGTGTTGATCGCACCGGCGAAACGCTCCTGCTTCGTCTTGCGCCCGACCACTACCGGGACGGCCAGCACGTCAACCATCAGGTCCTCGTAGGCCTCGTGCAGGATGCGCAGCGCGTAGTCGCGGGCCTCGTCATGGGTCGCATGCGCCGTATGGCCCTCCTGCCACAGGAACTCGCTGGTGCGCAGGAAGAGCCGAGGGCGCAACTCCCACCGCACGACGTTGGCCCACTGGTTGAGCAGCAACGGCAGGTCGCGGTAGCTCTGCACCCACTTGGCCATGAACTCGCCGATGACCGTCTCGGACGTCGGCCGCACGATGATCGGCTCCTCGAGCTGCTTGCCCCCCGCGTGCGTGACGACTGCGAGCTCGGGGCTGAAGCCCTCGACGTGCTCGGCCTCGCGGCGCATGTACGACTCCGGGATGAACAGCGGAAAGTACGCGTTCTGCGCTCCGCATGCCTTGATGCGCGCGTCCATCTCGGCCTGGATCCGCTCCCAGATCGCGTACCCGTACGGGCGGATCACCATCGTGCCGCGCACCGGACCGTTGTCGGCCAGCTCGGCCTTCGCGATCACGTCCTGATACCAGCGGGGGAAGTCGTCGGACTGCGATGTCAGCACGGATGCCATGAGGCGCAATGCTACGGACCCGGTCGCGGCGAATTCGATCGAGTTCCGCATGGCCGGGCGATAGCGTGGCGAGATGGCTACCCCGGTTGATCTGGCCGCCGCACTGGCAGGCATCAGTGAGCACTGGCGCCCGCTCACGGTCGCGACGCTCAACGACTACGACATCAGGCTGGCCCGGATCCACGGCGAGTTCGTCTGGCACACGCACCCGGAGACCGACGAGGTGTTCCTCGTCGTCCGCGGCAACCTCACCTTGCAGCTGCGCGACGGCGACGTACAGCTCGGCCCGGGACAGCTGTACGTCGTCCCGAAGGGCGTCGAGCATTGCCCGCGCGCCGACGACGAGTGCCACATCATGATGATCGAGCCGTCGGCCACGGTGAACACCGGCGATCTGCCGACGAGCGAGCTCACCGCGCCGCGCGTCGTGAGCTGACCGGTCAGGCGATGACCACGCCGCGCAGCACCATCCGCCGCGGACTGTCCACAGTGGACAGATCGGCGCGCGGATCGGCGTCGTAGATGACCAGGTCGGCCGGCGCGCGCTCGTCGAGACCCGGCAGGCCCAGCCACTCGCGCCCCCGCCAGGACGCCTGCGCCACGACATCGGCCTGCGGGATGCCCGCCGCGACCAAGGCTCGCATCTCGTCACGAACGAGACCGTGTGCCAGCGAGCCGCCGGCGTCCGTGCCGGTGTACACGGGGATGCCGGCCTCCCAGGTCGCGCGGAGGCGCTCGCGGGCCGTCGCGTACAGGGCACGCATGTGCGCCGCGTAGGCCGGGTACTTCGCCTCGCCCTGCGCGGCGAATGACGGGAAGTTGTCGGTGTTGATCAGCGTCGGGACGACGGCGATCCCGCGACGGGCGACGTCGTCGAGCAGGTCGGCGGTCAGCCCCGTGCCGTGCTCGATCGAGTCGATGCCGGCGGCGATCAGCCCGGGCAGGGCGTCCTCGCCGAACACGTGCGCGGCGACCCGGGCGCCGAGGTCGTGCGCGCGGCCGATCGCCTCCTTGAGCGAGCCGTCGGGCCAGACCGGCGCGAGATCACCGAGATCGCGGTCGATCCAGTCCGCGGCGACCTTCACCCACCCGTCGCCGCGCGCCGCCTGGACGGCGACCTCGTCGGCGAGCTGATCCGGTTCGACCTCGACGCCGAGGTGCCGGATGTAGCGGTACGGGCGCGCGATATGCCGCCCCGCACGGATCAGCCGGGGCAGGTCGTCGCGGCGCTGCACGGACGTGTTGTCGACCGGCGAGCCGGCGTCACGCAGTAGCAACGCCCCGGCGTCACGATCGGCGAGTGCCTGCGCGGCCTGATCGTCCGGGTCGTCGACGAACCCGTGGGGCGACAGGCCGATATGGCTGTGCGCGTCGACGAGTCCTGGGATTACCCAGCCGCCGTCGCTGATCGTCTCGGCGGCGCCGGCATAGCGCTCGTAGGTCAACCGCCCGTCGATGATCCAGGCGTCGCGCTCGGTCTCGTCCGGCAGGAACACCCCCCGGAGGTGCAGCACGCTCATGACGGCCACGCGTCGGCGATCAGCCGCCGGGTGTCGGCGAGCAGCTGGGGCAGCACCCGGGTCCGGCCGACGATCGGCATGAAGTTCGTGTCGCCGCCCCAGCGCGGCACGACGTGCTGATGCAGGTGCGCCGCGATTCCCGTGCCGGCGACGACGCCCTGGTTGATGCCGATGTTGAAACCGTGCGGGCCGGCAGCTGCGCGCATCGCCTGCATCGCCTGGGCGGTGAACACGCCCAGTTCGGCGAGCTCGTCACGCGCCAGATCGGTCAAGTCGGCGACGTGGCGATACGGCACCGTCATCAGGTGGCCGCTGTTGTACGGGTAGAGGTTCAGCACGGCGTAGACCAGCTCGCCGCGCGCCACGATCAGCCCGTCCTCGTCGGAGAGCTTCGGCGCCCGGCAGAACGGGCACTCCTCGCCCGCCTCGTCGTGCGACGGCTTGCCCTCGCCCAGGATGTACGCCAGCCGGTGCGGCGTCCACAGTCGGCCGAACGCATCGGGGTCGCCGGCGTACTCGCCGGCCGGGCGCTCCTCGATCACGAGACGAGGCCCTTCACGAGCATCGCAGCGAGTACCGCAGGGAGCGCCAGCGAGCGAGGAGCGGAGTGGAGGGCTGAGGCGGGAAGCACAGTCATGACGCGAAATGAGTCGCCGTCGGCGAGTCGTTGACGCGGCGCGCGACGAAGTCGGCGATCTCGGCGACAGCCTGGTCGACCGGGATGCCGTTGCGCTGCTCGCCGTCGCGGTACCTGAACGACACGGCTCCGGCCTCGGCGTCGGTGGCGCCGGCGATGAGCATGAACGGCACCTTCTGCCGCTGCGTGGTGCGGATCTTCTTCTGCATGCGGTCGTCGGAGTCGTCGACCTCGACACGTAGCCGCCGCGCGCGCAGCTTGGCAGCCACGTCATGGAGGTACGGCACCTGGTCGTCGGTGACCGGGATGAGCACCGCCTGCACCGGCGCGAGCCATGCCGGGAACGCCCCCGCATAGTGCTCGAGCAGGATGGCGAAGAAGCGCTCCTCCGAGCCGAACAGGGCGCGGTGGATCATGTACGGGCGGTGCCGTTCGCCGTCAGGCGCCTGGTACTCCATGCCGAACCGGCCGGGTTCTTGGAAGTCCACCTGCAGCGTCGACAGCTGCCACCTGCGGCCGATCGCGTCCTTGACGTGGACGTCGATCTTCGGCGCGTAGAACGCCCCTTCGCCCAACGCGATCTCATACGGCACGCCGGCCCGTTTGAGCGCCTCTTCCAGGGCCGCCTCGGCGATGTCCCACTGGGCGGCCTCGCCGACAAACTTGTCCGGACGAGTCGACAGGTCCGCGGTGAACTCGGTCAGCCCGTAGTCGCGAAGCAGGTCGATCGTGAACTGCAGCAGGCTGGCCAGCTCGTCCTGGAGCTGGTCCGGCGTGCAGAAGATGTGTGCGTCGTCTTGAGTGAACCCGCGAGCGCGGGTCAGGCCGTGCACGACTCCGGACTTCTCGAAGCGGTACACGGTGCCGAACTCGAACAGCCGCAGCGGAAGCTCGCGGTAGGAGCGTCCCCGTGCGTTGAACACCTGGATGTGCATCGGGCAGTTCATCGGCTTGAGGTAGTAGTCGGTGCCCTCCATCTGCATCGGCGGGTACATGCCCTCGGCGAACCAGTCGAGGTGGCCGGAGATCTCGAACAGCTCCGCCTTGGTCAGATGCGGCGTGTAGACGAACTCGTAGCCGCCCTCCTCGTGCTTCTGCCGCGAGTACTCCTCCATGACGCGGCGGATCGCGCCGCCCTTCGGGTGCCATACCGCGAGCCCGGACCCGATCAC
>WNGI01002436.1_pt1 | contig 21168 bp, 21 predicted proteins | sample 5400621 | NCBI WGS metagenome assembly WNGI01 (sample SAMN13153374, study PRJNA577476) | soil metagenome | isolation source: 20 cm soil or saprolite under Garry oak tree replicate 1 | place: USA:California | collected 2016-06-15
CCAGAGAGTGGCGAAAAAAATGACCACAAGTGCGCTGCGAACTGAAACCCGCTGAGCGAATGGGATCGACACTGTGGTGGAGGGTTGTGCTGTAGCCGGGTGTTGCACGCGTCCTGATGATAACAAATCAGCCGTCAGATGTCAGATATCGGAATGAGAGATCACAAGCGCAGCGACGAGAGAAGATCAATTTCAACAGAAGGAAACGAAGAAAACGAAGTCCGGGAGTAGTTGGTAGTTGCGATTAAAAATCTTCGTTCACTTTGTTACGTTTTGTTCGCTCTTGGCAATTATCTCTGAGATCCCGGGGTTGCGAAATGCCGCACGAATTTGATTGAACGTTGGAAGTTGGGCGTTGAGCGTTGGACGTTTTGTTAACTATTAACGAATAACTATTAACCAATAACCGATAACGATTAACCATTAACCCTGTGAGGCCCACCGAACAGATCCTCGGCGTTCGCTTTTTCAACGGCACCGTTGACGAAGCCGTTGAAGTGATGTCGTCCGCGGGCGGCTTACTGGCCGTCCCGGCCGCGCCCGCCCTGGTCAAGATCTGTCATGATGAAGATTATCGGCGCGCGGTTACATCAGCCGACATGGCGATTGCCGACAGCGGCGCGATGGTGCTGCTTTGGAAAATTCTTACCCGACGGCGCGTCGAGCGCATTTCCGGATTAAAATTTCTCAAGCGGTTGGTTGCGCGGCTGGCGTCGCATCTAAACGAGCGCGTGCTTTGGATTGTGCCAAGCGAATCGGCCCACGAAAAAACGATCGCCTGGCTGCGACACAGCAATCTGACCGCCACTGCCGATTTTTACATCGCGCCGCGCTACGGCGCACAAGTGCGCGATGATGCACTGGTCGACAAGATCGACAATCATCCGCCGGCGCACGTGGTGATTGGAATCGGCGGCGGGGTTCAGGAAAAGCTCGGCCTTTTTTTAAAGGAGAATTTGCGGGTACGCCCGGCGATTTATTGTATTGGGGCCGCGCTCGCATTTCTCACCGGCGATCAACCGCCGATTCCGATGTGGGCCGATCGTTTTTATCTCGGCTGGCTCCTGCGTTCCATTCGCCAACCGCGCGTTTTTGTCCCTCGATATCTCAGCGGATTCAAACTTGCTCGTCTGATTGCGCGCCACCGCGATCAGCTGCCGCCGATCAATGACGCCGACTGAACAGATACTCGGAATCAAGTTCTTTAAGGGTGAGGTAGGTCGAGCGGTTGCTCTTATGTCTGAACGAGGCGGTTTTCTGGTGGCGCCATCGGGGACATGCTTCGCACGACTCCGCCGGGACGACGCCTATCGAGAGGCGATGGTAAACGCCGATATGGCCATTCCGGACAGTGGTGCGATGGTTTTGCTGTGGCGTCTCTTCGGCGGCTGCAAGCTGACACGTATCTCCGGCTGGAAATATCTTCATGGTCTCAGCGATAGATTTTTCGCCGAGAAACAGGGTGATGTGTTTTGGATAGTGCCGAACGAAAGAGCGCGCGAGGCCACCGGAAGATGGCTTGAGCAAAATAATTTCCAATTCTCAAGCGATGATTTTTACGCAGCGCCGATCTACGGAGCGGTCGTTGAAGATCGCTACTTGGTGGACCAAATCCACAACCGGAAGCCGCGGCACCTTGTTGTCGGAATTGGCAGCGGACCGCAGGAGAAGCTTGGATACTATTTGCGTGAACATTTAAATTATCGACCGGCGATTCATTGTGTCGGGGCCGCGCTCGGTTTTCTGACGGGCGAGCAAGTGAAGATTCCCGCGTGGGCCGATCGCTTTTATCTTGGCTGGCTTTTTCGATTAATTACGAACCCGGTACGGTTCCTTCCGCGGTTGTGGCGTGCGACCGAGTTGCCGTGGCTGCTGCTTCGCCACGGACGGAATCTTCCGCCGTTGCGAAGCAGACAGCGGAGAACAGAGGACAGAGGACAATATGCAAATTGAGACGGCGAAAGATTTGAGTGTCTATAAGCTCGCGTACGAACTCGCGATGGAAATTTTTGATGCGACGAAATCGTTTCCGTCTGACGAAAGGTACGCTCTTACGAGCCAGATCCGACGTTCATCAAGATCTGTTTGCCTAAATCTTCGCGAAGCTTGGGCGAAGCGCCGCTACGAGCCCCATTTTGTTAGCAAGTTGACGGATTGCGACGGCGAAGCGAACGAAACGGACTCGTCGCTCGATTTTGCGCGAGATTGCAGCTACATCTCTGACGAAACGCATCGGGCGTTAGTCGCGAAATGCACAGAAGTACGGATGTTAGGTGGAATGATGAAGAAGCCAGGATCGTTCATCATTACCCAGGATTAATTGCTGCTGCATTAGTGTTGTGTCCTGTGTCTTCTGTTCTCCGTCCTCTGTCCTCTGTCCTCTGTCCTCTGTCCTCTGTCCTCTGTCCTCTGTCCTCTGTCCTCTGTCCTCTGTCTTCTGACTTCTGACTTCTTCCCATGACCATCCTCGGCCTAAACGCTTACCATGGGGATTCCGCCGCGTGCTTGTTTGTCGATGGCAAACTCGTGGCCGCGGCTGAAGAGGAACGCTTTCGCCGGATCAAACATTGGGCCGGTCTGCCCACCAAGGCGATCAATTACGTTTTGGAAGAGGGAAAGCTCTCGTTAGGCGATGTCGATCATATCGCGATCAATCGGAAACCGGGCGTGAACAATTTGCGCCGGCTCGGATTTGTCCTGACCCGTTGGCCGAATCCGAAATTGATGGCCCAAAAAATCAAAAACGTCCGCAGGGCGGCGTCGATCAAAGAAGCTCTCGAGGAAACCTATGACATCGAGCTTCGGGCGCAGTTCGGAACAGGAATCAAAGCGGAGGTGCACCACGTCGAGCATCACCTGGCGCATTTGGCCTCGGCTTTTTTGGTTTCCGGGTTCAACGAGGCGGCCTGTATTTCGATCGACGGGTTCGGCGATTTCGCCAGCACCGCGTTCGGGATAGGAAAGGGGAGCGAAGTCAAGATCGACAATCGTGTTTATTTTCCGCACTCGTTAGGCATTTTTTACTCCGCGCTCACGCAGTTTCTCGGCTTCCCGCATTACGGCGACGAATACAAAGTGATGGGACTGGCGCCTTATGGCGAGCCGAACTATCTCGAACCGCTCCGTGAAGTCGTGCTCATTCAGCCCGATGGCAGCTTCCGGTTGAACCTGAAATATTTCCGGCACCAGATCGAAAATGTTTCCTATAGCTGGCACGATTGCGCGCCCGAAGTCGGCGCCCTTTACCGTAGGCCGCTGGTCGATCTTCTCGGTCCGGCGCGAACACCGGACGAGCCGCTCGAGCAAAAACACAAAGACCTGGCGCGCTCGGTCCAGGTGACTTACGAGGAAGCGTTCTTCGCGCTGCTGCAGGCGCTCCACAAACGGCATCCGTCCGATCATCTGGCCCTCGCCGGCGGTTGCGCGATGAATTCGGTGGCGAACGGAAAAGTTTATCGCCGCTCGCCGTTCAGGAAAATGTATTGCCCGGCCGCGGCTGGGGACGCCGGTGGCGCGATCGGCGCCGCGGCATACGTGCAAGCACGTTTGAATTCGGAATTAGAAATTGGAAAGGAGAAAACGTCTTCTACTTTAGACTTTGGACTTCCTGCTTTAGATACTGCGTATCTTGGTCCGGCTGCGACCGACGAAGAACTTTTTGCGTTGATTGACTGGAAAACGAAGGAGATCGCGGATGCGGGTTGCACGGTCACGCTGATCAACGACGAGGAAGGGCTCGTTAAAAAAACCGCTCGCGCGATCGCCGATGGAAAAATTGTGGGTTGGTTTCAGGGGCGAATGGAGTGGGGGCCGCGCGCATTGGGAAATCGCTCCGTTCTGGCCGATCCACGAAATGCAGGGATCAAAGATATTTTGAACGCGAAAATTAAACGGCGCGAATCGTTCCGTCCCTTCGCGCCCTCGATTTTGCGCGAAGCCGTGGCCGAATGGTTCGAGACCGATGACGACGTTCCGTTTATGATGCAAGTGTTTCAAATTCGGACGAAATATCGCGACATGATCCCGGCTGTCATTCACGTCGATGGCACCGGCCGGTTACAAACGGTTCATAGAGAAACGAATCCGCGTTATTATCGGTTAATCGAACATTTCCGCGACCTGACCGGCATCCCGCTTGTGCTCAACACCTCTTTCAACGAAAACGAACCAATTGTTTGTTATCCGGAAGAAGCGCTCGACTGCTTTCTCCGCACCGAAATGGACATCCTCGTGTTGGGCAACTTCTGGATCGCACGAAGCTAAGAGCTTGCAGCGCGGAGCAGCAAAGGGCGATCATCCTCAAAACCAACAACCAATGAGACCTCCCATGAACAACACACAATTTCGTTTTCAGGAATTAGAAATTTGGAAACGCGTGGCCGAATTTAGTTCCTCGCTTTTTCAACTGGCGGACGAACTCGACAAACAGCGGTTATTTCGTTTTGCGGAACAGTTGCGTGCAGCGGTCCTGAGTATTACGAACAATATCGCCGAAGGATCTGGTAGCGTTTCGCGCATTGATTTCGCGAATTTTCTCAACGCTTCCCGTCGCTCGACGTTTGAAGTCGCGGATATCTTGTTTCTCTTAAGCAAGAACGGATACATCAGCAAAGTGATGTTAAGAACATCATCGGTGAACTAGAGGAGGAGAGTCGAATGATCTTCGCGTTCACCCGCACCCTGCGATCGCAAGCAAAAACTTGAAAACTGCCGCTCCTGGCTCCATGCTCTGAGCTTCGATGACGCCCCCTTACAGATTGATTCTTATCTTGGCCGGATTCGGACTCGTTTGCCCACTTGCCCACGGTCAGGAGGCAATTCTGGACAAAACCACTCTTGGCCATAGCCAGAACAACGCCAGGGACCTTCAGAATTCATTGATTGTGCCTAAACGTGCCAACATCAAGGGAGAGAAAACGGAACAGGTAGATCCTCAAAAATTGTCAAGCCGGAGTACGAAGGACGCAAAATTTCAGGGAAGCCTCTTGGAGATGGGGCTCGGTTCGACCGGCGACCCCGACGCGCACCAGGAAAAACTGCGCAGCGCCACCGATCAGGATTCCAAGGCCCCGAACAAGACCGACGGAGGCGCCGCGAAAGATTCAAAAGTTTCGGAACAAGCCGATTTAACCGGCGACAAAAATTCAAAGACCTCGAAGCCGACGCAGGCTGCGGATGGCCAGAACAAAGGCGAAAAAGCCAAATCAGTCCCGTCCGACGAAAGAGCGACTCATAAAATATTTTAGTATTCGGTAAGTACCGAAATTCTGTCGCTCGTTCTCGCGAAGTATGTAAGAATCCCGGCGTTTCCCAGTAGGGGATCGTCAATCATAAACACGGCTCCATTAACTATTAACTGGTAACCATTTCGTGTCCCCCGAAATCGTCATCGAAGCCGGGCATACCGAGCGCAATTACTGGCGAGACCTGTTCCGGTACCGCGAGCTCTTTTATTTTCTCGCCTGGCGCGACGTGCTCGTGCGTTACAAGCAGACTGTAATTGGAGTTCTTTGGGCGGTGCTCCGCCCATTTCTGACCATGGTCGTTTTCGTTTTCATCTTTGGCAAGATTGCCAAGCTTCCGAGTGATGGCGTCCCGTACCCCGTCATGGTCTTTGCCGCAATGCTGCCGTGGCAATTATTTGCCACTTCGCTTTCGGAAGGAAGCAACTCGCTCATCACAAATTCGAATTTGATCTCGAAAATTTATTTTCCGCGACTGATTATTCCGGCTAGCTCGGTAATTGTTTCGTTCGTCGATTTTGCAATCTCAGCGGCGCTCCTGGCGCTGCTGATGCTTTGGTATCATGTCTGGCCCGGACTGCATCTTCTGGCGTTACCGATCTTCACAATCTTTGCGTTGGTTGCTTCGACAGGCGCAGGCCTGTGGCTTGCGGCATTGAACGTGGAATATCGCGATTTTCGTTATGTCGTTCCCTTTGTCGCGCAGCTCGGGCTTTACGTTTCGCCGGTAGGCTTTAGTTCCGCGATTATTCCGGAGAAATGGCGACTCATTTATTCTTTGAATCCGATGGTGGGCGTGATTGATGGATTTCGCTGGTCGATTTCGGGCGGACGCGCCTCAATCTTTTTACCCGGCATCTGGATCGGTCTGGCTGTCACCGTTCTCCTTCTGCTCAGCGGCATTTGGTACTTTCGGCGAATGGAACGAACCTTTGCCGACGTGATCTAAATGAGCGGCGCGATCATCACGGTCGAAAACCTTGGCAAAAAATATTCGCTGCGCCATCAGCGCAACGAGCGTTATACCGCGCTTCGAGATGTGATTGCCGAAAAAGCCTTGGGTTTTTTCAAAAACCTGAAATCTGGAAATGGTGTCAGCGTTTCCAAAGAAGATTTTTGGGCTTTGAAGGACGTTTCGTTCGAGGTGCAGCGCGGCGAGGTTGTCGGCATCATCGGACGCAATGGCGCCGGAAAGTCGACATTGCTAAAAATTCTGAGCCGCATCACCGAGCCGACCACCGGCAAGGTCCGTATCAAAGGTCGCGTCGCGAGCTTGCTTGAAGTCGGCACGGGATTTCATCCCGAGTTGACCGGGCGGGAGAACATTTTTCTTAACGGCGCGATTCTGGGAATGACCAAGGCTGAGATCAAAAGCAAATTTGACGAGATCGTCGCTTTCGCTGAGACGGAGAAGTTTCTGGACACGCCGGTGAAACGCTATTCGAGCGGCATGTATGTCCGGCTCGCATTCGCCGTGGCCGCGCACCTCGAACCGGAAATTCTCGTTGTCGACGAAGTCCTCGCCGTCGGCGACGCCGAGTTTCAGAAAAAATGTCTTGGAAAAATGGAACAAGTCAGCCGCGGCGGCCGCACCGTGCTTTTCGTTAGTCACAACATGGCGGCAATCGAAGCGCTCTGCTCGTCAGGGCTTATGCTGGCAGAAGGCAAGCTGGTGACGCGCGCGGACGCTAAGGCAGCTGTCGAAACTTATCTTCGCCAGCTGAGTCGGCGTGGGCCGTTGCCACTGGACACGCGTCGCGATCGTGAAGGTTCCGGAATGCTGCGTTTTATTTCTGTAGAACTTGCGGCCGATAATCAGGTAAGAGTTCCTGTATTCCAATGCGGCGCGACTGCGATATTGTCGCTGCGATTTAAGAGCACCGCGGAAAGAGAGCTTCGAAACGTTCGCATCGCGATCGGTATAGATAATGAATCTGAGCAACGAATCTTACTCCTAGACACAGCGCTGTTAGGCCAGGATTTTAGGACACTCCCGAGCAGAGACGGAACAATCCAGGTCGTGATCCCTAAACTGAGCCTCCTTCCCGGACGCTATCACTTCACGATCTTTGCGACCGTAAGCGGTGTGATCGCGGACTGGATCAAAAACGCGGCATTCTTCGACGTGGAAGGCGGCGATTTCTTCGGGACCGGACAGCTGCCGCCGCAAGGACAAGGCGTTTTTACTACGCCGCATAGTTTTCATGTTGAGTCGAAGGCAACAGCGAAAGAGACAAAAGAACCTGCTAGCGTATCATAGCGCGCATGGTAAAACGCATCGTTTTCACTGCGACGTTTGTAAATTGTCCGCACTTACGTATGGCCAGGCGGCGGCGCGATCATGAAGCAATTCGCGCTACGGCTTGATTGTTACATTCGAGAAGCCTGGAGGATCTCTCGCCAATGGCCTGTAGATCAATCATTTGCCCGGATGCTTAGTTTCTTCCCCTCTTGGAACCGTAGTCTATCACTGACACCGACCGAAATGAGGATCCCATGGATCAGTTATCCTGCTATTAAAATGCTTGAGAAAATACTTAAGCCCGAGATGCGCGTATTTGAATGGGGTGTTGGCGGCTCGACACTTTTTTTTTCAGCGCGTGTGAGGCAGCTAGTTTCGATCGAACACGATCTTCAGTGGGCCGAAAAAACTCGCACCGCGATGGAACTAAACGATTTAGCCTGGGAACTTTTTGTGGTGCCGCCTGGCCCTGGCGAAAATCGACGAGTCGGCGATCCGGAGAATCCGGAGTTTTATGCTTCGGCGTCGGAAGCGTGCATCGGATTGTCATTCCATGCTTACGCGACTGTGATCGACCGCTTTCCCGACAACTTTTTTAACCTGATTCTCATAGACGGGCGCAGCCGAATTTCGTGCGCCTTTCACGGGATATCGAAAATCAAACGAGGGGGATACCTGTTGCTCGATGACGCGGAGCGGCCGCGTTACGCTTGGATTCACCGAGAAATGCAGCGACTCGGATGGAAAACGTTTAACCTTGTCGGTCCGGCGCCATGTGAGTGGAATTTTCGACAAACGGGATGTTGGCAGCGCCCTCCTTAGGTGCTGATTGGCGATGCGAATTTCCGTTATCATGCCCTGCCATAATGCTAGCCGCTGGATCGCTGCCGCGTTGCGCAGTATGTCGAAACAGACTCAATCAGCGCACGAGATTGTTGTTATTGATGACGGCTCGACTGACAATTCGGTACTTGAGATTGAAAGGACCAGCGTGCCAGTCAAACTGCTACGCGTGGGTTTCAATAACGCCGCTGCAGCCCGCAATGCGGGCATCGAGGCTGCCACCGGTGATTGGATTGCATTGCTCGACGCCGATGACGTCTGGTATCCGAATCATCTGGCGCGTGCCGAGGAGCTCCTTCGTGCAACGAACGATGTGGCTTTCATGTCGAATCACGACTGGATCGATCTGGAAGGCCATGTAATTCCGATTCCTGAGGCGCATCGCTGCAAACTGCTTGCACCACAAACTGGGATGTCCATAGACGACTATTACAAGCTTAACGAGACAGGATTTCACTTTGGACACTCGACAGTGCTATATCGACGTGACCGCGTAATTGAGGTTGGGGGTTTCGACATAACCCAAAGGCGGCGGCACGATATTGATCTTTGGTTACGCGTGATCGCCAATCGGACCTGGACCTATGACACGGTTAAGTCAGTGGGTTATCGCGAGAATACACCCGGAAGCATTTCTAGAGACGAGATGGAGTGCGACTACTATTATCTGCGTGCTCTCGTTAAGAACCTGAATCGGATCGATACCCCGCGTTATAGGAAACATCTCGCACGTCAATCGCGCCGCGCGATGGGCATCGCTTTCGTCGCCGGCCCGCCCGACCATTATGCGCGCATCCGGGAACTTAGTTGGCCGTATTTGTCCCGGTTCTTCAAATTCTTCTACAAATGCGGCTCGTTATATCCCGATGCATTACGCGGTTTGATCAAAGCAAAACGTCAGATCGTGCATACGGTCCGCAACATGCACGTGGCGAATCACGGATGAATAGCTTGGTCCTTTGTCTCCTGAGCTTAGCATTAATTGGTCTAGTGTTTGGAAGCGCTTGGGTCGCGCTTCGCCATCACAGGTATTGCCGTCAGCTCAAATATGATCCTCGCCAGAATTTCGCGCTCAGTGTCGCGCCGAAATCAGTAGAGGCGATCTCCATCGTATGTGATTCAACCGGTTTCATACTTCCGAAATTATCAGCAAATGCCGTTACTGTTTTCCTGGAATTGCACCTTCAATGCACCGCTACCGGATTGGTCTTCGATCCGTCGGTCGAAATTTCTTGGGAAGCCTTTTGCGACAAGCAATTTTTCGAACGCGGTGTCAGTGGCATACGTTTTTTGAATTTGACGCGGCTTATCAGGGCCGGTGCGAAAGCTGGCACGCGCGTGATGCTTCACGGACTGCGAGTAACCTGGGTGACTGGGAGGACAGCGTTGTATGTGTGCGATCAAGCTGTCCGTCCGGACGACCGAGTGCTCGTTGTATCGCCTCATCCGGATGATGCAGAACTCGCTGCATTCGGTCTTTACGCCGACACACAGGCCACAGTTGTTACCGTCACTGCGGGCGACGCCAGCGATCGCTACACAGGCAAGAATCATGGAATGCAACTTACGCGGGCGCAAGTTGGCCGCATGCGCGTGCTCGATAGCATTATAGTGCCTCAGATTGGGGGCGTGCCGCGCGAAAATGTTTTGAATCTGGCATACCCGGATGGCCGGCTATCTCAGATGCGAGCGTCGCCGGCAGTCGATTTCAACAAAGGCGATCAAGACGCGTTGGATTTCGACGGCTTGCGGCGATTGAATGTTTCACCCTTACTACGCGATGGCGCTGAATGTACATGGGATTCGCTAGTGTCGGATTTAGCTCACATTTTAAAACTGACGCAACCCACGGTTATTGTGTTGCCCGATCCTTGGCTTGACCCGCATGCCGACCACACAGCGACAACTATGGCCGTCTGCGAAGCGCTTCGCGAAACGAATCAACAAGATGGACGTTTTTTTCTGACTTGCGGTCACAATCACTGGTCAGAGCTTATTCCACTGGGGCCGGCGGGCAGTGGTGTTCCATTGCCTCCTCGCAGAGAAGGCGAGTCTCCTGCGATGGATGGCTTTTATTCCCACGCGCTCTCTCTTGAGCGACTTACTGAGAAATATCTCGCGCTGGAATCAATGCACGATGTCCGGGAGCTTTCCGCGTGCCCACCACAAAGCGTGCGCCATTTAGCGAAAAAACTGCGCGAGGTCGCGGGTGCATCAATCCATGGCATGGGCGTCCCACCTACCAGCCTTCTTCGTCGCGCCGTCCGTCCGGATGAAGTTTTCTGGACGGTGTCCGTAGCGGCAGCACTGAGGAGTGCGCTGTAGTTGCCGATGCAGGTTACACTGATTCCGGGCCGCGAATTAGGACGCGATCTTGTTGACCGGTGGACGGAATTACAGGGATCAAATCCGCTCCTTATTAGTCCTTTCTTCGCGCCTGAATTCACTTCGGTGGTGGCCGCAGCTCGAAATGATGTCGAAATCGCGCTAATTCAAGAGGGTGGCGAGGTCGTAGGTTTTTTTCCGTTCCAACGCGAAAGCAAAACCCTCGGAAGAGCCGTTGGTCATCCGCTGTCCGATTATCACGGCGTTATCTGTGCACCCGATTTGATTTTTGACCCGCTTGAACTCCTGCGCGCCTGCAAACTCGTGGCGTGGGATTTTGATCACTTGCTGGTGTCGCAAAGAAGCTTCCAACCTTTCCATCAATTCAGAGAATTTTCGCCAATTATCGATTTGTTCGAGGGCTTTGACCGTTATCTTGAAGACCGCAAATCTTTCGGTTCAGGTTTGCGGAGACCTTTGCAGTTCATGCGTAAGCTTGAACGCGAAGTCGGTCCACTCCGTTTTGAGAAACATGTCAAAGACATTGCGGTGCTTCATTGGATCATGGACAAGAAGTCGGAACAATATAACCAATCGCTCTCGCAGGCAGACTTGTTTGCGCAGGAATGGATAAGGAACACAGTCGAAACCATATTCCAGATCCAAACACCTGAATTTGGCGGAATGCTCTCGGTGCTTGATGCGGGCTCCGAACGGATTGCTGCTCTCCTAAACATCACATCGTCTAACGTATGGCACGGATGGTTTCTTGGGTTCGAAGACCGGTTTGCATCCTATTCACCAGGGTTTCTCCTTTGGTTGAAAATGGCTGAATGTGCCGATCGTTTGGGCATCAGGTATCTTGATTTCGGAAAGGGCGATCAGTTATACAAAAGACGCCTGATGAATGCGTCTATACCGCTGGCATGCGGTAGCGTGGAACTCCCGTCGTGGCTCTCGTTCCGGCGCGGCGCTGAGCGAAGACTGAGGGCGCTCGTAAAAAGCTCGCCATTTGGGGAACCATTGCGACGCGTAATGCGTCGATCGCGAAGAATGGGCTGATTCAGAATATGAGCGACTCATCGTTCGTTATCGTGAACTGTGAGAAAGAGGTACCGCGAATTTGTATCGAAAATAATTTCCCGTTCTTTTATCAGCCATGTGTGCTTAAAGATCTCTTCTTCGAAGGCAGATCGCTCCGGAATTTTGCAGATAAGCCGCAGGGCCCGAGGTCGCCGTCGCAAAGACGCTCGAATGTTTTGCAGCACATCGGCAAGGACTTCGCCGGAGAACGGATTAAAAAAATAAATCACAGTTGCTTCATCGGGAATTACAAACTCTCTCGCGTCCGCTGTAATGAGTTCGATGTCGCGGCATTTCAAACCGGGCAATGCGCTGCGCACATTTTGAGATGCAACCTCATTCAATCGCCGAGCGACCTCCACACCGTAAATCTTTCGGAACGGGTATTTCGCGGCCATGATTACCGCACGTCCCATTCCCGAGCCGAAGTCGAGAAATACGTCCTCGTTGGATCGAACTTCGAGCGCAGCGAGAATCGTCCGAAAACTACGATAGTCGGTCGGAACGTAAGGACGAAAGAGTTCGTTTCTAATCCCGAGTTCCTTCAGATCAATTATCGCCTCAGAGTGAATGCCAAGGCGCCATTCAAACCAGCGGATATAAAGCCGATCGGTTATCGCGCGAAACAACGCGCGAACGCCATGCTCTCGCAGAACAGAGCCAAAACTGCGGAACGCTTCTTTCGGATTCATGAGCAGCCGCGCGGAGGTTTCACGCGACATCTGAAATCATCAAGGGTGCCTCGGCTGTGCGAGAGAACAACAAAAAACAGAAGCGTCGACTTTGGTAATTGATGCTCTTTTCTGTCATTATTGCGACTTATAATCGCGCCCGGTATATCCGGGCGACGCTTGATTCGCTGCAAGCGCAAGAGTTCACCGATTATGAAACAATCGTCGTCGATGACGGCTCGACCGACGAGACGATGTCGATCTTGCAGAAGCACCCGTGGATTCGAGTCTTGCGACAAAATAACAAAGGTCCGGGCGCCGCACGTAATTATGGTGTCAGCCAAGCGAGCGGGGAATACATCGCATTTCTCGACAGCGACGACATCTGGTTTCCCTGGACACTCTCGACGTTTGCAAAGGCCATCGAGCAGTACCACAACCCAGCTCTGATTGCGGCAAAGCTGAAATTATTTTGGGACGATCAAGATTTGGCAGTGGTAAAACTCGAACCGGTATGCGCTGAGGTGTTTCCCGACTATTATGCCTCGAGTCACAAACACTATTTTGTAGGATCGTGTATGATGGTTGTTCGACGCGAGCTTTTCTACAACACGGGTGGTTTCACAGAGCGTCGAATTTATGCCGAGGATGCGGACTTGGCAGTCCGTTTCGGCTTAGTAGATCGATTTGTACAGATCCTTGCGCCCGTAACCCTGGGATATCGTCAACATGAGACTAACGCCTGTAAGAATTGGGAGCTCTTATATCAAGGTGAACTAAATTTGGTGCAGCAAGAGCGTGCGGGGAAATATCCAGGCGGTGATGCTCGAAGACGCGACCGGTTACGCCTAATAACGTTGCATACGCGACCGTTTAGCATCGCCTGCGTTGAGCATGGTTATCCCCGACACGGTTGGGATTTATACTGGAAGACCTTCTGTTGGCATCTGCAACTTGTGCGCTGGAAATATCTGTGCGCTTTTCCATTGGTGGCAGCGTGGTACACTCTCCGCGGACAGAGTCGGGACGATGTGTCTCAAACGGTTGAGGAGACTTCGTGAGCAAGTCCAATTCAAGCTGCGGGCGCGATGACGCGGTCAATCGAATCATTCGCTATCCCACCGCCATCGCAATGCGATTTCGAATTTTTCGACTTCGGCGCCTTGGCGTGCAGATTGGTCGACGGTGTTGGATACAAAGTATACGGGTGCCGCGGAATCCGTGGGATATCACGCTTGGCAATGGGGTAGCGCTCGATGAAGGCGTTGTGCTTTTGACAAACGGTGCGCGCACGGCAATCAAACGAATTAGAATTGGCGCTGGGAGTTATATCAACCGTTTCACAATCTTCGATGCGTCAGAGGAAATTGTGGTTGGCGAAAACTGTATGATCGGTCCCCTTTGTTACATTACGGACCATGATCATGGTTATGAGAAAGGGCAATTAATCGGAGAGCAACCGCTTCGTTCGGGTCCGGTTCGAATTGGTAGCAACGTCTGGGTCGGAGCTGGTGTCATCATTCTTAAGGGAGTTTCAATTGGCAACGGTGCCGTGATTGGAGCGGGCAGCGTCGTGAATAAGAATGTCGATCCTGGCGCAAAGGTCGCTGGGGTGCCGGCTAGGAATCTTCCGGAAGAAGCGGGCATTAAATGACGGAACCGCGTGGCTACCATAGCCATATAAAGCACTACATAGTCGGACCTAGATACTAATTTTTAGTTTAAGCGTTCGCTCGACTCAAAAATGCCTGATATAGCCGTATGGACGCTGCAGTCGTAATTGTTACAAAGAATCGCAAACAAGATTTAGCAGTCGTAATTCGGTCGGCTTTGAATCAAACATCGCAGCCGAGGATCCTGGTGATTGACGATCAGTCGACCGATGGAACGCCAGAAATGCTCCGCTCGCGGTTTCCCATGATTCGATTTGTGCAAAGTGACACTTCTCGCGGATATGTTTTCCAGCGCAATCGGGCGGCATCGTTAATAGACACTGAGATCATTTTTTCAATCGATGACGACGCGGAATTCTCGAGTCCGAGAGTGATCGAGCAAACACTTCGCGATTTTTCTACGTCCCGAATTGGCGCCGTTGCAATCCCATATTTGGAACCGCGTAATGACAATCGAGTTCGACAATCTGCCCCAGATTCGTCTCATATTTGGGTGACAGACAAATTTGTTGGGACTGCATACGCCGTGCGCCGTAATATTTTTCTGCAACTCGGCGGCTATCGCGAGCATCTCCTTCATCAAGGTGAAGAAGGCGATTTCTGTCTGCGGATGTTGGCGGCGGGATATATAACCCGATTAGGAAGATCCGATCCGATTCACCACTACGTATCTGAGCACCGCAGCTCAGAGCGAATGGATTTTTATGGTCGGCGTAACGACATTCTTTTTGCGTGCCAGAATGTGCCGATGCCTTACTTGCCGTTTCATCTTGTCGCGACCGCTGTGAAGGGCAGCATCTACGCGATTCGGTACGCGCAACACCCGACCAAAATGTTTTCCGGAATCCTCAGCGGCTTGGCTGAATGTTTTGGTGGCGATATCGAACGCAAACCTGTTGATCGACGCGTTTACCGCTTAAGCCGCGAGCTTAATAAACGTGGGCCAGTTCCTTTGGAGAGCGTGATCAATCGGCTGCCGGCTGTTTCGACGATTAGTCAATGAATGAATCAAGCTGGATTTGCTGCCAACTTGGCGCGCGAGAGCATTACGCAGTTCCGCGCGCGCTTTTCCGGCAAGAAGCGCTGCGCCTTCTGATCACGGATGCGTGGGTCCAACCGCGGAGCGTAATCAGAGCGCTCGGATCCGGCTTGCGCGAGCGGTTTCATCCGGAGCTGGCGTCCGCTTCTACCAAGGCTTGGAATAGCGGTTTGATCGCGTTTGAAGCAGCAGCTCGAATAAGAAAACTTTCAGAATGGCAGCGCGTAATCGCGCGCAATCGCTGGTTCCAACGAAGGGCGTGCGCCTACTTGGCGCGAAAAGCTGAAACGCCGAAATCTGAAACGCTGAAAACGGAGCTGATTATTTTTGCTTACAGTTACGCCGCACGGGACATTTTCCGGTTCGCGAAACAACGCGGCTGGAAAACCGCGCTCGGACAGATCGATCCCGGACCAGTGGAAGAGAAGATTGTGGCAGACGAAGCGGCGCGGGTGCCGGAACTGGCCGGCGATTGGCGACCGGCTCCCCCAGAATACTGGGACAATTGGCAAGAAGAATGCAGTCTGGCCGATCATATTATAGTGAATTCCAAATGGTCGAGGACCTGCCTTCTTAAGGCAGGAGTTAATGGTGAAAAGGTATCCGTTATTCCTCTCGCCTATCAGGGGATAGAGGACAGAGGACAGATATCAGAGGTCAGAGGAAAGCGGCAGTATCCAGATCGGTTTGACGAACAACGCCCGCTTCGCGTTCTGTTCCTGGGACAGATTAATCTGCGCAAGGGCGTGGCGCGTTTGTTCGATGCGATTCGCCAACTTAAAAATGAGCCGATCGAGTTTGAATTTGTTGGTCCGGTGCAAGTCGCGATTCCACCGGATTTGGAAAATAATCCGCGCGTTCGCTGGTTCGATGTAGTTTCGCGTGGCGAGGTAGACAGCTTCTACCGAAAGGCGGATCTGTTGATACTTCCGACGTTGTCCGACGGATTTGGTTTGACTCAGTTGGAAGCTCAAGCCTGGTCGCTGCCGATCATAGCGTCGCGTTTTTGTGGCGAAGTAGTGCGCGATGGTCAAAATGGCCTGCTGCTCGAAAATCTAGCAGGCGAAACAATTCGTGAGGTATTACGGCAATGCATTGCGAATCCGGAGTTGCTCGCTCAGCTTGCAGTTGGTTCCGGGAATTTTGAGGTACATTCACTTGACGAAGTTAGTGAACGACTCTTCGAACTGCTAGCCGATGGGCGACAAGAAGCCACTCCGAGAAGGTGTGCATAATGCAGCGCTGGCAGGAATACTCGCGCGATCCTAATTCTCCAGAACTCATGAAGCGGCGCAGTAAGGTTTTGCGCGATGCGCGAGCGGGCCGGCTCGTCGAGGACCGTGGCCGTTATTTGTGCGATTTAGTGGCGGGCAAATCGGTACTTGATGTTGGAATTATTGAGCACACGCGACAAGCCTGTGAGAGTCCTAATTGGCTGCACCGACGATTGTGCGGTTCGGCCTCTCGCTGTTTGGGAGTCGATATCCTGGCCACAGAGGTCGATCACCTCCGCACGAAAGGGTTTGAGGCCATTTGCGCCGATATTACGGCCAAGCCCTTGCCGGAGCTTTTTGATGTTATCATTGCAGGTGAGGTACTTGAGCACATTGAGTTGCCTGGAGCGTTCATGGGTAATTGCGCGCAAATGCTAAAACCTGGCGGACGACTTGTTGTGACTGTACCGAACCCATGGTACGCAAATCGGATTTGGAAGAATGTATGGAACCGGCTTACCTATGTGGATAGCGCCGATCATGTTGCTTGGTATGACGCTTCAACACTGTATGAGCTAGGACAACGGCACGACCTCGAATTACGACGGTATACGGGGGTCGGGGTGAGCCGGCCACGAAAAGTGCACGCAAAGCTTTTCTTTCTGCTGCGCCCAGTCTTGACGGCGGCTGGGTTGAGCTCTCACCTATTTGCCAATTCAATCATTTACGAATTTATTCGATCTTGAAGTTGACTCGACGTAATCGCGCTCTTAATGAACAAATCGTTGCCAAGGGCGTTCGTTGCCAAATCACCGCCGAGTTTTAACTTGAACAGACTGGCAGAAAGCTTGCTTTGTCTTTTTCAGGAACCCCCTCATTCACAAACGGAGGCGTTTTTATTGCGGAGCAAACAATAGCTGCGATGCAGCCATCCATGGTTGCCAATCGGGTCGGTGTCCTTCCGACCGGTCGGTCTATGCCGACGCCGGAACCGACAACGGTCGCGACGCTTGTCCTTCTCGCCGGTTTGTTTCTTACCGCTGCTAGCCTTGCCGGGAATACGGCCAGCGACGTAGCTCGCCATGGCGCGATTGGTTGCGGTGTCAGCCTCGCCCTTTCCTTAGTTTTCGAGGCGAAAAAGGGAATTCAAAACCTGCTCCGGGCCGATCTTATCGCCATTTTTGCGCTCTATTTTTTGCTTTTTTTTGAGTTTTTATTTCCGCAGTCCAAATTCGACGAGCTTGTGCCGTATCCTGAAGCGGTGTTGCCCAGCGTTCGGATTTGTCTATTGGCGTTCGCGGGCATAGCAGTCGGTCGCCACTGCATCGGCAGACATTTCAAAAAATGGGAGTTTGTTAGGGGGGACTTATCGCCGAAAGCAATGCTGACGATTTTCTGGATCAGTTTCGCTCTTGGTTACTTTAACATGCTTCTATCGGTAAACTTCAATCCCGTTACCATGGTGGAACAGTTCATGGGCCCACGGTTTGCCGTGGCCTGGGGGCGCGAGCAATTTGGCGACGCGCGAGCGCTGCTCTATGAAGTCGGCGCGATGCTATATCTGGTGCCACCTTTGGCCGGGATCATCCTTGGAAGGCGGAAATTTTATTCTGCTCCGGCGCTGCTCCTGGTGCTGCTCGCGTTGCTCTTTACCTTGTTTTACGGCTTTTGCACTGGTACGCGAAATATTATCGGCAGTTACCTTATTACATTTTTGGCCGCCTACATCTATGCTTCCAAAGCTTCGCGCCGGCAATTGCTCGTCGTCGCTACAATAGTCTTCGCTATTTTGTTTCTAGCTACTTATTACGAGATTCGCTTCCGGGACGTCGGCTTGAAGAATTACATGCAAGGTTTGGATGTTCCATCAGAGGAAGACGAAGAAATGACGTTGTATGTCGATTACAACCTATACACGGTGGGCGCGCTGATGAATATTTTTCCTCGTCAAGTCCCATACATCGGCTTGGATTCGCCGTTATGGCTAATTGCTCGTCCAATTCCGCGCGTGCTCTGGCCGGGAAAACCTGATGGCAGCAAGGTAAGTATCGAAAACATTCTAGACCTGGAAGGACTAACAATCGCGGCAACCTTCGTGGGTGAAAGTTACGTGGCCGGCGGGTTATTTGGTGTTGTTCTCGCTTCAGTGTTAGTCGGGATCCTGGCCCAATGGTGGACGCGAAAGGCATTTTCTCCCGAGTCAGGTTTTGGAATACTGATCTATGGCTCCGGATTTTTCGCGGTCGTGATTACGATGCGTAGCATGTACTGGTTACCGGTTGCTATCCTACCGACCATCGCGGCTGTAGTCTTGGGCCATTTCTTGCGTAGGTCGCGTACCGTTAACAGATCTTTGCTTGCGCGGCATCGGTAGATGAGCCGCCCGCGAGTATTATTTGTTACAATTGTTCCGTCGCCTTACCAGCGCGACCTGTTTTGCGAACTCGCGAAATGCCAGGAAGTCGCGCTTTCAGTTTGGTATCTTGAAGCAGCGTCACCTGATTCGCCGTGGCCGAAGACGCAGCTGGAAACCTACGAAAGAGTTCTACCAGGATTTTGGATGCCGGTTTTTGGAACGCGATGGCACATTAACTGGGCGCTTCCGGACGTCGCGTCGTTTGACTTTGTCATTCTCAGTAGCTTCACGTCGTTAACAGGACAGTGGCTGATGCGCTTTCGATTGACCGGTCAACGCTGGCTCTTCTGGGGCGAGCGATTACGACAACAAACCAATCCGTGGAAGCGATTTGCGCAAAAGAAGCTTGCTGCTCCCTTGGCGAAAGCCACCGGTATTGTGGGGGTCGGGCGCGCGGCAGAGAACGATTACCGCCACCGCTTTCCCGGAATATCACATTTTTGTATTCCCTATCATTGTGATCTCTCGGGCTTCCTGGCTCGACCGAGGCGACCGAAACCGACTTCCGAAATTCATTTCTTGTTCTGTGGACAAATGAGCCGTCGGAAAGGGGTCGACTTGTTGCTGGCGGCATTTGATCGCTTAGTCGGCAAAGGCGCCGACGCTTACCTGTTGCTCGTTGGGCGCGAGGCTGAACTGCCGGAGTTTCTTCGCGCGATTAGTCCTGCAGCGCTGGCGCGGATTCATTACGCCGGGTTTCAACCGCCGGAATGTTTACCGCAATATTTTTCAGAGGCGGATGTCTTCATTTTGCCGAGCCGGTATGATGGTTGGGGCGTAGTTGTTAATCAGGCACTTGGCGCGGGGTTGCCGGTGATTTGTTCGGACGCTGTCGGAGCCGGTCTGGACTTGGTGGAGGAAAATGTGAACGGCTTGCGCTTCGCCAGCGGGAACGTGGAGGAGTTAGAGCGATGCATGGCGCTGGTGATGTCGAATCGGGATGCTGCATGGGCGTGGGGCGATATCTCCCGGCAAAAAGCACAAAGCTTGTCACCTGAAGCCGGGGCGGAGAAATGGGCGCGTGTTTTCCAAACTCTCGGCGAGCGCAGATGAAAATCTTACTAGTCAGCAGCGGTTCCGGTTCACGCGGCGGTGGCGAGATTTTCCTGGATTACCTGGGCGAGGGGCTGGCTGAGCGTGGACACGAAGTGCTGATGTGGATTCCAGCCCATCAGCGGATGGACGAATTAGCGCAAAGGGTTTCGCGGTTCGCCAGAGTCATCCGCGCTGATTACTGCAGTGTCTACGACTACAGGACGCGAACTATCGCAACCGCTCTTAACTGGCGAACTTCACATCGAATCGCTGAACAGTGGCGAGAGCTGCGACCCGATGTAATTCATTTGAACAAGCAAAATCTCGAAGATGGTCTTGATCTCCTCCGCGCCGCCGATCAATGCACTATCCCAAATGTTTGTACGATCCATCTTACACAGACCGCACGCTACTTGGGCGCGAGGATAGCTAGTCTTCGTGATTGGATAGCTCGTAACGCGTTGAAGAGTTACAGCGGTATCCTTGTCGCCGTACAGGAAACCAGAGGCGCGGCACTACGGAAGTTCGTGGCCGGTAAAACGAACACGCGGGCGATTCTTAACGGAGTCCCAATCCCCGATCTCAATGATGTGAATGTTGTTCGCATGGCGAAGCGTCGCGAACTGAATATCGGAGACGGTGACATGCTCGTTCTCGGCGTAGGACGCCTGGTGGAACAAAAACGACCAGATGCCTTTTTAAAAATCGCGTCCGAAATTCATCAGCATTTACCAGCTTCCAAATTCGTGTGGATCGGAGACGGAAACTTTGCGTCATGTTGGGATGAGTGGATAAACCGTGAAGGATTAGCGGCGGTAATCTCACGCGTAGGCTGGCAATCGGAAGTGAACTCATTTCTCTTTGCCGGAGATCTTCTTCTCCATGTTGCGCGCTACGAAGGCTTGCCTCTGGCCGTAGCCGAGGCCATGGCCGCGAAATTGACATGCGCCGTAACACGGGACTTGGCGCAGGAGCTACCGCTTCTCGACGAAAATAATGTTCTCTTTGTTGATGATTTGCCGGGGCTTTTGAAAAGTTTGCAAGATCCGATGAGGCTGAAAGCGATCGCCGCGCAAGGAAGAAGATTAGCAGAAAAAGAACTTTCTCTTAGAAAGATGGTCGCATCGTATGAGCGCGTTTACGCCGACGTGGCAAAGAAGTGAACTTACTCTTTTTTGAACCGCCGCCTTCGCAGCGGGTAGGCGGACTGGATCGTGCGATCAGGTCGCTGGAATCTTTTTTAAAAGAATCAGGTGTTACCGTCCGCTGCAATCCTCCAGAGGACGTTTTAGGAAAAACGCGCGACAAGAAGATGGTCCATTTTCATGGACTTTGGCAAAAGAACTTTCCACGAGTTTCCGCCAAGTGTCGCAGATTGAGAATT
>WNGI01004049.1_pt1 | contig 21166 bp, 19 predicted proteins | sample 5400621 | NCBI WGS metagenome assembly WNGI01 (sample SAMN13153374, study PRJNA577476) | soil metagenome | isolation source: 20 cm soil or saprolite under Garry oak tree replicate 1 | place: USA:California | collected 2016-06-15
GCTCGCGATTGGGCAGGCGGCCTCACATTATCCATCGCAGCGCCCGCGGGCGCCGCCGGCCGCGGCGGAGGCGGATATTGCACGATCAGCGAATTCAGCTCAGGCGCGCTGCCGCCGCGCGCGCTGCGCACGGTCGAAACACTGAGCGCAATATTCGGCCAGTCCTCTCCCGTGGTTTGGGTGATTTCGGCACGGCGCACCAATTCGAGCGCGGGCTTGCGATCCTTCGCGCCGGTATCGAGACGAGCGTCATAGAGCGGCGTCCAGCGCGCGGCGCGCACCGCATAGGTCACCCGCAGCGCCGCCTTGGTCGCGGCGGCAGCCGCAAGATCGATCCTCACCTCGAGCTTGCTTGGCGGTTTGATCGCGCGATCGGATTCCAGCCGGGCGATCTCGCGGTCGATATCCCGTTGCTTGCGTTCCGCGTCGCGAATGGCCGCATCCGCGGAAGCTACTTCCTCGGCGACCGCGGCAAAGGCCGCGCGCCAATCGGCGATCGGACGGGCCTCACCCTTCTCACCAATTCCCGCAGGGGAGGTTTCGGCAAAACGCTCGGCAAATTTGCGACGCGCGGTAGCCGCGGCGATCGCACCTTGCAGGTTGGCGCGCTCGTCCTTCAGCGCCTCGATGCGCTGGTCGAGTTCGGGTAGATTGACCGGAGGTGCGGCGCGGGGCGGCCTGGTATCGATCGCCCCGATGGTAAGCTTCGCACCCGCCTCGCCCTCCACCCGCAGCGAGGACGGATCGAGCGTGAGCGGGAAATCCTTGATCACCAGGGTGTTGTCCCCGCCGGGAAGGTCGACCGCGATGGCGCGCGTGACGCTGGCGCCATCGGGGTAGACGGTGACGGCATCGACCGCCGATGTCGCCTCTACATTGGCCGCCCTGGCCTGCATCGCGGCGAGTGTCGTCAAAACAACGAGGCTCGTCATGACAAGGCGGTTCGCAACAATAGGCATGATTTCTCTCCCGCAAATATCCACGCGTCGCCGGCACAGCCGGAGATGGTCCGGCAGGACCAGACGCATGGAAAATCCTATCGCCCCCAGTGATGAGACGTCACGACAAGGGAATTGGTTCGATTGAGGTTTCGATAAGGCGGGCCGCGGCGGGCTTTCTTCCCTTCCCCCTTGTGGCGGGGCCATCGCATATGACCAACTTCAGCCGTGCGTTGATGCAGCCGTGGCCTCGCACGATCTCTCAGCGGGCCGTCCCTGCGAACGCGGGGACCCATCACCCTGGCCCCAAAAGCGAAAAAAGGCCTCGGCTCCAGTGCCGAAACGAGAGTCCGCGCGCTATGGGTCCCTGCGTTCGCAGGGACGACTCCTTGAAACGTCATGCATATGAAAACTCCATATGCGATTCCCCTGCCCACAAGGGGAGAGGGGAAGGAATCAAAACACCAGCGCCTTAAAACACCAAGGCCTTGGCCTGCTTCACCTGCGGCAGCGCCTGCACCTTGGCGAGCAGTTGCGCCGGCACCTTGCCGTCAACCTCGACCAGCGCGATGGCATCGCCGCCCGGCTTGTTGCGGCCGAGATGGAAGGTCGCGATGTTGATCCTGGCATCGCCGAGCAGGCTCGCGAAGTGGCCGATGAAACCCGGCTTGTCCTCGTTGGTGACGTAGATCATCGATTTGCCGAACTCGGCGTCGACGCGGATACCCTTGATGTCGACCAGCCGCGGCTTGCCGTCGTGATAGACGGTGCCGGAGACCGAACGCTCCTGCCGCTCCGTCATCACCGTCACGGTGATCAGGCTCTCATAGTCGCTCTGCGCCGCGCGCACGATCTCGTCGACCACCATGCCGCGCTCCTTGGCGACCACCGGCGCCGAGACGACGTTGACCTCGCCCAGCATCGGCCGCAGCAGGCCGGACAGCGCCGCCGAGGTCAGCGCCTTGATTTTCATTTCGGCGACGTGGCCCTCATAGGTGATCTGCACCTTCAGGATGCCGCTCTCGGTGAGCTGGCCTGCGAACGAGCCGAGCTTCTCGGCAAGCTCGATGAACGGCTTCAGCTTCGGCGCCTCTTCCGCCGTGATCGACGGGAAATTCACCGCGTTGGAAATCGCGCCGCTCAAGAGATAGTCCGACATCTGTTCGGCAACCTGAAGCGCGACATTCTCCTGCGCCTCGGTGGTGGCCGCGCCAAGATGCGGCGTGCAGATCACGTTGGGATGGCCGAACAGCACGTTTGACGTGGCCGGCTCCTCGACGAATACGTCGAACGCAGCACCGGCGACATGCCTGGAATTCAACGCATCGACCAGCGCCTGCTCGTCGACCAGACCGCCGCGCGCGCAATTGATGATGCGCACGCCCTTCTTCATCTTTGCCAGCGCCGACGCGTCGATGATGTTCTTGGTCTTCTCGGTCAGCGGCGTATGCAGCGTAATGAAGTCGGCGCGCTTGAGCAGATCGTCGAGTTCGACTTTCTCGACGCCGATGTCCCTGGCGCGCTCCGGCGACAGGAACGGATCGAATGCGATCACTTTCATGCGCAGCCCCAGCGCGCGATCGGCGACGATTGAACCGATGTTGCCGCAACCGATCACGCCCAGCGTCTTGGCGGTGATCTCGACCCCCATGAAGCGGTTCTTCTCCCATTTGCCGGCGTGGGTGGAGGCGTCGGCCTGCGGAATTTCCCGCGCCAGCGCCAGCATCAAGGTGATGGCGTGTTCGGCCGTGGTGATCGAATTGCCGAACGGGGTGTTCATCACGATGATCCCCTTGGCCGTGGCGGCGGGAATCTCAACATTATCGACGCCGATGCCGGCACGGCCGATCACTTTCAGCCGCGTCGCCTTCTCGATGATTTTCGCGGTCGCCTTGGTGGCGGAGCGGATCGCGAGGCCGTCGTAATTGCCGATGATCTCGGCAAGCTTGTCCTTGTCCTTGCCGAGATTGGGCTGGAAATCGACATCGATGCCGCGATCCTTGAAGATCTGCACGGCGGCGGGCGACAGCGCGTCGGAAATGAGAACTTTGGGTTTGGACATTGGTCTGATCCGTTGATGGACGATGCATTTGATATCGTCACCCGCGGGCCAAAGCGCGAAGCGCGTCTTCGCGCTAGAGACCCCGCGGGTCCATCTTTTTTCGATGGATGGCCGGGTCGAGCCCGGCCATGACGATGATGGGATGAACGAACTTACGCCGCCTTCGCGAGTGACGACTTCATCTCCGCGAACGCCCAGTCGATCCACTGCGTCAGCAGCGCGACGTCGTTGGCTTCCACGGTCGCGCCGCACCAGATGCGCAGGCCGGCCGGCGCATCGCGATAGTGCGCGAAATCGTAGCCGGCGCCTTCCTTCTCCACCAAGGCAACGAGCTTCTTGGCAAAGTCGGACTGCGCGTCAGGTGTCAGCGACATGATCGCGGGGTCGACCACCTTCATGCACACCGAGGTATTGGAACGAATAGCCGGATCCTTCGCCAGGAAATCGATCCACGGCGTTTTCGCCTTCCAGTCGGCGAGCACCTTGGTGTTGGCGTCGGCGCGCGCCATCAGACCCTTGAGGCCGCCGATCGATCTTCCCCAGTTCAGCGCATCGAGATAGTCCTCGACGCACAGCATCGACGGCGTGTTGATGGTTTCGCCCTCGAAGATGCCTTCGTTGAGCTTGCCGCCCTTGGTCATGCGGAAGATCTTCGGCAGCGGCCACGCCGGCTTGTAGCTCTCGAGCCGCGCCACCGCGCGCGGTGAGAGCACCAGCATGCCGTGCGCGGCCTCACCGCCGAGCGCCTTCTGCCAGGAGAACGTCACCACATCGAGCTTGGCCCAATCGAGCTTCTGCGCGAACGCCGCCGAGGTGGCGTCACAGATGGTGAGGCCTTCGCGGCTCGCGCTGATCCAATCGGCATTGGGGACGCGCACGCCCGAAGTGGTGCCGTTCCAGGTGAACACGATGTCGGAGGCGGGATCGGCCTTGCTCAGATCGGGAATTTCGCCATAGCCGGCATGCAGCTTGGTGACATCCTTGAGCTTCAATTCCTTGACGATATCGCCGACCCAGCCTTCGCCGAAGGATTCCCAGGCGATCGTGGTCACCGGCCGCGCGCCAAGCAGCGACCACAGCGCCATTTCGACCGCGCCGGTATCGGACGCCGGCACGATGCCGATCTTGTAACCGGCCGGCACTTCGAGCACTTCGCGCGTCAGCTCGATCGCGAGCTTGAGCTTCGCCTTGCCGATTTTCGCGCGATGCGAACGGCCGAGGGCGGCGTCTTTGAGATTTTGGGCGTTCCAGCCGGGGCGCTTGGCACAGGGGCCGGACGAAAAATGCGGCACATTGGGCCGCGAAGCGGGCTTCGCTGCAGTCATGATCTATCCTTCCAGATAGTGAGCCTCCCGTTGGGGGGAGGTGTCCCGCCGCGGTGCTTAGGGGAATCGCCCTGAATCGTCAAGGAGCTTCGGAAGGATCAGGTATGATCCTGGGATCACGGGCGATTTCGGCAGGATCAGGCGTGATTGATGGCTCGGCGGGCGCTTCCGGCGACAATGGCGGGGCGGCTTGCGAATCCAACAGCTCCGCCGCATCCGTGACGGTTCTCTCAGCCCTGCGCCGGCTTGCGATCTTCAAAATGCTTTTTTCGTTCGCCCGCACAACGTAGTCGTTGCCGATCCGAACGATCGTATAATTCTTCATGTGCGATCCCCGACGGCCCCCGAGCCGCACTGCAGCATCAGGATGCCATGGTTCGCGCGCGGAAGAAAATCGCGAAGGGCTGAGTAGTTTACTGCCGGTTAACCGGAACGAACGGCAAACCGTGTTTTCCAACGATCGCAAGGACCGCCGCCATCACGGGCGATGAGGCTGTATCAAAATCGTAACGTCATCCCGACGTGGCTCGGCTGAAATCCCAGCCGCGCGTAGAACCGCTGCGCATCGACGCGGGTGCTATGCGTCAACAGTTCGACCAGCGCGCAACCCTTCGCGCGCGCTTCGGCGACGGCCCATTGCACGATTTTTTCTCCGACGCCGCGGCTGCGGCAATGCGTGGCGACGCGAACATCCTCGATCAGTCCGCGCGAGGCGCCCTGCGAGCTCAGTCCGGGCAGGATGCAGAGCTGCAGGCAGCCGATGACGGCGCCGTCTTCATCTTCCGCGACCACGAGCTGGATATGGGAGGCGCGTTCGAGCGCCTCGAACGCCCGGAAATACGACGCGGGCAGCGGGTCTTCGAGCCGTTCGCGCGCGCTGCCCAGCGGATCGTCCGCCAGCATCGCCACGATGACGCCGACGTCGTCGCGGCGGGCGTGGCGGATGGTGATCGAGGAAATCGCGGCCATGGTCGTTCCAGCAGATCTCAACGCGCCGGCGGCAGGCCGAGAGACTGTTCGGCCTCGCCGATCCAGCGCCGCACGGCGGCATAGCCGTCGAGGTGAAAGCCGCCTTCATGCGCGAGCCTTGTATAGGCCAGCAGCGAGACGTCGGCGAGAGAGATGGCATCGCCGACCAGGAACCGGGTCGCGGCAAGTTGATGCTCCATCCGCGCCAGCGCCGCATAGCCGCGCTTGATTTTATCCGGATCGAGGTCCGAGGCCGGCTTGCCGAGATAGACCATCTGGAAGCGGCACACCGCGACATAGGGCTCGTGGCTGTACTGCTCCCAGAACAGCCATTCGTCCATCTTCGCGGCGGCAAAGGCATCCGCGGGGATGAAATCGCTGCCGCGGGCGAGGTAGCGGATGATGGCGTTGGATTGCGCCAGCGTGCGGCCGTCGTCGAACTCGACGGCCGGCACCTGCCCCGCACTGTTGAGTTTGAGAAACTGCGTCGTGCGGGTCTCGCGCTTGAGCGTGTCGACGCCGACCCATGTGTAGGGCAGCGCAAGCCGATCGCAGACCCATTTCACTTTCAGGCAATTGCCCGAATTGGTATCGCCGTAGATTTTCATGAGCGGCCACTGTTCTCAGGAGAACGACAGACCAGCAGCCGAAATCCACTCTGTCAACAGGTTCGAGCGGCGCGGGACCAGCATTCTGTTCGGTCAGAACTTGTAGCCCAGGCCAGCGCGAACGGTGTTGATATTGGTGTCGATCGAAGACGTGAAGCGGAGGTATTCCCACTCTGCCCGCATGAACAGGCCACCAATCAAATTGACGTCGACGCCGAGACCTGCGGAGTAGCCATATACCAGATGATTATGTTGGGCCTGCGTGGTGCTCAAGGTGGCGCAGAATGCAACGGCACAGGATCCTACCGCGTTTGCAAGAGTAAGCGCATAGTGATCGTCGACAGTGGCGGAGCGCGTGATATCGGCATTTCCGAGTGCAACGCCACCAAACAGGTATGGCAGGAAGCTCCCGTAGGCATAACCCCCGCGCACACGGAGTGTGGCCATGTCCTTGACCGCGATGGCGGAGGACGACGTTGCCCTCACAGAGTGAAAAAAACCATCGGATAGGGCTGCGGGGCTGACGAGGGATTGGCTCGCCGTCGACGAGCCACCAAATGCGCCGTGGAGATAGCTCGCTTCAACGCCAATGACCACATCATCCCATTGCGAATTATATCCGGCGAACCCGCCGAAGCCAGACGTACGCGCTGACTCCTTGCCAAGCCCGAGATTCCATCGCGAAACCTGCATTTCGGCTTCGATGGTGGTATTGGCCAGCAAAGCCGCGATCATGTTCGAGGTCGACCCGTTGAAGTTCTCGTCGGAGGATCCGTAGCCGGCCTGACCTCCGATATAGTATCCCTGCCAATTGACCGTCGGTGCAGGCCCGGCGGGTAGCGAGCCGCGAAGGAAATCGGGCATATCCGCCGCCTGCGCGCCGGATACCGCTCCGAACATCACCGCCGCCAGTACCAGTCTACGCATCGCAACACCCCCATCGAACGCTCTGAACTTGGCGTTGATCATCGCCTGTTAACCTTAATCAATCGTTGTCGCAGCGCTCTGACCGGCATGATCTTTTTGCGAAAACCGAAGATCGCTTTCCAAGACAAAACGGCGCGGGAAGATCCCGCGCCGTTTACAATCGTTAAGAGTTGAAAGACTCGATCAGCCCTTGTGCACCACGGGCGGCGGCGCATACACGACCGGGCTGTCGAGATTCCAGCGCACGCCGAGCGTCAGGTCGTGCGAGGTGATGTCTTTAAATCCCATCGTATGGTTGTTCGCGAACCCCGTGAAATCGGAGACGATGCCAGTCGTTGCATCGCCAAGATTCACGTAGCTGTAACCGAGCTCCACGGTAAAGCCCGGGTTGACCCTGTAAGCCAGACCGGTATGCAGGGCCCACGCGAAATTCCACTTCGAGGCAGACGGTGCAGTAGCGACACCGAGCGCCGGCGTATTCGTATCGACATAGCTGGAGATGGTGTTGCGCGAGAAGCCAACGCCGGCGCCGATGAACGGTGTCACGCACCACCAGGTTCCGAGATCCATATAGGCGTTGGCCAGAGCCAGCCATTCAGACTTGCTGGCGGTGTAAGTGTCAACGCCGGCCGTAGGTACGCCCGCATTGTTGAAGACAAAAACATCGCTGCCGTGAAAGTTGGATTTACCGCGATACTGGCCGGTGACGTCGGCGCGGAACCAGTTGTTGAACTGGTAACCGACGCCGATGCCAAAGATACCTGCGGTGTCAAAGCCCGTATTTTGATTCAGCGACAGCAGCGTGGGATAGGAAAACCAGTCCAGCTTCTTGACCCGCTGATTGCTGAACCCGATATCGCCGCGCAGATACCATCCGCCGAAATCCTCGATCGGGGCCGGCGCATACATCGGCGACTGCATGATGGGCATGTCCGCTGCGAACGCCACTGACGACAACAGTGCTGCCGCTCCGGCGGCAACGAGAAACTTAACGCTACGCATTGGCTTCGTCCCTTTTGGCCGGTGAGGCAGACAACGGAGGCCTCACATCAAAAACTCACCGCCGGACGATGCCATTAAATGCTTAAGCGCCACTTAACCCTAATTATTAAGGTTGATAATCTCTTACCCGCGATCCGAAGCGAATGGAATTTTCAGTTTCGCCGATCGCGCGCCAGCCACGAATATTTGCGAAGTCTTCACAATCGCTAAAAATGTATTGAAGGCGGCGCCCGCGTCAGCGCTGAGTTTTCGGCAGCGTCGGCAGGAACACCGCGAGCAGCCCGATCGCCGGCAGGAACGCGCAGACCTGATAGACGAACGCGATGCCAGTGTGGTCGGCGACCTTGCCGAGCACCGCGGCGCCGAGCCCGCCGATACCGAACGAGACGCCGAAGAACACTCCGGAGATCATTCCGAAACGATGCGGCATCAATTCCTGCGCGAACACGATGATCGACGTAGTCGCCGACGAGATGATGAATCCGATAAACACCGTCAGCACGGCGCTTGCGAACAAGCCGGCATAAGGCAGCGCCAGCGTGAACGGCAGCGCACCGAGGATCGAGAACCAGATCACGTATTTGCGGCCGAAGCGATCACCCAGCGGCCCACCGAAGAAGGCCCCGACCGCGTTGGCGGCAAGAAAGATGAAGAGATAAAGCTGGGCGGCCTGGGTCGAGACCGCAAACTTGTCGATCAGATAGAAGATGTAATAGCTCGACAGGCTCGACACATAGAGCTGCTTGGAGAACAGCAGTGCGACCAGCACCACGAGCGCGATCTTGACGCGTCGCGAATCCGGCCCGTCCGGATGCGGTTCGACGGGTGCGAACTTCCTGGCCGCGATCTGCGGCCTGTACCAGAGCCCAATCCGCCACAGGATGACGGTCGCCAGAAATGCGATCGAGGAAAACCAGGCGATGCTTGGCTGACCGAACGGCACAACGATCAATGCCGCCAGCACCGGGCCCATCGAGGTACCGAAACTGCCACCGAGCTGAAACACCGATTGCGCGAAGCCGTAGCGGCCGCCCGACGCCAGCCGCGCGATCCGCGCCGACTCCGGATGGAACACCGCCGAGCCCAGGCCGACCAGCGCGGCGGCGACCAGAATGACGGGGTAACGCTGAGCGATGCTGAGCAACAGCAGGCCGAAGAAAGTAGATCCCATGCCGATCGCAAGGGAAAACGGCTGTGCCTTCCTATCAGTGAAATATCCGACGACCGGCTGCAACAGCGACGCGGTGAACTGGAACGCCAGCGTGATCAATCCGATCTGGGCAAAGTCCAGCGCGTAATTGTCTTTCAGGATCGGATAGATCGACGCGATCAGCGACTGCATGGTGTCGTTGAGGAAATGCGAGAAGCTGATTCCCGCCAGCACGATGTAGGCCGGCGCTGCGCCCGCCGTGCCGGCGATGGAACCGGACGTCACATCCGGAACCAGCACCGGCGCAACCAGCACTTCATCGGAGACGACGACAGGCTTGTTCAAGAGATCGATCCCGGAAGATTCGCGACACGCATTTCCTACGATGGCCGCGCTGCGGTCACCACCACCATTAGATAATGGCTGCGATGCGATTGGACCCGGCTAATCGCGCTCAGGCCGCCGCGGCATGGCCCAGCGCCGAGACGATGTGGTCGACCACTTCCTCGACCAGGATACGGTCGTCGCCCTCGCCCATCACCCGGATCACCGGCTCGGTGCCGGACGAGCGGACCAGCAACCGGCCATGGCCGTTGAGCCGCTTTTCGCCGGCGTCGATCGCCGACTTGACGTCGGCATCGTCGAGCGGCTTGCCGCTGCGATAACGCACGTTCTTCAGGATCTGCGGCAGCGGCTCGAAGCGATGACAGACCTCCGACACCGGACGGCGAAGTTTTTGCACCACCGCGAGCACCTGCAGCGCCGCGACAAAACCATCGCCGGTGGTGGCGTAGTCCGACAGAATGATGTGACCGGAAGGCTCGCCACCGATATTGTAGCCGCGGCTCAGCATCTGTTCGAGAACATAGCGGTCGCCGACCTGCGTGCGCACGAGCTCGATACCCAGGCCTTCGAGAAAGCGCTCCAATCCGAGATTCGACATCACGGTGGAGACGATACCCGGCTTGGCGAGGCGGCCGTCTTCCTTCCAGCTTTGCGCGATCACCGCGAGCAACTGGTCGCCATCGACCAGGTGTCCGCGCTCATCGACAAGAATGACGCGGTCGGCGTCGCCATCGAGCGCGATGCCGATGTCGGCGCGCATTTCGCGAACCTTGCGGCATAGTGCTGCCGGCGAAGTGGATCCGCATTCCTTGTTGATATTGAATCCGTCCGGGTCGACGCCGATGGCAATAACATCGGCACCCAGCTCCCACAGCGCTTCCGGCACCACCTTATAGGCCGCGCCGTGGGCGCAATCGACCACCACGCGCAAGCCGTCGAGGCTGAGATCGCGCGGCAGCGTGCGCTTGGCGAATTCGATATAGCGGTCATGAACGCCGTCGATGCGGCGGGCACGCCCGAGACTGGCGCTCTGCGCCAGACGCCTGTCGAGCGATTCATCCAGCAATTGCTCGATCTGCTTTTCGACGTCGTCGGAAAGCTTGAAGCCCTGCGGACCGAACAGCTTGATGCCGTTATCCTCGAACAGATTATGCGAGGCGGAAATCATCACGCCGAGATCGGCGCGCATCGACTTGGTCAGCATCGCCACCGCCGGCGTCGGCATCGGGCCGAGCAGCAGCACGTCCATGCCGACCGAGGTAAAGCCGGCCACCATCGCATATTCGATCATGTAGCCGGAAAGCCGCGTGTCCTTGCCGATCACGACGCGATGGCGGTACTCGCCGCGCTGAAACACCAATCCGGCCGCCTGCCCGACCTTGAGCGCCAGCTCCGGTGTGATCAGACCATTGGCACGACCCCGAATCCCATCCGTACCGAAATATTTGCGGCTCATATGTCCCCCGAGCGGCTTTCAAGGATTCTCAAACCACCCCGCGAGAACACTTAAACGCCCGTCCATCACAACGTGCACGCCTTATAATGCCTTCGGAGCTAAGATGGCTTCAAAAAATATGATGAATCATTACCATCGCCAAAACCGGACCTGAGCTGTTAACATATTGTTAACGCACGCAATACCGCCGGTTCCCCTGCCTTGGAACAGCTCAGCGCTAACCCGTGCGCTTGACGTGATGGTCGCCTTTCGAGGGCGGCGGCTGGGTGATATTGACCGGGTCCGAGCCCGGAAAGGTCTCCTCCAGCCCCTCATCCAGCGCCTGGTCGAGCTGGCGCTTCTCGGTATCCTTGACATCTTTGCGGTCGGAGCGTGGTCCGGTCATGGATGCCCTCCTGGTTAGCAGCCCGTTCCGCGATACGATTTTGCGGATGGCCCAACCATGCTAGATGACTGCCCGACTGAAGAATTACAAGAAGTGCCGGGAGCGTCCATGAAACACATCACCTGCATCGAGGATCTGCGCCAGGTCCATATGCGCAAAGTGCCGAAGGCGTTTTTCGACTACGCCGATCGCGGCTCCTATGCCGAGGAAACGCTGCGCGCCAACCGAGACGATCTTCAGCAGATCAAGTTTCGGCAGCGCATTCTGGTGGATGTGTCGAAACGCGATCTCTCGACCACCATCCTCGGGGAGCCCGCATCGCTGCCGCTGATCCTGGCGCCGATCGGACTATGCGGCATGCAACACGGCGATGGCGAGATTCATGCCTGTCGCGCCGCGCACGCCGCCGGCATTCCCTTCACGCTGAGCACGATGTCGATCTGCTCGATCGAGGACGTTGCGGCCAACGTCGACAAACCGTTCTGGTTTCAGCTTTACGTCATGAAGGACCGCGGCTTCATCAAGGCGCTGATCGAGCGCGCGATCGCCGCAAAATGCAGCGCGCTGGTGCTGACCGTCGACCTGCAGGTGATCGGCCAGCGTCATCAGGACATCAAGAACGGCATGACGGTGCCACCGGAATGGAGCGTGTCGAAGTTCTTCGATTTCGCCAGCAAGCCTGGATGGGTGTCCGGGGTGTTGCGCGGCAAGCGCCGCACCTTCGGCAATCTGGTCGGCCATCTCAAAGGCACCGACGATATTACCGCGCTGGGGACCTGGATCTCGACGCAATTCGACACCACGCTGAACTGGAAGGATGTCGCGTGGATCCGCAGCATCTGGCCCGGCAAGCTGATCCTGAAGGGCATTCTCGACGTCGAGGACGCCGAGGAAGCGGTGAAGACCGGCGCACAGGCAATGGTGGTCTCGAACCACGGCGGCCGGCAGCTCGATGGCGCCCCGTCATCGATCGAAGTCTTGCCGGAGATCGTCGACGCCGTCGGCTCGCAGATGGAAATCATGTTCGACGGCGGCGTTCGCTCCGGCCAGGACGTGATGCGCGCGCTCGCGCTCGGCGCCAAATCCTGCATGATCGGCCGCGCTTACATCCATGGCCTCGGCGCCTTCGGCGGCCCCGGCGTCGCCAAGGCGATCGACATCATCCGCAACGAACTCAACGTCACCATGGGCCTATGCGGCGTCAACACCATCGCCGAGATCGACGACCACGTGCTGGCGATTTGAACGATAGCCCCCGTCATTGCGAGGAGCGATAGCGACGAAGCAATCCAGCCTTCGTTTTGCAGCATCTGGATTGCTTCGCGGAGCCTGTCATCGGGCGCGCATTCGCGCGACCCGTTGGCTCGCATTGACGATGGCGCATCACATCGGCGGTGTGATGCCGTCGCGGCCGACATTGACGCGGTTGGCTTCCAGGGTGCCGTCATCCTTCTTGGTCGCGCCGAAGATGATGATCTTGGCGCCCGGCTTGAGCTCGGACTTGTCGCCCGCAACGAATGTCACGATCGGCGTGTCCGGCGGCACCACGACTTTCTTTTCACCGTCCTTGTATTTCACCAGGATATTCTGGCCGTCGGTGCCTTTGACCGTCTCGGCGACGGTGGCGTTGGTCATGGTGCTGCCCGCGCGCTGGTCCCAGGGCCGGAAGCCTTCGGCTGCGCCGCGCTGGGTTTCCGGGAAAATATGAACCGCGACCGCCTTCTGGGTGCCGTCGGGCTCGGGCATCGCGGTGACGCCGATGTAGGACCCCGGCTTGATTTCCGACAGCTCGGTTTTGGCGACGCCAAACACCGCCACATTGTCGGTCACCCGGACCTTCATGTCGGTGCCTTCGCGCGACTTGATCTAAAGTCAACGACGCCGCGAACAGGCGCGGCCTCAACGAAGAAATGTTCGGCATGGTTCTCCCCTTCCTCGGCTTTTCCCGGTAATGGGGGAAACACCGCAACTCCAAGGCTATTCCGCGCGGCAGCGCCACCATTTACATCGGCGGCGTCAGCCCGTCGCGTCCGACGCTGACGCGGTTGGTTTCGAAGGTGCCGTCCGGCAGCTTTTTCATGACGGCGATCACCTTGGCGCCCGCCTTCAGGTCGGATTTGTCGGCGGGTACATAGGTCACGACCGGGGTGTCCGGCGACACCGCGACTTTCTTCTCGCCGTCCTTGTATTTGATCGTCAGGGTTTGACCGTCGTTGCCGGCCACGGTCTGGGCCACCGTCGCATTGGTCATGGTGCTGTTGGGGCGCAAATCGAACGGCCTCGAGCCCTCTCCGGTGCCGCGCATGTCTTCGGGAAACACATGCACTTCGACCGCTTTTTGTTCGCCGTCCGGCCCCGGCACCGTGGTGGTGCCGATGAAGGAGCCGACCTTGATGTCATCAAGCGAAATCCTGGCGATGCCCACCACCCGCATGTCGCCGGTCATGCGCAGCTTGACGTCCTCGCCGCTGCGCGATTTCACAGACAGCACATCGCCGTCAACGGCTTCGATGGTGCCGCGAACCCGCGACGGCGAGGTCTGTTGCGCGATCGCGTACAAGGACGACGCGACCACCATCGCAACTGCAATCAGCGGACGGGTCAGGGTTGAACGATGGACGGGCATGAACGGGACCTCCGGCGGGCATCACCTAACACTGGACACCAGCGTCTCAACGATATTCCGCCTCAAAGCTTTGTGAGATCGGTTTCCACCAGAGAGCGAAGCTCGGGCGTGACCTCCGGGCGCCTTCCGAACCAGAGTTCAAACCCGCGCACCGCCTGGTGCAGCAGCATGCCGAGCCCGTCGGCGGTCTTTAGTCCGCGCGCCCGCGCCGCCGACAGCAACGGCGTTTCCAGCGGCACATATACCAGATCGGCGACAACCGCATGTGACGGAAGCAAGCCGGCGTCGAGTTCCAGTGCGGGCTGGCCGTGCATGCCAGCGAAGTGGTGTTGACCAGCAGCCCGGCGCGCGGCAGCAGACTGTCGATGGTCTCCCATGCGACGGGATGGATGTTGGCGCCGAATTGGTCCGCAAGCACGCTCGCCCGCTCCGCGGTCCGGTTTGCCAGATGCACGCGGCTGATGCCGCGCTCGATCAATCCGAACACCACCGCGCGCGACGAGCCGCCGGCGCCGAGCACCAGCGCATTCTCGACCGTGTCCCATCCGGGCGCGCAGGCGTCGAGATTATAAGTGAAACCTTCGATATCGGTGTTGGTCGAGCACAGTTCGCCGCCTTCGTACCACAGCGTATTGGCCGCGCCGACCGCGCGGGCGCGCGCGTCCGGCTTGGTCAACGCCAGCGCACGCTCCTTGTGCGGAATGGTGACATTGGCGCCGACAAAGCCGTGGGTCGACAGATGCAGCACGAACTCGGCAAAGCCTTCGGGCGGCACCGCCTCGATATTGTAGCCGCCCTCGATGCCGAGCGTGCGCAGCCAATAGTGATGGATCAGGGGCGATCGCGAATGCGCGGCCGGCCAACCGATCAGGCAGGCGGCAAGGGCTTTGCTCACGGCTGTCATTGCCAATCCCGTTGGGCCGCCCGGTAAGCGGGCATCGTCGCTGCTCAGATCGTACAAGCTGCGTCAGCTGTCAATGCTGTAGGTGAATTGGCTATAGGTGAATTGTCGCGGCAACGATCGCGCTTGACGCCAGCGCAGCAGCGGCGGCAAACCAGATCGCGGCGAGATTGATCCAGTAATAGGCGAGCGCACCGCACAAGGAACCCGCCACCAGCGCCGCCCACAACAGCAGGTTCGGAGCCCAGCCCCAGCGCGCGCCGCCGGTCAGCGCCTCCGCTGCGAGTTGGCCGACCTTGATCAGCGCGCCGCAGGAGCGCCGCCGCTGCATCGATCTATCGATCGCCCGCAACAACGGGGACTGTTCGGGCGCTCCATTCGTAGACTTCTTTTTCGTACACTTCCTGAAAGCCGGCCCGTTGCAGATTGCGATAGGAATGCTCAAGCATATAGAGGGTTTCAGACACCAGCAGCGAACAACCGATCTGTTCGGCGCGCTCGACCCGCTTGGCAATGAGGGCCTGTTGAGCGCCACGTTTGCGATGACTTTCGGCGGTCGCCGCCGCCGTCAGATATCCAAGGTCCTCGAACACGCAGAGGGCCGCGATGGCCACCGGGCGGCCGCCGTCAAACGCCATATAGTGAAAGAAGCCGTCGCTGCCCGCAGACCGCGCATATTCAGGCCACAGCGTCTCGCCCAGCTCGTCGCGGGCTCCTTCGATCTCGTCGATGCTGACCTCGCGTATTTCGAGATCGGTTCTGAATTGAATCGGCGAAGCCTGGCTGCGGCACAGGGTCGGATAGCCGGTACGTCGAATGCGGGAAAGCCCGCTTCCCTCCAGCCACCGGCGCACCACATCCATGTTGGGGCCGGGGCTGAGCCAGACGAAGAACCGCTTCACGCCTTCGTTTGCGAACAGCTCGATCAACCGCGCGACACTGTCGAAATCCATTCCCGCTTCTGTTCCGCACAAATAGGCGCGGTTGAGATTGGCGGATGCAAACGGACCCTGACGGTCGGGATCGATGGTGATGTAACAGCCGCCGAAGGGGGGGCCCTGGAATTGTTTTCGAATGAGGCTGTCGGGCTGGCATCTTCGATCCAGCCAGGCCGCAAGCCGCCTCATTTTCAACGATAAATCGATCTCGTCCATTGCGCTCCTCGTGGGCTGCTAATTCATGCAGCAGAATAACGCGACGGATCATGGATGGGAATCATGATCCCTGGCGGAACGGGAGCGGAAAATCACTGCATAGTGATTGAATCGTCGCAGACGTACCCAGCGGATCTACCCACCGGCGGCCATTCCGGGATGCGTGCAAAGCGCGCAGACCCGGAATCCAGCGACGATCGGTGCCAGATTGCCCGACGTGCAATTGCAGATCCGAGGTACGCGCGGGCAGTTGTCAGCGGGCGGCGCAGAGCCCCGACCGCTGGCGCACCCCCATACGCCCCAATTGGCGCGTCGGGGAATGACAGCAGAAATTACGCCGCGACGCGATGCGCGGCGATGATCTGATCGGCGGCGCGGCCGGTAACCTCGGCCATGCGGTCGAACTGCCGGGTGAAACTTCCCGCGCCGGCCGTCGCCGACCGCAACTCCACGATCAACTCGCCGATCTCGGCTTCGGGCATCATGGCGCGGACGCGATCCCATCCCGGCCAGCCCTCGCGGGTGTCGAAGCCGAGGATCTGCCCGCGCCGCCCCGACAGGATGGCGTTGATCTTCGCGGTGGCGTCGGTCGGACAGACGATCTCCACGATGTGGATCGGTTCCAGCAGCACCGGCTGGCACTGCGGCAGCGCTTCGCTGACGCCAATCCGCGCCGCGGTGCGGAACGCGAGATCCGAGGAATCCACGCTGTGATACGAACCGTCAGTCAGCGTCACATGGACGTCAATGACGGGAAAGCCGAGCGGCCCGCGCAGCAATCCATCGACCACACCCTCTTCCACCGCGCCGATATAATTTCGCGGCACCGCGCCGCCGACGACCTTTTCTTGAAACTCGAAGCCGCCGCCGCGCGGCATCGGCTTGACCTCCAGCACCACATCGCCAAACTGGCCGTGACCGCCGGATTGTTTCTTGTGCCGGCCACGCTGGGTGATCGATTTGCGTATCGTCTCCTGATATCCGATCGCCGGCGGCTGCGATTTGACGTTGACGCCGAAGCGCTCGCGCAGGCGCTCCAGCGCGACCCGAAGATGCATCTCGCCCTGTCCCCACAGCACGATGTCGTGGGTCTGCGGGTTCTGGACCATCGTCAACGAGGGGTCTTCCTCGTTCAGCCGCAACAGCGCCTGGCCGAGTTTGACGTCGTCCTTGCGGTCGGCTGCCGAGATCGCAATCGCCAGCACCGGGGGCAACGGCCCGACGTTCGCCAGTGCCGGTGGCGCGACCTTGCCGCTCGACAGCGTGTCGCCGGTCTTGATGGCGTCGAGCTTGCCGAGTGCGACCGTGTCGCCAGCCTCGGCGGAGGCGCGCTTGGTATCATGGGCGCAGTTCGGGGAAGATATGCCGGATGCCCGGCCAGCCTCGCCCGATGACGATTGCAGCGTCGCGCCATCATCGAGATGACCTGCCAGCAGGCGGGTCAGCGACAGCTTGCCGCCGTGTTGCAAATGAATGGTCTTGAATACATAGGCCAGCGCATCCTTGGGTGAAGATGCGCCGAGACGCTTTGCAGTCTCGGTCACACCGGGCGATTCATGCCGCAGCGCCTTCATCAGCCGCAGCACGCCGTTCTCGCGGATCGCGGAACCGAGCAGCACCGGACAGATCAATCCTTCGCGCAATTCGCGCGCGAGATCGTCGAACACCGCGTCGCGCGGCGGCGGAATATCCTCGAGCAATTGCTCCATCAGCGCGTCGTCGTGATCGGCGAGCTTTTCCAGCATCGAGAACCGGGCTTCCTTCTCACGGTCGAGATCGCCGCCCTCGAGGGCTACGACTTCGGAGGCTTTATGCTCGCGATAGACGAAGGCGCGTTCCAGCGCCAGATCGACGAAGCCTGCGATCAGATCGCCGTTCCAGATCGGAATTTGCCGCAGCACCAGCGGAATCCGCGACGCCGGCTGCAATGTCGCGAGTGTCTCGCGGATGCGCTTGTTGGCCCTGTCGATCTTGTTGAGAAACAGAAAGCGCGGAACCCCGAGGTCTTCGAGCTCGCGCAGGATAAGCTGAAGTTGCGGCAGCTTGCGTTCGTCGGCTTCGCACACCACCACTGCGGCATCGACCGCCGGGATCGCGGCGCGCATGTCATGCGCGAACTCCACCGAGCCGGGGCAGTCGATAAAGGTGTAACTGTCGCCCATGAAACTGGTCGTGGCGGCGGTAAGGCCGACGCCCATCTTGTGACGGCGGGCCTCGGGGCTGGCGTCGCCTGTCGACGTTCCGGCATCGACGCTGCCGGCGCGGGGAATTGCGCCCGTGCGCGCCAATATCGCTTCAAGAAGTGTGGTTTTACCGCTTTGGAAAGGGCCCACCAGCGCAATGCACCGTGGACCGCGGGGACTTCTGACGTCCTGTCCCATTGCCGCCTCCTCATCTGGAGCTCGGCCCTTGATTGGGTCGGCAGGAAGGATGCTCCCCCTACGGTAGTGATTTTGCAAGCCGGAAAACGTCGCTGCGCTGCATCGTGATTTCTTTCCCTCTTCCGTTGTCGGAGAGGAAAAAGAGACAAAGCCGCGACCTTGACTACCTTCCCGGCCGAAGTTCGAGGCTTTCCAGCCCGGCTGCGACACTAAGGCCGACCTGGCCCTGGACGCTGAGCGGTTGCAAAGCGATCGAATTGGCCGAGCCGCCCACCAGCATATTGCCGCCGAGGCCGACGCCGATGGTCGCGCTGCCCTGCGCGCCGGCATAATTGCCCGAGAGATCGCCGGGCCCGAGCCGCGCGACCGGCGCATACACGCCCCAGGCCAGCGCCGATTCCTGCGTGATGCCAAGATCGAGGCCAACCTTGCGGATGGTCGCGACATAGCGGTCCTCCGGCATGCCCTCGACGCGCAGCACGCAACCGAGGTTGGTCACCGAGCCGACGATGAAGCCGACACTTGAACCGCCGCGGCATTCGAGGACGCCGACCTGCACGCGCTGCATCGGCTGCTGGGCATTGGCGCGGGCAAACAGGGGAGCCAGCATGGTGATGGTAATGGCGACACCGGCAAGGATGAATGAGCGGCGCATGAAGAAAATCTCCGGCTGAAAAGTTGTGATGCGAGCAGAAAATCGGGAAGCGCCATAGCCCCGGCGCTCTCTCTGTTTCTATGACACAACATCCGCGGCCGTGCCAGATTTGCCGCGCTTTGACCGCTGCTGTCGTATGTTCGGGGGATGCCGGGACCCATGACGCCAACAAAAAAGAGGCCCGCCTGGGCGGGCCTCTACGGTAGCCTGAAGTCTTCAGTGGTGGCGGCGATGGTGATGCATGTGCCGACGCGGACCGCCATGCGCAAACCGGACCGGCTGCAATTCGATATCAGCGACACCGGCAGCGACATTCAACCCGGTCTGGCCTTGCACACTGACGGGCTGCAGCGCGTAGGAATTTTGCGGCCCGCCGACCAGAAAGTTGCCGCCGCCGCCGACCCCGACCGATGCGTTGGCGCCGACGCCACCGTAATTGCCGGCAAGATCGCCGCGTCCAATCCTGCTGGTCGGTGCGTTCACCGCCCAGGAAAACCGGGTCTGATCGGTGAAGCCGATATCCAGACCGTAGCGGCGGACGGTTGCGATGTAGGGCTCAGGACGGCTGCCTTCGCCGTGGAACACGCATTCAAGGCTGGTCACCGAGCCGACGACGAAGCCGACATTCTGGCCGCCATGGCATTCCAAAATACCGGCCTGAACCGGCGGCAGCGCGTGGGCGCTTGCCAACGATGCAACGAGTGCAGCGATGGCAACGCCAAGTGTCGAAAGTCGCATGAATTTGATCTCCGCATGACGAATTGAGCTTGCGGGCGGGATCAGGAGGCAAGCGCCATGTCCAAAACAAGGCGCTTCCCAAATCCGCCGTCAAAATATCAGATGTTCGACGGCGAAGTGATTTGACTACCTCAGATTGCCACAAAAACGCTGAATGCGTTTGCAGGCGTCCTCGAGATCGGAAGTCTTGGCCGCATAGGAAATCCGAAACGCCGGACCGAGCCCGAATGCCGAACCCTGCACCACCGCGACGCCTTCGGTCTCCAGCAGTTCGGTAACAAAATCCTCGTCGTTGGCGATCACCTTGCCCGACGGCGAAGTCTTGCCGATGGTGCCGGCGCAGGACGGATAGACATAGAACGCGCCCTGTGGCCGCGGACAATCGATGCCGTTGGCCTGGTTGAGCATCGACACCACGAGGTCGCGGCGTTCCTTGAACATCTTGTTGTTCACGGGGATGAAGTCCTGCGGACCGTCGAGGGCTTCCACCGAGGCCCATTGCGAGATCGACGACGGGTTCGAGGTCGACTGCGACTGGATGGTCGCCATCGCCTTGATCAGTTCGGCGGGTCCGCCGGCGTAACCGATGCGCCAGCCGGTCATGCAATAGGCTTTCGACACCCCGTTCACCGTCAGCGTGCGGTCGTAGAGTTTCGGCTCGACCTGCGCCGGCGTCGTGAAGACGAAATCGTCATAGACCAGATGCTCGTACATATCGTCGGTCATGACCCAGACGTTGGGATGCTTCACCAGCACGTCGGTGATCGCCTTCAGTTCGGCGCGCGTATAGGCGGCGCCGGTCGGGTTCGACGGCGAGCACAGGATGATCCACTTGGTCTTCGGCGTGATCGCCTTCTCGAGCGCGTCCGGCTGCAGCTTGAAGCCCTGCTCCGCCGTGCACACCACCGGCACCGGTTCACCGCCGGCGAGCGCCACCATCTCCGGATAGCTCACCCAGTAGGGCGCGGGAATGATCACCTCGTCGCCCGGATTGATGGTGGCCATCAGCGCGTTGTAGAGCACCTGCTTGCCGCCGGTCCCGACAATGACCTGGTTCGGCTTGTAGGTCAGACCGTTCTCGCGCTGAAACTTGGCGATGATCGCCTGCTTCAACTCGGGAATGCCGTCCACCGCGGTGTATTTGGTCTTGCCGGCCTCGATGGCGTGAATCGCCGCCAGCTTGATGTTGGCGGGGGTGTCGAAATCGGGCTCGCCGGCGCCGAGGCCAATGACGTTGCGGCCGGCCGCTTTGAGTTCGCGTGCTTTATCCGTCACCGCGATGGTGGCGGACGGCTTCACACGGTCGAGCGCAGCGGACAGGAACGGCATCGTCATCTCCTTGGCAAACGTCATGAATTGGCCAGCGCTGGGGATGAACTCCCGAACCGCCACACTGATCCACGACGCTTTTTGTTGGGATCGACGCACCCTAAGGCGCGTCACGCTGCATCGCAAGAAGGTTGGTCCGGCACGCCCAAACTTTAGGGAACGTTAAAAGGCTCGATTTACGGTCGCCGCAACATTCCTAAAATTCTGCGGTAAAA
>WNGI01001199.1_pt1 | contig 21163 bp, 22 predicted proteins | sample 5400621 | NCBI WGS metagenome assembly WNGI01 (sample SAMN13153374, study PRJNA577476) | soil metagenome | isolation source: 20 cm soil or saprolite under Garry oak tree replicate 1 | place: USA:California | collected 2016-06-15
CTGATCCTTTCACTCTGACCGTTCACCCCACCAATGGATAACTCATCGGCCGCGGTGCAACAGACGACAAGGGGCCTATCCTGGGTTGGCTCAACGTCCTCCAATACCATGTGGACAATAAGAAACCCTTGCCCGTCAACATCAAGATCTGCTTCGAAGGAATGGAGGAAAGTGGTAGCGAAGGGCTGGACGAACTCGTCCGACGCGAAGCCAAACCTGGAGGATGGTTTGACAATATCGACTGCGTGTGCATCGTGCGTTGAACTTTTATCTCCTCATATTCGGTCGGTCCTCTTATACAATTTTCTATACTAGTCTGACAATTACTGGCTTAACACACGTACACCCGCCTTAACGTACGGTCTACGCGGCATTGCCTACTTTAAAATAAACGTTTCAGGTCCCACACGCGATCTTCATTCCGGCGCGTATGGGCGGGCTGTACATGAACCAATGACTGATCTTATCTTGCTCATGTCCAAGCTCGTCGATCCCAAAGGAAAAATCCTCGTTCCAGGTGTGGAGGAGATGGTCTTAGCACCAGACGAGCAAGAAATGTGGGTGTTCTGACACCATCCTCTAACGTTCTCCTTGACAATCCGAGCGTAGAGCCATCTACCAGAAACTCGATTACGGCATCCAGGACCTTGAAGAAGCGACAGGTGCTCCTATTGCTCTTTCCACCGACAAGGTCGAGGTGTTGATGGGCAAAATGCGGTACCCCAGTCTTTCGCTCCACGGTATCGAGGGCGCTTTCAGCGGCCCGGGAGGAAAGACGGTTATCCCCGCCAAAGTATCTGGCAAGTTTAGCATTCGGTCAGTTACAAGTGCCTAGGTGGACAACTGGATTATGCTAAGATGCTTTGAACAGACTCGTACCCCCTCAAACTCCGGAAAAAGTCGAAGAACTTGTAGTCAAGTACCTCGAAGAGGAATTTGCCAAGCTCGGGAGCAAGAACAAGATGATTGTTGAGCCCTTACACGGTGGCCGGCCCTGGCTGACCGATGTCAACCATTGGAACTATGAAGCTGCGAAGCGAGCAACCAAGGTTTGTCATATTCGAGTCTGGTCTAAATGCTAACGTGCTGACTGCTTTTTGTAGCAAATATACCAGCAAGACCCCGACTTGACTAGGGAAGGAGGATCTATACCTGTTACTTTGACGTTTGCAGAGTCGCTCAACGTCAGTGTTTTGTTATTGCCAATGGGAAGAGCGGATGACGGCGCTCAGTACGTAAACACCTTTGTTGCTCTGAGCCAAATTTCACCTTGATGTAGCTCGACAAATGAGAAATTGGACACTTCAAACTTTATTCAGGGGGTGAGTCGTTTGTTGTCGGTGCAGTTGGCCAGCTTTGACTCACGCGTTGGTTTGTAGTCCAAATTGTTGGGTGCTTACTTGTATGAGGTTGGGGAGGTTGCCGAGTAAAAAGAATCAAACCAATGTAACTATACTTGTAGTGGGTTTTTCCCTGCAAATTGCTAATCTACCCACGACGACGATCATCGAGAAAACGCTTCTTCTAGACAAAAATATGCCTCATTGATGGTGAAATCTGTATACGATTATGTGCATATCATTGCGAAAGATGGAGAGAAGAACGCTAGTGATTCACCAGGCTGACATCACTCTTGAAGCTTCAAACCATGATGAACTTGTCCGCTGAACCTTTCCAACACCGCTCTTTGGAGCAAACTTCTCAATCCAATACTTTATGATGCTCCTGCCAATGCCAGCGGGTCAGTCCTCAAGTACATTCCGTTCTTCGTGCTTGCGCAACTGGGACTGACTTCCATGAACTACCGAGAAGATGTTCTCCTGATTCGCGGGGAATACGATACTGCGCTCGACACATTCAAATATTGGAATCTAGGGTGGGGGCGTTGTCGTCACAGGCCAACCTGGCATTGGTGCGTGCTAGTTTTTCTAGCGTTGGATTGCATAATGATACTGAATCAACCAATATCCAAGACAAAACTATCTTCCTCTTCTACGTCCTGCTCCAACGCCTGAGTGCAGGCTTACCAACCGCTTTTCATGCGTTCAGCGATAGGTTTTTTTTCTCTTCAGAGACCGGCGTTTCAGAGCATATAAATCCAGTTTGAGACTCCCTCCTGGAACTTGGGCCCTTACAAGAGAAGTAATTGAGCAGCAATGTGCCGCGTTCTTGTCCGCGTGACCGAAAGGTCGGGTCTGGATTATCCAGGCGACCTCGCCGAAACGATCCAGGTGGTATGAATGGAGTAAGCAGCTGGAGGCAGGGCTTTATGTGATGGACTGGTCCCCTCTCAATGAGTTGGAGGTACTCGGGGTGAGTACGCTTTCAGGTGCTTGCTGACTTTGTCAATTAGTCGACTGCTCAGTCTCGACACAATGAACCCCTGCCATATTACTGGACCTGGGGTCCATGTGCATGAAGCTGGTTTGAGGCCGCCTGAAAGGTGACCGGCACAGGTGTATTGTTTCAATTGCCGCGGCCAAGTTCGCCTCGGGCTCCCGTCGGCTCTTCAGTTTGACTCAGATGAAGTGTCGCACGTTCTCTTTTTCTTGCGACCGGAGGCCAAAATGACGGGTTCCATATATATCAGCTAGCTGTAATCACAATATTCTGAGAATCTATACAGTATCCCTACCCTGCCTCTTGCCCCGCCTCTATTTGTACGAGGTATGGGTACGAACATGCAAACTTTTAAATCCTTTGATAAATTCTACACGATGCCTGTGCCTTTTTCCCTTGCCACAAAGAAACGAGCACCGAGAAAGCATACGGAGCCCAGGCCAGCGACAAGTCCGGCAAATATAATCGGTTTCCACCACGTATAGGACGACGTGAGGAGTGCACCAGCAATAGGATTACCTGCCAAAAATGTATTAGTATAAGGCAAACTCATCTTGACAATCAGTTACCTATCAGGCCTCCAAACGCTGACGACGCATTAAGGCGACATAACGGGTGATATTTTGGGATGCGCACCTGTCACAGAAAAGCATATACCCATTCTCTCTCCAATTTCTGAATCACTCTTGGCCAGGAGCGCGAGCATCGGGCCCAACAAACCGATGTCTGGAAAGATATTAGCTGAATAGGATGGAGATCAAAATTCGTCGCGCGCACAAGCCCCGGAGAAAATTCCGTATATGGACGCAAAAAGGACAATACCAACGGCATTTTTCACCGCTAAGACACAGAAGATTAAAATAGTGCAGGAAATGCTACATGCCAGTACAGCGTTCACCACGCCATATTTTTTTACGCCCAAGTTTGGCGCTATTCGTCCAACTGCACTACCGCCGTTGAGTATTGTTAACTGTTGCAGAGTGCATGTAAGTTCCTTGTAAACTAGCTAGAAGCTGGGCGAACCGAGTAAAACGCAAGCGTGGAATTGATCCCCTGCTTTACTGAATACAACTGCACGAAGAAAATGGGGAAATATAAACCCATTATCATGAGAAGCATGCTCATCTTGGGCATCAGAACATGGGATCTCTGAGGATGAAATAAGGCTCACCCCAATGCAGTTAGGGTGAAAGCCGGTTCCCGTATGAATTTGCGAATATTGATTAGCGCACTACCACTGTGCGTCTTAGGTCGTAAGCGTGGCTTCATGAGAGGAGTGCTGATCAACATTAGACCAAGATTAAGTGCCGCACTGGCACGGACTCCATTGTGAAAGCCAGCTCGACCATGAAACAACTGATTAAGCATGATGGGATGTATCGCACCTCCTACAGCAGATCCCTGATGCAGAAATTAAAATTCGGGAGAATGACGACAGAGTTCAAAAATGCCTTACCGCTGCAGATATTCCCAGCACGAGAGCTCTTCGGCGCCTGAAGTAGTGCGAAACGATAGCAAGGGAAGGTATGTAGAGCATTCCGATCGCTATACTATTGGCCAATCCTTGGGCAAGGAATACCTACAATAGTCCTCAAGTCGTTGCAACAAAAATGCAATGCTTTGCTGACCTGATAATATTGTTCGGGACGTGATAGCGACAACATGAAGAGTGAAAAGCTAAACAGCAGCGCGCCACCGATGATGATGGGGTAACTTAAGAATCAAAAGTTAGACCCTTCGTCGAACAACCGATGTGCAGAAATCTCACAAGTAACCGGTATCGAAGGCTCTGCCCGATACTATGCCCATTACTAGACATAAAAAAATCTGGGCGCTTCCGATCCAGCTGCTCCAATATGGATGAACGTATCTATCACGCAAGGGTAGACATACCTGATTTGTGACGACGTATATTTTTCTCCCAAGTATATGCGAACATAATAGTCTGATATATCCCTGCGTCAACCAATTCTCAATCAGAAGATGCGCGGATACGTACCATTATAAACCCCAAAGGCATTTACGTATCTAGAATTCGACCTGACGTTAATGTGCAGACGTAAATGAATCGCGAAGTCTTACCCATAGCTGCAGAACTGAAAAACGAAGCTATCAGAGGCCCTCGTCAAATTCTGCTAATGAACGGTTTCTGAAAATCAAACCTTCCGACAACTGCCATCCACGCTCTCGTACCGCCCTCTGGAAAATCCATTGGCTCCTCTGCGACATCTCCTTCTGAGCCCTCTTTGTCATAGTCATGATCGTCGACTTTTTCGACATCGCAGACCGTCGAATGGCCATCGGATGGCATGATGACTAAAGTTCCCATTTGCCAGATAAGCAATAAGGAAAGATAGAAGGTCACAAACACGGACGAGGTGATACCGGAAAGATATATATGTGTGTAGTTTCAAGTGCGACGCTTGCGGCCTAAAATGTCAGAAACGTCGTGTGTGGTCAATGTAAGAGGGGATTGCTCCAAGGAGGCGTTCATTTATGTCTTCAAAGCCAACCTTCGTGTGACGATTTAATATTCTCTTCTTTTCTTCCACCACACAAGCCACCGGTGATAACGGGATATGAAGTTCCCGTCAGTCATCACATGTCAACTGCACATACGCTTCGGGCAATAATTTCATTACACTTTGACTCTGCAATGCCCGTCGAACGGTTCCTGAATGCAAATACTCATTTGCTTCCAAGGCGGTCAACATGTGTGATAATTCATGCATAGATCGGATTAGCACGGGAACCATAAACCTTGGCGATGAAGATGGAAAATAAGTGCGGATCTTGAACATGCCAACTGTGGGACTGAAGCTCCAAGACAGTGGATGACAGAAACTATTTATCTGTACACATGATCATTCCTAGATTTCAACAACTAAGAAAAGCATATAATATAACTTACTGCCACGTAGAGTCGACCCTATGAATATTCCACCACTTCTTTAATGAGTGTTTCGTTTTAGGCCACCATCTAAGGCACATGAAATGCGGAACAGGCTGTCCGAGCCGCTAAGTGCGCTAATGATACTTGTCAAGTTGATCTGATTAGATGCGATGGCAGAGATGGCAGTCACCAAACGCTGCCCCATTGTCACATGTCACAGATCAGGTCTATTTTCTGGCGGAGATCAGACAGTGAATATTGCGCAAGTCCATTATTTGTCACTGTTGTCTAGTATAGTAATAGTATAGCACATGACTCTGTTGATCTTTCTCACGGCTTCGTTATCATTCCGGCGCTGCGCCATGCAACAGCAGGCTCAAGAGTCAAGATATATACCCGTTACAACACCCTATGACCGGACTTTCGGTCAGTCATAGGTTACTGGATAGATGAGACTTTGGGTCGATCTTCCGGCATCGTCGAAAGACTTTGGGTCATCGACGGTGTTTACTGAATTTCTCCCGGATCGAGCGTTTGGATCGACTTTTCTGGTCAGTATAATCCCCTGACATTATTTTGTTTGTTGACTGAGGCTAATTTTTAGTGATTTTTTGGATCTACATGGATGTATTGTGTCAATCTTATGGGCAGGGGTTAGGTCGGGAGTTGGTATATTAATGGTGGATATGAACCCTGTGAAGACCCTGGAATCTACACCATATGTACTCTCTTCTATTGCTGAATGAATGGGGCTCGGAATGCGATAGCGAACGTTAGTGGGCCGCCCAACGCCGTTTGGATTCGGGCATACTCAAAATGACAATGTCCATGCGCCTCCTCAAACTCGGCTACCTGCTCCCTACCAGGATACCTCTCTTCAGCCTCATTCCACCACCTTTAGCGTCTGAATGGGTCCGTGCGCACCAGTTCAACCACAGAACTCTTTGCGTTGCCCACGCGCACCCTCAGCGAAACAATGTCGATGCGGAGGACATAGAAGATTGGCAACTCGTGGCATCCCTTGCACTATCATGACAGCCAGAGCTGTGGTGTATTGCAGGATTTCCTGCCTGACTCGGAGTGGGTTGGAACTGGATCTCGCGCTCACTCAGCTCCGGAAGCTCCTTTCTTCTGTTATTGTTGAAGAGGTGCTTTGGCAATCGATCGAAAGAAGATGTCAATGACCATCCGAGAAGAGGTTTCGTTCCGTGGCTGTCGTAAACTACAGAACAACGCTCGACGTGAGGGAGTGAAGACTTTATCCGTGAAGGAGTTGGCGAGGAAGGCGAGATCCTTGTACATGTTATCGTTTGACCAAAGTCGACAGTCCGAGAGGCGATAATTGCATCGCGAAGTGTGGCCTCTGGACGGAGGTAGAGCAGAACGATGTAGAGCCGTTCCGAAGCTTTGTCATCGGCAGTGAGAAAGAGAGCTACTACGAGAAGTGAGGTATTGCAAGCGAGGTGAGAAAACCAGTGGGCTGTTAGCTCGTGTGGTAATCATGCTGTCGAACTGGTCCGTGAATGTGTCGGCTGGCGTGGGGTCGGACTCTGGTTTCGCCTCCTCAGAAAGTGATTGTGATGGTGGGGAACCAAGTTTCTGCTGTGCACCCGAGGCTATTGAAGATGGACACAATCTCAGGGATAGTTGATCACACAGCCGTCGTCGCGGGTGCGTTTCTGTCTTGTTTTTGTGCCTCCGCGTGATGTGACGCAGGACGTAGAGAACTACATTCGCATTCCCCCAACGCTCAACTAACGCTACGGCGGTGAAATGATCGTGTTTTTCGCGGCCGAGGCTAAGACCTCTACCATCGCCGTCCCCCTTGAGGGACATCTCCCACAAGTTCTTGAGCTCGTTGCGTGCGCGAAACATCTCGAGTACGTAATGATTTGTACCTCCTCCATGTCGCTTACATTTTGTGTGCAGGAAATCTCACATTCGTGGTGCTCTCACGACCGGTATCAAGTGAAGCCGACGGTGATGGTGCGAAGTACTGGGTCTCAGAGCTGATCGAGTGGAAGACCAAGCGAAGTTCGACTTCCAGGGAACGCCTTGTCAAAGGAACCTCCGACGGGTCTGATCCCGCCCTCATTGCTGGTATCCTTTCGTCATGGGTGAGTATGCTTGACCCTGTAGTTTCTTCGAAGAAAGAGGCTGATGTTCACTGGTTATTAGATTCCGGAGTTCAATGATGACAAATGGTTCTCCGGCAGCCTGGAGGACTCAGGAGGAGTGTGACGACACAATTGGCTGCTGGTGACGATATTACGGCTTTCCTTGTCTTGCGAATCACCGTGTAGTCCATCTACTATCCCGTTCTTGGAACGGCGGGACATGTAAACGACAGATTCTAAAATCTATGACCTAGGGATGGTTCCGAACAAGGCTCACGTTCACGCATGAATTCAGAATTTGGACTAGGGTCTGATGGGAGTTGGATGTGAAGACTTGGTAAGCTGGTCATAACCCCCACGTATCCTATACTGACAATATTTTCCATCTACGCTCAGCCGGAAAGCGCAGCAGGACCTCGAGGCGAAGAACAAGAACCCGGCACTTCACTAAACCAGGTCGGTTCACTCCCTCTAACAATCGCCCGCATATCGCATACTTACAATAGGTGGCGCATTTTAGTCTCATTTGCAGATGGACACCAGGGACAAGTCCGTAAGGATGGTAAGTTACTGCGTTCTACCCCCGCGCCTATTGCATACTTACGATGCGGGCCCTTTAGAACTCTCCGTATACGCAGCGTCAAGAATCTCTCCCACCCACTCCAGTCCCAACCCAGATGATTAAAACTCAAGTACGTCGTCTATTTCCTCTTCCCTTTATTTCTATTAACTCATGTTTTCCGCGAGCTCAGTATCCTCGTCCCAGACACCCAAGACAACGAGCCTGACTACGTCGTGTATGTTGTTTCTGCCAATATTTTCTTCGCCTCGTTGATTCTTTTCCAAGGATCGCGCGGTCCGTGTCTTCTGAAGAACCGAAGGACAAATCCAAAGTACTACTTGACACGAGGCCTGCCAAGATGGCACCTAGTCGGCATACCACTCACAAGGCTAGCAGGGCACCGACACCATCTCCAGAAGTAATATCCGACAGCATCATGTGCATTCCACTGTATTGAACAACCTACCAGATGGATGCGATGACGCCCGGATCTGCACAGGATTGCCTCCTTCAAAACATACATTTCAGGTTCCCCACGCGACCTTCATTCCCGGACGTGCCGTTCACGAACCGATGACCAATCTATCTTACTCATGTCTAAGCTCGTGGGTCGACAGCTGGATTATGCTAAGATGTTTGAATAGACCCGTACCCCTTCAAAGGTTGAAGAATTGGTAGTCAAGTACCTCCAAGAGGAATTTGCCAAGCTCGGGAGAAAAAACATGCCAGCCCGTTGTTGAGCCCTCACACGTTGGCTGACCCTGGCTAGGTGATGTCAACCATTGGAACTATGAAGCTGCGAAGCGAGCAATTCAAAATTTGTCATTCAAGTCTGTCCAGATGCTACGTCACGATGCCGACTGCTCCTTCTTAAAGCAAATATACCAGCAAGATCCCGATTTGACTAGGGAAAGAGCATCGGCGCTTAGTAGGTAAATCCTCAAGTTGTTGCTCTGATTCGGACGTGCCAGATCTCACCTTGTTGTAGCTCAACGAACAAGAAATTAGATACTTCAAACTTTGTTCAGCGGCGTGAGTCGTTGTCTATGCAGTTGGCCAGCTTTGACTCATGCGTTGGTTTGCAGTTCAAGTTGTCGGGTGCTTATCTGTATGAGGTGGAGATGTTGCCGAGTAGTGATCAAGATGCAGAAGAACCGAATCCATGTAATTATACTTATAGTAGGTTTTTCCCTGCAAATTGCTAATCCACCCACGAGGGCGATTGTCGACAAGATGCTTCTGCTAGCATTTGTCAAAGATATGCCTGAGTATGACGGTAAAATCTGTATACGATTATGTGCATAATTTTAGATGTTTACAATTGACGCTGAACAGATGATACGGTATGAGGTATGGGTGCGAACACGCGACTCCTTTTAAATTTTCATCCACTCAATTCTTTGGTAAGTTCTATACGATGCCTGTGCCCTTTTCCCTTGCCACAAAGAAACGAGCGCCGAGGAAGCACACGGAGCCCAGGCCGGCGACAAGCCCGGCAAATACAATCGGCTTCCACCACGTGTAGGACGACGTGAGGAGTGCACCAGCAATAGGATTACCTGCCAAAATTTGAGTACAAGGCAAATTCATCTTAGCAATCAGTTACCTATCAGGCCTCCAAACGCTGACGACGCATTAAGCCGACATGACGGGTGATATTTTGGAATACCCACCTGTCATAGAATAGCATATACCCATTCTCATTCCAATCTCGGAGTCACTCTTGGCCAGGACCGTGAGCATCGGGCCCAACAAACCGCCGTCTGGAAAGGTATTAGAATAGGATGGAGATCAAAATCCGTCGCACGCACAAGCCCCGGAGAAAAACCCATATGTCGACGCGAAAAGGACAATACCAACGGCATTTTTCACCGCTAAGACACAGAAGATTAAAGTAGTGCAGGAAATGCTACATGCCAGTACAGCGTTTACCACGCCATACTTTTTTACGCCCAAGTTTGGCACTATTCGTCCAACTGCACTACAGCTATTGAGTATTGTTAGCTGTTTCGCAGTATATGTAAGTTCCTTGTGAACTGGCTAGAAGATGGGCGAACCGAGTAAAACGCGAGTGTGGAATTGATCCCCTGCTTTATCGCATACAATTGCAAGAAAATGGGAAAATATAAACCTATTAACATGAGAAACGTGCTCATCTTAGGCATCAGAACATGGGATCTCTGAGGACGACACAATGCTCACCCCAATGCAGTTAGGGCGAAAGCCGGTTCCCGTATGAATTTGTGGAAATTGATTAGCGTACTACCACTGTGCGTTTTAGGCTGTAAGCGTGGCTTCATGAGAGGAATGCTGATCAACATTAGACCAAGAGTAAGTGCCGCACTAGCACGGACTCCATTGTGAAAGCCAGCTCGACCGTGAAACAACTGATTAAGCATGATGGGATGTATCGCACCTCCTACAGCAGATCCCTGATGTCGAAATTTATATTCGAGAATGACGACAGAGTTGAAAAATGCGTTACCGCTGCAGATATTCCCAGCACGAGAGCCCTTCGGCGCCTGAAATAGTGCGAAACGATAGCAAGGGAAGGTATGTAGAGCATTCCAATCGCTATACTATTGGCCAATCCTTGGGCAAGGAATACCTGCAACAGCCCTCAAGTCGTCGCAATAAAACTCAAATGTGCCGCTGACCTGATAATATTGTTCGGGACTTGATAGAGATAACATGAAGAGTGAAAAGCTACATAGCAACGCGCCACAGATGATGATAGGATAACTGAAGAATCAAAAGTTAGCCCTTCGTCGAACAACCGATGTGCGAAAATGTCACAAATAACCGGTATCGAAGGCTCTACCCGATACTATGCCCATTACTAGACATAAAAAAATCTGAACGCTTCCGATCCAGCTGCTCTAATATGAGTCAATGTACCTATCACACAAGGATAGACATACCTGATCTGTGACGACGTATATCTTTCTCCCAAGTATATGCGAACATAATAGTCTGATATGTCCCTGCGTCAACCAATCCTTAATCAGAAGATACGCGGACATGTACCATTATAAACTCCAAAGGCGTTTACGTATCTAGCATCCGACCTGACATTAATGTGCAGATGGAAGCCAATAGCGAAGTCTTACCCATAGCTGGAGAACTGAAAAACGAAGCTGTCAGAGGCCTTCGTCAAATTCTGCTAATGAACGGTTCCTAAAATCAAACCTTCCAACAACAGCCATCCACGCTCTCGTACCGCCCTCTGGAAAATTCATTGGCTCCTCGACGACATCTGGGCCGTCTTTGTCATAGTCACAATCGTCGACTTTTTCGGCATCCCAGACTGTCGAATGCCCATCGGACGGCATGATTCTTGTTTGCGAGAGCAACAAGGAAAGATAGAAGGTCACAAACACGAACGGGGCGATACCGAAAAGATATATATGTGTAATGTAAGCGGGGATTGTTCCATGGAGCTGTTCATTTATGTCTTCAAAGCCAACCTTCGTGTGACGATTTGATATTCTCTGACGCATAAGCCACCGGTGGTAAGGCATGTGAAGTTCCCGTCAGGCCATCACCCAGGCGCTTAGAGCAGTAACCACTTTGACTCTTCAATGCCCGTTGAACTGGTTCCTGAATTTATTTGCTTATTTGCTTGGAAGGCGGTCAACATGTGGGATGATTCGTGCATAGATCTGACTAGCACGGGAAACATAAACCTTGTCGATAGAAGATGAAAAAAAAACTGTGGGACTGGAGCTCCAAGAAAGTGGATGACAGAAACTATTTACCTGTACACATGATCATTCCTAGATTTCAACAACCAAAAAAGCATGATATATGCCTTACTTTCTGCCACGCAAAATGGACCCCACGAATATTCCACCCCTTCTTTAGTTTTAGGTCACCATCTAAGGCACATGAAACGCGGAACAGACTGCCCATACCGCTAAGTGCGCCATGTTACCTAATGCTACTTGTCCAGCTGATCTGATTAGATGCGATAGCAGTCAAACCCCAATAGGGGGGAGGCGGTGATCAACTGTCAAAGATTAGGTCTAGGAGGCGAATAAGAGCACAGAAGACGGCACTGAGAATGTAATTAGTCCGCTGATCAGGCACAGAAGGAATAATTTACAAAACCGCGTCTGGTCTGAACCAAGATCCTAGATAACACCCAACAGATCGATTCTCACACTTGTTCTGCCCAACTTCATCACATGTATGTACGCGACATTAAACCATGACAGGACTTCAACCGACTCAGGGGTGAAGGATCCCTGGCAAGGACACCAGAAGGGTTTGTCAGATTTCTGTGTTCGACGAGGAGCCAACACACCTGAACCGGCCGAATGTGGCGGCGCAAGCAACAAGAGGGATCGGCTAATTACTACGTAGCCGTCTCATCTGGGCAAGACAAATTCCTATGCCCACCACAATGAACGTTACCGCCTCCCACACGCATATCAACCCCTCTCCGTTACTACCAAAGGCGTTGAACCTACATCAACAAGCCTTCCAAGCTAAAGAAAGGGGTGACTATGCTACTGCAGAGCGCCTCTGGATTGAAGTGCTCGCTATCAAAGATGCCATTATGCCTGGAGGAGCAGACTCGGAGGGGTCAGCACTGACGCGAAATGCCATGGGCGAGCTGTACCTTAAGATGGGCCGCTATGACGAAGCAGAAAAGCTGCTCAAGAAGGCTGTGAGCGTTCGTGAAAGGGTCGGAAATGCCTTTGACGCGGCTGTGTCTCGCGAGAATCTCGCACAGGTGTATGAACACAAAGGTAACCTGGCCCTGGCTAGAGCAACCAGGATCTCTGTTTCAAACAGTATGGTTTGCGGTGACAATAACGTATGTATGTTATGTGCATCGGAACTCTAGCTGACATCGCCGGGTAGTGTCCTAAGCCACCGGTGGCGCTGTCCAACCTTAAAGCATGTTCGGGTTGCAAGGTTCGTCATGTTCTCTCAGATGATTGTTCAGACTGCTGATATATAATATAGAGCATTTTCTACTGTTCCAGAGCTTGCCAGGCAAGTAATGTATTTTTGTGTACGAGACACTCACTCAATGCCCATAGACAACTGATTGGAAGTCGAGGCACAAGGCTTTATGCAAGCCTGTTCCCTCCAAGTAGCATCATTTCTTGTGATGCGTTGAACTTGTATTTGTAGGGCATCATCTTTTTTAACAGGTTACATTTGTACGTAGTGTAAGGTCTTATGCCCCGATAAAATAATTAATTGGAAATGCCAAGACCCGTTGAAATACAACGCTGCCGCTTTTTGATAGTGTCGATCAGGTCGGGAACCGTGGCTAATGGGAAAGACCTGCTCTGGGCCATTTTAAAGAGTAAGATGGTTCGAACCTTTGCGTTTTGTCGAGAACCCGGCTGATGCGTCAAATGCCTCACGTCGTTGAGAATGAGCTGGAAGATCGTATGTCGAGAAAGACTTCAAGTCATGACCATGTGCAAGTCAGCTAGGGAGAGCTTCGTCTGAAATCCCATGTAGCATAGGTTCACTGAATGTGCACAGCCTACATATTCTCCCCATGTATTGTAAAACTTCGAGCTCACAACTTGGATGACGTCGTAGCCTTTTCTTTCATCATCGAGCCTTTGAGTCCGTAATTCTTGACGGCCAACGGATGCAGGTGTGTGTCAATTGTGTATTAATAGGGACTACTTCCTTCTGTGATGTTCGTCAACAAACGGAGACTTGGAGAGCAAGAAAACGTTCGATGCCCCTCGTCAAGGCTCGTTAGAAAGACAGTACTGCTAAGTGCGATATAATTTGTGAGTATGCATGAGTTTATGAGACACCGGCAACGTTCTTGCCTTTTTGTACTGATGGCTTTGGTGTGAATATAAATTTCAGGCGCGTGCCGTAAAATCGGCTCTTGCAAGAATAAACACACATCAGAATAGCGAGAGATTTATCCATTTACATCGAGCCTCACCCTCTACTAATCGAGAAAAGCCCGACAAAGAACTTATGCTGTCATCGTTTACTTTATAAGCCCCTTTCTGTCTGCCCTACAATAATTCCATATCAGTGACAGTGTATGGGACCCATTTGGGAAATGATGACTTACCGAGCAAACGCTCCGTCGAAGTACCAGAACCATTGCGTGAACTTGGTATCTAGCTCTCGCAACATCGTCCCCGACGCCCATTTCATGTCTGGTCATAGCCCTTTTCAGCGGCTTGGTGCACTTCGAGCCTTCTTTGCAAATGCGGACAGCGTAGTAGTCCCACCAAGCTGACCGATGGTTCCGTCGAGACATCGTTTGAGGTTGTGCGTTGAAGGTTCCCCTGGAGCGAGTACGGTCGCCGTTACAGGAACGATTTCTGGAACCTCGGCTGCGTTGAAGCGAACGGTCATGAACCTGTGAAAGTCGTCCCTATCATCAACTAGCCGTCCTCCGTCATTATCGGATCCGAAGATTGGGCCTTCAGGGTGCCAATGAGTCAGGGGTGCCAAGGCATTCGACTTGAGGTATCGCAAAGCGACTGACTTTCGCGTAGAGCTGGAAGGGCGCCAGCGATATCATTTGCGTCCTCTTCTGAGAGTTATTGTCCATGACCTCCCATATAGTAGGCCCTCGGAGGTTCTCCATGACTAGATAGCTATTGTCGCCGTCTTCTATGATGTCGTACCCAGTTGGAATAGTGTACTTCTTCGAGTGCTCTGCTTGAGGAATTGCATCATGGCGAGGTCATACTGGAGGCTATCCTTGTCAAAGCCACAAGCAATCTTGACGGTGAAATCCGTATCTCGCCCATTGTTGTCTTGAACGACAAAATTGGCTAAGCTGAGCAGTCTTGAAGATGGGATCGAGATTGCTTCGAGAAGAAGACGTTCTCCATGACCAGTAGGTCTGTGATGGAAAATAAACCAATCAAAAAGAGAGTTGGAAAGGAGGATGATTTTACATGGTTGAGGTGTTGTAAAACTTAAGTGTCTGAGACACCAGCAACGCTCTTGCCTCCGCCCACATGGATATTGTCACCCACATCCACGTTAACCATCAACAGTCGATCGCACGGGCGTTGGGCCTACATCAAGTAGCCTTCCAAGCTAGGGAAAGACTACGCCACTGCAGAGCGCCTCTGGATTGAAGTGCTCGCTACCAAAGATGCCGTTATGCCGGGAGGAGCAGACTCAGAGGGGTCAGCGCTGACGCGAAATGCCATGGGTGAACTGTACCTCAGGATGGTTCGCTACGACGATGCAGAAACGATGCTCAAGAAGGCAGTGAGCGTTCGGGAAAGGGTTGGAACTGCCTTCGATGCAGCCGTGTCCCGCGAGAATCTTGCGCAGGTATATGAACAGAAAGGGAATTTGGCCTTGGCTAGAGAAACCAGGGTGTCCGCACCAAACAGCATGGTTTGCGGTAATTATAATGTATGTATTCGATGGACTGTCATTTAGGAGGTTTAGCTGATATCGCCATATAGTGTCGTAAGCCGCCGATGACGCTTTCTCGTCTTAAAGCTTGCTCGGGTTGCAAGGTTCGTCAAACTCGCTTGGATGGCTGTTCAAACTGTTCATATGTGATTTAGAGCGTTTTCTACTGTTTCGATGCCTGCCAGGCAAGTAATGCATTCATTGTATGCGGGTCACTCACTCAGGAACTCGAGGCACGAGGCACTGTGCAAGCCCGTTTCCTCCTAGTAAAATCTTTTTTCTTGTAATGTATTTGTATTTGTGGTATAGGTTGCATTTCTACGTAATGTATCATGTAATGTCTTATGTCCTGACACAATGGTCAATTGGAGATGCAAAGATCGATTAAAATACAGACTTAACGCGTATGACACGCCGCCGCTTTTTAATCGCGTCGATCAGGTCAGTGTGGACCGAGGGCGGTTGATGGGAGATCTGCTTTGAGACTTCGTTAACAGTAAGAGTGCCAGGACGTTTGCGTTTCGTTGGGGACCCAGCTGTGTCGAATGCCTCATCCACAGTCATTGAGGGTGAGCTGCTGTGGACCGGAAGACCATAGGTCGAGAAGGATTTCAAGTCCGAGGCGAACATGACCTTGTACAAGTCAGCTTCGTCTGAAAACATCCATGTAGGCTTACCGAATGCGCCCAGCCAGCACATTCTCCCCATATACTGTAAAGTTTCGAGCTCACTTCATCGTATAACTTGGGTGACATGGTGGCCTTTCCTTTCGCCTTTCCTTTGAGTCCGTAATACTTGACGGCCAATTGATGCACGTGCGTATCAACAGGTACTACCTCTTTCTGCGACGTTCGTCAATAAAGAGGGCTGGGATTCGGAGAACAAGAAAACGTTCGAGGCACCTTGTCGAGGCTCATTAGCAAGACACAGTCAGCAACCTTTCGCCCAACCCCAACATATTTTAGCAACTCTTCTCTGGCGTCTTCTGTAACCCTCCGTCGCAGGCTCTCGAGCCATACCTCTCCCGCTTCACGAGAGTCTACACCGGTATCTGCGGTTGTCCCATGTGCCGCTATAAGCATTTTCGCTGTTTTCTGGATGAAGTCAGCCCGGTATCCAAAGCCTAACGAGTGTAGCCTTGCTACAACCTCAGGTGCAGCGAGAACAGAGGGAGGAGGGAATGGATGATATACGCGCTTTTCATCTGTCGGAGAAGTCGAAGGCAAGTCCAGTGAAAGAAGAGGAGGCGAAAATTCCGCGCATAGAGAGTTCACCATCTTGGTTATGCGCGAAATATTATTGTTAGAGGAACATATAAAGCTGTAGTCCTTTCAATTAGCCCAGGGTCTGAGGTAGAAGAACTTTGAGCCACCTACGAGATAAGACATTCCCAAGGATCCTGCCTTAGAATGCGTACACCACTAAAGCGGCTTTGCAAGCGGGCGAAATTAACGTCTCTCGATGCCCATTCCTTATACAGACTTTGCAAATCGGTGCTAAGCTGAAAGTAATCCTGCAACCATGTTACAGTTTCCCTGTCGCGCAAAAGCAACTGAGCTTGATTTGGTTGAGGGTCTGGGTATACGGTGCGATAGTAGAGGGTTTCTGGTGTCTGCCGGAGACATACGACACGGTCTCTAAGGCATAGACGGTATTCGTGCGTTGGCGGAGCTTCGGAGTCCAGTGGAATCGTGGACCAACGGAATGACTGGCCACAGCTAAGTACAGCAGCTAATGAGACTTGGAGAATGGATGTTGGAAGAGCATGGAAGTGAGCGAGAGACATAGACGCGTTTGCCAAATGACAAAAAGTACGGAATTACAGTGTTTATATATTCATCCACCAAGCTTGTCCAGGCAATCAAGAACAATTCCCAATGCAATCAGCCCGAAACTACTCGTCCCCGGCAATGCACTATGGCGCTGACTGAAATCCCAGGCTTTCCATGCCCGTTCGAGTCCAGTTCGCCATCCCTCAGGACCAAATTCCAGCGACTTATCGACAAAAGGCCTCTCTGTGTCGTTAACAAGAGTGGACGTGTGGTTCTGCATGGCATACACGCGTTCCTTGCGGTACCGTTTCTGCGTACACTTATCCAAAATACTTCCAACAACAATTTCCGCTTCTTGAAGCTGGACGTTCGGCCGGGATGAAATCGAGTGAGTGGAACGTATATACGACAGCTCATTGACATATTTGCGGAACAGATCTGTCGTTTCATCGTCTGCGATTTCTTCGTCGAGTTCGCGTCCCAGCCAAAACTCGACCATGGGCGCTAGTGCCAGGGAAATAGCGTCTGTGAGTGGATGGCTTGGATCCATTCCACCGTTCAAAATACTTCTTTCTGGTTCTTGGGGAATTTCCAGTGTAATAGCTCGGAAAAGGTGACCGAGAGCCCGGTCAGACTCGTAATAGTCGACCTCGTTTGGTAAGAGAATTTCCGCCTTGTGCCAGTCTGGTTTCTCTTGGATCAAAGGTCGGGGAATTTCTTTTTTGTCATGCAACACCGGATTGCCATTCTTTGGATAGTCCACGGCCTACCATAAAAACCCGTCATAGTGTGCTATATATACATCGTCAATGCGCACCTTTGAACATAGACGAGCCAATTTTAAACATGCCGGATCAAAAACACCGTCCTACACGACCATCAGCTGGAGTTACGTGTCATGCACGACCAGCACTTACCTTGGATTGATCTTTTGGATGGAGCTGAAGTTAATGTGTGACTAAGCAAACCAAATACCTTACCTGCTATAGTTATTAGCCTATCAGAAAGTAAACCCTGGTCCATCTTGCATTAGCGTAGAACAAATATGTTGTAATAAATCACGCACAAGGATATCTGAAGAAATATATTCCATGATGAAATCGCAGATGTCTTCGACCTGACTATCCCTGTCCAACTTGAATGGATCTTCTTTTGGGTATTTAGCTGGACCTTCCCACGTCATCGGCAGGAGTGGCGCATATGGGATGACAGAAAAAAGGTCTCTGGTGGGAGTGATTAAATATGTAGGTTGGTAGCTGAAGGGGATTTACCCATCAAGATCTCCTCCTCCAAGCATGGATGCCAAGGATCGCTTTCCTGATGGCTCGGTTAAGTCTGAAATCCACGATGAATTGCTACGACGCACCAACTGAAGGAAGTACTACTACATTTCTCATGTGTGCGAACAGGCAGAGCTTTCCCTCCGGTGGTTTCCCGATTGCATCTACTCGTTGAACTGATCATTTTTTGTCAGAACGGACAGCGCATGAAGATGAAGCAAACTCACTATCACCCGGGTGTACAACAGGACTTCGGGAGATTGTGCATGGCCCTCGTAACCAATCTGGTTCTTTGTCAGGCGATTGTTGAACGCATGCTGTCGCCGCTATTCGTAAGCCAAAGATCCATTCCATCATCAGACTACCGACCATAAATTTGACCCTCTCCCAGAGTAAATACGTCGTTATAACCATTCATTTCATAGGCGGGACCTTCGTCAGCGACGCCAACCAACAAATGGCTCTCTGGAACCGGGATACGGGCACCATGTTTGATATCCCTCAGAACGGTGACCATAGCAACTTCTCGAACCTGTTGGAGGAACTGATTGTCCACTCCTGGCACATTATTTTGAGGATGAAGATCCAAGCCATGCCTTTCCTTCAGACGCTTCAGTGTGTACGAGAGGTGGTATTTTCCTCCCAAGTTATGCATATCGAGTATTCGGCAAAAGCTTTCTATTGAGTTATGAATAGTCCTGGCATCAGCAACGGCTTCATCTTGGAGTCTTTCAAAGCTTTCTTTTTTGACGCCTAGATCTTCTAGGAACATAATAAGGGGCCTATAACAATCCGTCAACAGCCAAGAAGCGGCTATAAACGAAACAAACCTATTCAAATAGCACACATGGGGATGGTGAAAGTCTTGAGCAATTTCTATTTCTGGCATTTTCTCCTCGCTATTCTCGAACTTCTTCATCGAATCCCTAAGTCGCATTCGAATGCCCTTCCCGTCTTCATCTAGTTTTTCGTCTACGCTGACCACTCCTTTGTATCCCATAAATCGGATTTGATACTGCGTGGAATAAACAACATTTCCGAATGCTACGGGATAGTGACATACCGCTGATGGTTTTACTTTTGACCCTGATCTCTGAAGCTTCGCCCATATCTCATCACCGAGACTTTTGGAGATGGTTCCTACTCCATCAGTGTGGATATAATCGCCTTGGCCGATATCAGGAACTTCTTCAAACTGTTCACGGGGTATTCTGACGGATGGATCGGTTGCTGTGAATGCCTGTCCAAGCCGCGCGGCATATTTTGATGGGCACCGTAACAATTCAGTCCCTTTAAAATCGCCTATAGTTTCCCTGATGTATTCGGCGTTTACCAGTCGCATCTTCTTTTGAGGGCGAGCGTAGCCCTTGAAGGGATGCTCGAATGGATTTACAAACCAGACAGAGTGGTCTCGAAGCGATGAACTGGAATACGCCAGGAATTCAAAGTGGCGACCCGCCAGGTCGAAGCCATTCTTCAAGATATTCCCCACCCTTTCCTCGATCAAAGTATTATAATCGGCACCCCGTTCCCATCTATAAGCCAACCTATTCTCTTCTGTGAAGTCGACGCGAATGAAGTTTTCTTCGAATCCCTCGTATTCACGGATGATTCGATTAGACTGAATTGGATGCGGTCCTTCCAGTAAGATGCGCGAAGGCGTAAACGTTACGTTACAGCACATAAAGTTGCCTTTGGGTAGTTTTGAATCCAACCATGCATATTCTTTGCGAGTTCGCTCGAAGCATTGAGTTGGGCTCTCCTTTGCAGAACGTTCGCGTAGCATTTTGGTGTATCGACGTAGAAAAAGGGCGGCATATTGGCAGTTGTTATCGGGGTGCAGGGTACAGAGCCTACTGACATGAGGTAACAGGCCTTCCACGTCTTCGGTATGGAGTATTCCATTGTGTAAAAGTCCTTCGAGCTGGAACGCGACACCCCATGAGAACTTGGCAATGGTTCTTTTGAGTTTATAGATTCGATCGGGAGCGAAAAAACCATATTTCCGTGCCTCAATATTGTTGGACGTTCTGCATCGAATAATAGTAGCCTCGGAGATCCCGCATTTACTGCTCAACTCCTGAAATTGATTAAGAATGTCGTCCATCGTGGTGCTAAAAAGGACTACGCGCAGCTGATGTGCAAATGGCGCAACCCTTTCATGGCCAGGATGGATGAAACCCACTCGACGTTTGTACTTGTTCTGTTTATCCTTGTCGTCAAAGTGGATGTCAAGCTCCTGGAATCTAGGAGGCGTAAGAGTATCAAAGCATACATCTAACAAAAAAAATGATTACGCCTTCGGAATATAAATAAATATTCGTACAAGGTTTAGGATCATATCCTATGCCAATCTTTTCAATACTGTCAAATGGTATTTCAATTGATTTTGCGATGAACTCGGTTCCAGAATCTCCTATCTTTCAATACTTGAGTGGATGGCAATTAATAACTCGATTCCCTTACCGTGATACGTATCAACTTATGCTCGTATACAAACCGGAGGTAAGCAACGCTTTTTTGAACGGCGTCGTGCTCCCATTCGATAGAAAAAGATCGAGGACCAAGACGATCTTTGTCGTTGGATGGATATTTTTCTTTTTCTCGGAAGAGAATACCGAATTGGACTGCATTTACCCGAAGATCTGTACTGACTGTCCAAATGATATCTCGACGTTTTGCTTCCAAGGCAGGGTCAATAAATGGCGTCTTTGCGATGATCTTTGCCCAGCGTTCTTTCGCAGGCCCTTTAATGAAGAATTTGATTTTTGCACTCTTTCTGTCCGGTTTGATAGGATTGTCTTTGACCCAGTTGA
>WNGI01006459.1_pt1 | contig 21163 bp, 18 predicted proteins | sample 5400621 | NCBI WGS metagenome assembly WNGI01 (sample SAMN13153374, study PRJNA577476) | soil metagenome | isolation source: 20 cm soil or saprolite under Garry oak tree replicate 1 | place: USA:California | collected 2016-06-15
GATGTAGCTCAATCACATGAAGGGATACAGATGACTTTATTATCGACACCGACTGAGCGGATGATCACATTTCAAAGCAAGGGGCAACCATCGTTTCTCCTGGAAGGAGTATTACATGAACCCACGAACGTGGCCCGCGCACCAGTTGTTGTGCTTTGTCATCCGCAACCAGCCAGTAGCGATATGAATGATTCCCTGACAGTGGCGCTAGCCCGCAGCCTGGCAGCAGAGGCTGGAATGATTGCCTTACGCTTCAACTTTCGCGGGGTGGGTAACAGCCAGGGACAGCAGACGGATGGGCGAATGGAGCCACTAGACCTGGCAGGGGCCATTGATGTCGTAATGGCACATCCAGGGGCAAATACCACCAAGGTTTGTGTGATTGGCCATGGATTTGGCGCAAATATCGCATTGATGTACGCGCCATATGATCCTCGCATTCGGACTGTCGTTGCCATTAGCCTGCTCCTTTACCGGGTTCCGAACGGGTTTTCCAAAGCATTTGAAAGCCCAAAGTTGTTTGTTACCGGTGAATATGACGAAATATGTCCTCGCCATAAGCTTGAACCATTTGTGGAGCAGCAGGCTGGTCACAAGGGGATGAAGGTGATCACGGGAGCGCGTTACCTGATGCGAGGTTATGAAGAACCGACTATCAATGCTATTATCAAATATCTGAAGAAATGGGCGGCTATGGAGGGAGCATAACGAGAGATGAATCCAACCAACCCAATGATTGTACAAAGTGATAAGACTATTTTATTAGAGGTAGATCATCCACAACATGCCGAGGCAAGAGATGCATTGGCACAATTTGCAGAATTAGAAAAATCACCTGAACATATACATACCTATCGTCTTTCACCACTTTCGCTATGGAATGCAGCCGCGGGTGGTATGACAGCAGAGCAGGTCATGGACTTACTTACACAGTATAGCAAGTATGCTATTCCCATGAATATTGCTGTTGATATTCGTGAGTATATGAACCGCTACGGCCGCATCAAGTTGATTCGCGAAGGCGACGCATTGCTGCTTACCTCGAACGATGTAGCACTGATGGCCGAGGTTTACCATCATAAACGCACGCAACCCTATATCTTGCGCCAGTTGAACAGCCATACTATCCAGGTGGATGCTTCGCGGCGTGGGCATATTAAGCAAGCCTTGATTCATATTGGTTTTCCCGCTGAAGACCTGGCGGGCTATACCGATGGCTCTCCATTACCAGTGAAACTGCGCGATATGACACTGCAAGGAGATGAGTTCGCACCGCGCGCCTATCAATATGCCGCTGCAGCAGCTTTTTATGCTGGAGGGGCGCCTAGCGGGGGGAGCGGAGTCGTAGTGCTGCCATGTGGCGCAGGTAAAACTATTGTCGGTTTAGCAACTATGGCTGATGTCCAACGCGCTACCTTGATTCTTTCACCCAATACTATCGCGGTGCGCCAATGGATCAATGAAATTCTTGATAAAACTGATATTCCACCTGAAATGGTTGGAGAATATACCGGAGAGCGAAAAGATATCTGCCCTATCACGGTCAGCACGTACCAGATCTTGACGTACCGTCCCTCAGAAGACGCTGATTTCCCACACTTCTCTCTTTTCACCAGTTACGATTGGGGGCTCATCATCTATGACGAGGTACACCTGCTCCCGGCACCCGTCTTCCGGGTTACCGCCGAAATTCAAGCTCGCCGGCGTATGGGTCTCACGGCGACATTGGTACGCGAGGATGGACGAGAGGCAGATGTATTCAGCCTGATCGGCCCCAAGAAGTATGATGTTCCCTGGAGAGAACTGGAGCGCCAGGGGTGGATTGCTACTGCTGAATGTCACGAGATACGTGTGAGCATGACCGAGGATGAACAATTGAATTATGCTGTTGCAGAGGAGCGGGAAAAGTACCGGCTTGCCGCGGAAAGCCCCGCCAAACTGACGGTGACGCGCTACCTGGCAGAGCGGCATCGCGATGACCAGGTGCTGATTATCGGTCAGTATATCGACCAACTTAAGGAGCTTGCTGAAGAACTGGAGGCACCTCTGCTCACCGGGAAAACCACCACTAGACAGCGAGAAAAGTTGTACGATCAATTCCGGCGAGGCGAACTCAAGCGGTTGGTAGTAAGTAAGGTGGCGAATTTTGCGATTGACTTACCAGATGCCAATGTTGCCATTCAAGTATCGGGTACATTTGGATCAAGACAGGAAGAGGCGCAACGGTTGGGACGCATTTTACGTCCAAAGATTGATGGTGGCCTGGCGTACTTCTATTCAATTGTCACTCGTGACACGCGCGACCAGGAGTTTTCTGCGAATCGCCAGCTTTTCCTGACGGAGCAGGGGTACCGTTATGTGATAGAGGATGCAGAGATGCTGCTAGCCTCATGAGAGGCCATGCTGTCCGCTAACACAGAATCATCATCATCACGATGTACCACCTTTTTCTTGACATCCTTTCGAACGAAGTGATACCCTTTTGACACATAGGTATATTTCGCAAAGATGAAGAGGAATATGATGGCAGACAGCTACATCGATGTATCAGACCAGGATTTTGTTGAAAAGGTGCTGAATGCACAGCAGATGGTTCTTGTGAACTTTTCAGCAGAGAATAGCGCAGCATGTAAGATACAGGACCCGGAGTTTGAGGCGATCAGCAAAGAATATCAAGGGCGTGTGACGTTTGCCAGGCTCAACGCAGATACAAACGTGGAAATTACCAACCAATGGAAAATAGACGGAATTCCTACCATTATCTTTTTCAAAGGCGGACGTGAAATTCATCGCATTAAAGGTATCATGATGCGTGAAAGGCTCCGTCGCCAGATCGAGGGAGCAATGCTGGCAAACTGATATCTTGTTTTAGAAAGCAGTGTATAAACCTGGCAGATGGCATTAGCTATTCAAAGCTGGTTTGCACATTGATATTTGCCGTTTATGTAGGAGCATGTTGTGCAGAGTTTACATCCCATATTATTGGAAGGGTCGTTACATGAAACGATCTGGGGTGGTCAAAGGTTAGGTCTTTATGGATGGAAACGGCTGCCTTCTCCTGACATTGCCGTTGGTGAGTCCTGGGAGACAGAGATAAATACAGTAGCCCAGAACGAGCCATACCAGGGCAAAACATTGGGTAGGCTTGTAGAGGAATTGGGGATAGCGCTGCTCGGGAAGCAGACTATCACAATCTTTGGCCATCGTTTCCCCCTGTTGGCAAAATTTATCGACGCCAACGCCAAACTCTCAGTACAGGTACATCCAGATGATCATTACGCGGCAACATTTGAAGGTGGCAAGCTAGGGAAGACAGAATTTTGGTTCATTCTAGCAGCAGAACCTGGAGCAACCGTCGTACACGGTTTCAAAGTCCCCACTTCGTCCACACAAGTACGCAAAGCAATTGAAGATGTGACGCTGGAGAACCTGCTGCAAGAGGAATATGTCGCAGCCGGCGATGTCATCTTCGTACCGGCCGGCACAGTCCATGCTATAGGCAGCGGGATTTTGCTCTATGAATTGCAAGAGTACTCTGATATTACCTATCGAATGTACGATTATGGCCGCCTCACGGCTCATGGTATCCCCCGAGAGTTGCATATCAATAAATCGTTAGAAGTTTCAAACTATAATGTGTCACCACGCATTAAAATTCAACCGGTGCCATTGGCTGACAAAAATGGGTATGAAGATCGCTGCCTGGTTGCCTGTCAATATTTTGTGACTCGTGAGATCACTTTGCAGCAAAAAGACGCAGTTTCTGGCTATATGAATGGATCGACTGAAGGAAGTTGTATTATTCTTACCGCTCTCAGTAGTGAAGTACAAGTACGTTATGGCAACGTTTTAAGGTATAGTCTAAGTCTTGCTCGTGGGCAAACGATGGTGCTTCCCGCGGCATTAGGTGACTATCGTATTGAAGGAGAAGGCGTCCTGATGTTCTCTTACGTGCCACGATCAGGGGACGAAGCATGGCAGGCATGGGAGGAAAAGAACGGGGTCGCGGTACCTGTTGAAGAATAAGCTATTCATTCTCTCCTGCGTTTTCTGCGCTCCTCTTCTAAATCGGTTACAGTACCTTCAACTATTTTACTATCATCGAAACCCGGTTCCGAAAATTGGGTGAAGGGGCGGCGGCCAGAGAAGCTTTGTTGCATTTTGCTTACATCCGCCACTGTGCGAGAGACGTTGGCGCCTATGTTGAAGACGAAGAGCGTTAAGGCGATGCCGAACCAGACGCTTAAACCGACAAGCAAGGTGACAATGCCCCCAACGAGGCCGTTGACGAAGCTCTCGTAGAAGACCGCCGCAAGTATCAGGATCCAGAAAAAACGCACAAGTACTTGTAATGACCAATGAAAGAACCAGAATACGGCTTTCACTGGATCGGAGGGCATGTCCCAGTCTGGAAGCAGCTTTCTCCTACTCCTACGTTTTCTATTGTTCACTTTGGTCTTCCCTTCTCAATGGTACTTGCTCTTTGTAAGACATATTGTAGCAGTCTAGTCAGTCCCCCGTCGCCTCAAGGCTGACGGGCTTGCCCACATCCTAGACGGACTGGGCTTCGGGGGACACTGACGGGTCCCCACCATCCCGCAAGATGGTAAATTTGTTACGGATGTTGAGGGCAGCATTATGGTCGGCATGATCGCAGTAGCCGCAATGAGGGCAGGCGAAGGAGTGACGTTTGCGCATCCCACGCAAGCCACAGCGCGAACAGGTCTTGCTAGTGTAGCGGGGGTCCACCTTTGCTATCTTCATGCCACACGACGACGCAAGGCCTTGCCTCTGATGGTTCCCTTTTGGGGTTGAGGCAGACGCAGGTCCTCGAAGACCAGCACGGCATTGGCGGGGGCAAAGTCAACAAGCTGCTTGGCAGCTTGCTGGGCAAAGGTGCGCGTCCGGCAGCGTTGCTTGCGTCCAAGCCGTTTGAGAAGCCGACGAACACTGCGTGTGTCCTTCTTCTCTGCCTTGCGGGACGCCAGTTTCGATTGGAGGCGGGCGCGGGTTTTGGCGGTACGACGGTTCTTGACCTTGACGGCTTTGCCGCTCACAAACAGCGTCTTGCCATCAGGATCCACGGCCACCAGCGCATTCGTTTCATTGAGATCGATGCCCACGGGCAGGATTCCTTGGGGGTCAGGCGCAGAAAGCGTCACCGTGACCCGTCCGATGAGCCTTCCATCGCACTCAAGGACATTGAGACTATCAATTTCGACAGCATGCTTGAGCGTGTTCTGGAAGTCGGGCGGAACCGTGTAGGTGAGGCGTTTACGCCCTGCGACGGTCCAAATAGAGAGGGTCCCATCCTTGCGAAAGTCAGCATCCCGGCCACGCTCTCCCACGAGGAAGAGCGCACGCGCCCGTCTGAAGAGGAAGGGGCGGGTAGCAGGTTTCTTGTTGGATTTGGCGCTCTGGTAGGCAGCAGCCACCGTGCGGATAGCAGAAATGGTCATCTGAGCCGAGAGCATGCCTTTGACCTGATGATACACCTGGCGTTGTAAGGCCAAGGCGCCCAGCGGCTTGCCCTCGTGGTAACAGGGTGCCGAGAGGGCTTGCTGGACCTGGCGAAACGCATCCAGGGTGTTTCGCAAGTCAGGATCGTTCTCGATGAGAATGGTGACCGTTCGTTGAATGTGCATGCTGGCAAGCTACCACAGAGAATGAGGGAAGTCAAGTCAACGGTGTGCAATATTGGGCCATTCCTCCCGCCCCATTGAATGGGGCGGGCACCCTGGCCCGTTATTGTGGGATTGGCAGTCTGAAGTTGCCAACCCGGCAACCACGTGATTCTTATTCGCTAGGAAGCTGGTACAGTGATGGTGTTTCCCCCGGAAGGAGTGTGCAGTATTGTTGATGGTGTTTCCTGATTGATATACGTCTCAAAATGAATGGGACCAAGCGTTGGATTAAATGGTACTGTGGTAGAGGACTGGACGCCTACAGTTACAGAGGTTGGCGCGACACTATTGTTGGGGAGTGCCATAGCATCTAGCAATTGATCCCCAGCGCGCATGCCTGTAAAGCTACAGGTGTTTGGTTGCAAGGAGCTGTTATTTCCGCCTGGTTGCGCTGTGATAGTGTAATTATAGGTTGTGCGCAAAGCCGGCTGTACAGGTCGCAAGATATTCCATTGAGTCACCATCCATGAAGAGCTATTGCTGCCCAGGTTCTGTGTCTTCATCTTATAGAGTTGTAAGTCGTTACCAAAGGCATTGGTACCAGGAGCAGTCTGTGCCGCTGAAGGAGTGACCACATACAGGTGAAAGGGTTTACCACCAGGACGCGCAGGTTCATTTACGAGAGTCACGCTCGCATATTGACCGAGAAGCGCATGGGTGAGTGTATCATATGGACCTACCAGGAGCACAGCCGGGCCATCAGCAGGTGCAGGCAGAACGAGGCAGTTCGTTGCACTGAAGAGAGTCACGGGTGTTTGCATCTGCTCAGAGAGATAGCCTAACGCTGTCGCAGTGGAGTCATCGGTAGTGATATAGACGTGGTATAAATGACGCTGCTGGGCGAGCTGGTCAGCCTCATTGACGGCTTGCTGCAAAGAGTTCAGATCATTGCGGTAATGTATGTAGAAGGTGCGATCATCGAATTTACCACTGCTAATATCAATAACCGAGGCCACACTCCCTAATAGTTGTCCAATGACAACGAGGGCAACGAGGCCGTAGACTGCATAGCGAAGAAAGCTCCACCCTGGCTGGTAGCGCCGGAATAATTCGACGACCTTCGCAATAAAAAGGCCGATGAGTATATAAGGTCCAGGCATAAGAAAAATGAAATAGTGGAGCTGCAAGATAATAGTAACCCGCAGGAGAAGCAGGACGGGTAGTATTTGCCAGGTCAGAAGAAGAACGAGTCCGCCTAGAGACCGGTTGGCCTTAAAGTTTGCCCACCATCCACGTATGCCGCTTCGGACGGATGTTATGGGGTCGGGAGTCCCGGTTGCACGCGCCTGGTTGAGTAAGGGGAACACAAGAAGTAACAGAGCCGTGGCAATGCCAGCAAAAAGTAAGAGTGGGATAGCATATCTGAGCCACGATAGCCAGGGAACGAATTTGAGGATAACAGAGCTAGCAATGGTTGGCTGTTGTCCATAGGGGCTAAGGAATAGCCTGTAAAAGCGAAGCGTTTCGTTGCCGCCGGTAGCTTCGTGCTGTGATAAGTTAGAGAAGGCATGGAGGTCTGAAGCTTTGGAAAACACCTCCCAGAGGATGTATGGGAAGTAGAGAATGAATAGTAAAACGAAGGCCAGAACAATATCGCGCCAACGAATAGTTTTTGGAGCCAGAACGACAGCAACGAACAGAGGTATGACTAGCAAAGCCGCAGATTGATGCAGTTGAAAGAGCAGACCGAGGAGAAGAACGGCGGGAGCAAACCAGCCCTTACGCCGATCGACGACTCCCCAATACAATGCGAACATGAAGAGGATCACAAAAGGAGACATCATGTTTTGCTGCCAAATAAAACGTCCATAATGGATAGTGGTTGTAGCAGTGGCATAGAGCAGGGCAGCGACAATGCCTGCAAGTCGACCATAGTAGCAGCGAGTGAAAATGTAGGTGAGCAAAGCTGCCCCCGTCGTCAACAATGCCTGTTGAACTGCCGCCCATAGAGGGTTGGCAGAAAACAGGGCTGGGATCAGTAAGATATAGATTACGGCGGGGGGGTTGGTGATACCCAGGGATGCCGCATTGCTGGTGATAGGAAACAGACCAAAACGAATAGCATCCCGGGCCATGCTAAAAATTGCGGCCTGGTCGGTATTAAACTCCGTTGTGTTGATGCGATAGAGGCAGAGAAATCCTGTCACGAGGAGGATAGGATAGACCTCCCAGGTGAGCAGCCATGTACGCAAAAGGTTACTGGGAGTTGTTGATTTGTGTTTATCGATATGGGGTGCATCGTTTTTTGATTGGGTAAGACTCATACGGTTAATGTTCTCCTCAGAAGGGTCTTTCGGCCAAAGGAATTGTAATATTGTCCTTGCCCTCCGCTGTAAGGAGTATTTTTACCGGTGAATCCCGGGTCTTATCTGTCTCCAGGAGCAGCGGTCCAAGTGCCGGGTCATAAGGTGTAGTAGTATAAGAAAGCCCTTTGATGGTTACCGACGTAGAAGATAAAACGTTGCCAGGCAAAGCGAAGGCAACGAAGAGTTGATCACCGGGACGCATAGCGTTAAAAGTACAGAGGCTCTCTGCAGGTCTGTTTACATTATTGGGAAGAGCCGACATGGCAAAAGTATACGTTGTGCGAGAGACTGGTTGAGCCGAACGCAACAGGTTCCAACGAGAGATCAGCCAGGAACGGTCGGTTATACTCAGCTGCTGCCTCTGTACATTGACCAATTGCAGGTTATCAACAAAGGATGGGTGGAGGGAAGTTTTTTCCAGGACACGCCTGGGTGACACGATGTAGAGATTGAAAGGCGGAGCGCCAAGTCGAGCAGGTTGATCGATAAGGGTCGTTGCAGCATATTGACCCAGAAGGGCCCTGGTCAACTCGGCGTATGGGCTGACGAGCAACACTGCCGGACCTTCCGCAGGATTGGGCAACACAAAACAGCGAGAATCATCAAAAAGGGTTGCCGGTGTTTGCAATTGCTGCGCCAGGTAGCGAATAGCCGTCTCTGAGTTTGCATCGGTAGTAATATAGACCCTGTTCAAGTGACGTTGCTGGGCCAGGTGGTCAGCCTCTCCGAGGGCGAGTTGTAGAGATCTGAGATCATTGAAGGTTTTACCATGCCCATTAGTTCCTTGAGCAGCGTCTACCAATGTCGCGATTGCGGCGATGATCTGGGCGATGACCGCAAAAGCCACGATGAAGTAGACTGCGCAGCGCAGGGCAGTTGTTAAGAAGTTGCGCGCTTCAAAAGAATAAGCAGGTGGGACCGCTCCGTCTATGGCCGATGTGAAGCCTTGTTTATCTGGCACTGCAGAGGCGTCCCCGGGTGTGAACTCAGCGACATGTCCTATTCGCTGTATCCATTTGAGCAGTTGAGCTATAAAGAAGCCCGCCAGGATAAACGGTCCGGGCATGAGAATCAATAAGTAGTAGGGATACATGGTGACGGAATGGCGCATGAGAATCAGAAGCAATACTACTTGCCAGACAAGCAGTATCATCAAGCCGCACCTGTATGGTGTGGCACGAAGCCCTGTCCACCAATTTCGCAGAAGAGACAATGGCGAAGCTGCCGCCTCTTCACGAGCAAGGGTATGAGGTAATGCATTTCGTCCAGTCCAAAACGCCTGTACCCCCGCGGTTGCCAGCCCTCCCAAAACCAGGAACTGGAGCGTGTAGCGGAGCACGCCAAGTATTGGAGCGAAGAGACGCAGGGCTGATGCCGGGCTCGCTGGCAATTGATAGTAAGAGTTGAAGCCATTGGGGCTGAGAAAGAACCTGTAGGAATAGATGGCATCTGCGTCGAAATGCGCAGGTAACTTTGCCACTTTGAGGATAATAAAGAGATCAGCAAAATTTGATGAGAACTCCCAGAGGATATATGGAGAGAAGATGAGTAGAAGCGAGGCAATGCCCAGAGCCAGGTCACGCCAGCGAACTGTACCTGGAGCAAGCACAACGGCCGCTAACAGTGGAATAGCCAGCAAGGTTGATGTTTCATGTAACTGATAAGAAATACCAATGAGCAGTAATGCCGGGAAGAACCATCCCTTTCTTCGTTCAACGACTCCCCAGAAGAGGGCGAATATAAAAAGAAGGGCCAGAGGGGCCAGCATATTCTGTTGCCAGAGGAAACGCGAGTAATTCAGTGGCTTGGTGGCGGCGGCATAGAGCAGCGCTGCGATAAGAGCAGCGAGCCGTCCATAGTAGCGGCGAATGAAGAAATAGGTCAACAAAACTGCAAATATATTGAATAAGCCTATCATCACCGTCGCCCAGAGGGGGTCCGCACTGATGGCTGCAGGTATCATCAACAAATAAATGACGGCAGGCGGATTTTCGATGCCGATAGAGGCACGATTGCTCACGATAGGTAACAACCCGTGCTGCACAGCTTCGCGAGCCAGGATAAAAATAGTGGCCTGATCAGCATCAAATTCGGAGGTATTGAGTGCAAAGAGGCGTAAGAATCCAGCAACTAGCAGAATGAGATAGATATCCCAGGTGAAAAGCCATGAAAAGAGAACGCGTCTAATGGGCCTGGCCTGCGATGGTGAATCACTATCTACTTTCTTTGATGCTTGTTTTTTGGGCAGCGTCAGATTCATTGCCCCAAGACCCTTCTGACAGCCTCTATGCTCGCCGTGACGACTACGTTTTCCCCAGTTTGAGGAATGCCTGTAAGTGTATCCTTGAGCAGGTTCCCTGTCAGTACACCTACTACACTTTCATCACGTTTCATCACACCACGTCCGACCAGTTTGCGTATGCCTGCCAGCGTGGCGGCGGAGGCGGGCTCGCAGCCGAGGCCCGAGCGATCTATGATGGTTTTCGCTGCCAGGATTTCAGCGTCGGTTACCTCTTCAACCAGACCATTGCTTTCTTCAATGACCCGTCGCGCGCGTGTGAAGCTTACAGGATCACCGATCTTGATGGCGGTAGCGACCGTTTGAGCCTGAACCGGTTCTCGCATGGTAAAACCTCGCTGAAAACTGCGATAGAAAGGATTCGCGCCCGCCGCCTGAATCGAGGCCAAGCGGGGCATATGATCAGCGAGAGCTGATAGGCCTGTCGAAAAGCTTTCCCGATGGCCGACGTATTGCCAAGATTGCCGGCGGGAAGTACAAGCCAGTCTGGAGCCTGCCAATTCAACTGCTGCAATAGTTCGAAACCGATCGACTTCTGTCCTTCAACACGATAAGGATTGAGTGAGTTGAGCAGGTAGATGCCCAGATCGTTACAGACCTGTTCGACCAGTTGCATTGCAGCGTCGAAGTCACCATCGATCTGGATGGTTGTCGCACCATAAGCCAGTGACTGGGCTAATTTCCCCACAGTGACATTGCCGGCCGGCAAGAACACGATACCGCGCATTCCCGCTTGCGCAGCATACGAGGCCAGCGAAGCGGAGGTATTCCCGGTCGAAGCACAGGCGACAGCCTGCGCCCCCAACAAGGAAGCCATGGTGACACCTACCGTCATGCCGCGATCTTTGAAACTACCTGTAGGGTTTTCGCCCTCGTGTTTTAAAAAGAGGTGATCTAGCCCGGCATAGGAACCAATCTGCTGGTGTCCAATGCGACCCGCACCACAGTTTTCAGTTCCAACCGGGTAAAGACCTGTATTCCCCTCTGGACGGCTGACAATGTATTGTCCAGGAACTGGCAAGATCAACTCACGATAGCGCCAGACACCACTGTGATCTGGCAATATATTACCGGTGTTTACAGGCCAGGCGGGAGGAGCAGATGCCCGTTCGTCAAAAAGCTGGCGCAAGCCTTTCGTTCCGGTAGGAGGCGCTAGCTCGACATCGAGAACACCACCACAATCGCAGCGATAACGCGGTTTCCACCCTGCTTCCATGCCTGGATAGAGGGTTGAACATTCTACGCACCGCAGCGAAATTGTACGTAACGTCTCTATTGCCGATGACATAAGGGCATCTTTCATTAAAGAGAAATTTCCTTACCTGGTCGTGCTGGAGACCAGTAATAGTGATCTTCATAACGCGCAATCGCTTCCTTACGCACGCGACTACGCGGAGCATTGATTACGCGCGCCCCCTGTTGGTCCGCACGTAAGATCCTACCGGTCCCTTTGATACCGAAGTCACGAGCAGTGTCTTGCATCGCTCGCAACACCTCATGAAAATGGGAACTAGTTAGCGCGATTAACGACGAGCCCCCGCCAGAAAGACTGGCGCCATGGGCCCCGGCAGCTATTGCCGCATCGATAATATCTGGCATAGCCGGGAAGAGCGCCTGGCGATAAGGCTGGTGCAAACGATCCTGCATGGCTTCACCGATCAGTTCATAGCGCCCGGTTTGCAAGGCCGTCAACAGCAGGGCTACACGCCCGGTATTAAAAGTCACGTCAGCCTTTGGATAGCTCGATGGAAGTAATTTTCTGCCAGCCACTGTATCCATTGGAAAGGATGGTGTAAAAATGACGGCCTTGAGCGCGTCTGGAAACGGTGTTTTCACCGCGTGTATTTTCCCATCTACACTGGTTGTCGCAACAAGGCCGCCAAGTAGAGCCGGGGCGACATTGTCAGGATGTTTACCCGCTTCGGCCTCCACGGCTAATGCTAATAGTACCTCCCTGGTTACGGCTTTATTTCGTAAACGCAATAAATCGTTGGCCGCCACCAGTCCCCCAACGACAGCGGTAGCACTGCTTCCCAATCCACATCCCGGGGGAACGTTGATGGTCATGCGTATACGAACAGCAGGAGGATCAACCTGTTGTTGTTTAAAGAGCAAAACGAAGGCGCGAAAAAACAGGTTATCCGGCCCCGTGGAGAGGCTTGCACCTAAATTACCCCGCACTTCGATACGTGGAAGGTGAGGGTCTTCTCCACTTTCGGTTACTTCAAAGCGATTATATAGTTGTAATGCCAGTCCCAGGCTATCAAAGCCAGGGCCAAGATTAGCCGACGTGGCGGGCGTTAAGACTGTTGTTGAGGCAGGTAATACCAGTGCCATCGCTAGCATCCTGCCTTTCTGATGAAACGCGCATTGCTTTTTCCTTTTTCAGGTGCGACTATTTTATCATGATTACGGTTTTTTGTAACCTGCGCAAGTACGAAAGTAAGGGGATCTACTGTTGTGCTAGATGTCAGCCAGGACTGCGCCTGTATTGGCTGATGTCACCATGGATGCGTAGCGCCGCAACCATTTACTCTTTATACGTTCTGCTGGATGATAAACTTCACTTAAGAATAGACTGGCGTCACCCAGTCTCGATATTTTTCGTTCTCGCCTCGACAGGCTGACAGGTAGAGCTCTTGAAGTTTCATCGTGATTGGACCGGGTTTACCATTGCCGACCGGGCGGTGATCAACGCTGCTTACCGGCGAGACCTGCACGCCCGTTCCACACAAGAAGATCTCCTCGGAGGCATACAGTTCTGTGCGGTCGATGCGCCTCTCCTCCACCACTATACCAATTTCAGTACGGATGAGATCAATCAAGGTATTGCGTGTCACACCTTCGAGGATATCTTCAGAGAACGCGGGCGTAGCTAGTTTGCCATTGCGCAGGATGAAAAGATTACATGAACTTCCTTCCGATACAAAGCCATCATGGGTGAGCAGGATTGCTTCGTCGAAACCGGCAGCGTGCGCATCATCTACAGCTAGCGAACTATTGATATAGGCCCCGGTAACCTTGGCACGGACGGGTATGGCATTACTGTTGGCACGCCTCCACGAGGAGGTGCAGACATTGAGGCCCGCGTCGATATCAACGTAATTGCCCATGGCAAAGGTGTAGATGGCAACGGCATCTTCCAGGGAACTGAGCATGAGTTTAATGGTGCGCGCGGCTTTATAGGTTATCGGGCGCACATAAACATCCTGGCGAAAGCCGTGCTTACTTACAAGCTCGACGGTAATGCGGCACAAATCGTCCACAGTTTCTTTAGGGCGCATGCGCAAAACGTTCCAGGAATTGGCCATACGTTCATAGTGCTCACGTAGTTTCAGCAGGTAGAGTTGCTGGTGAGCGTCATTCCAGTAGCCACGTATACCTTCAAAGCAGGCAGTACCATATTGAAGGGCATGAGTTGCCACGCTCACTTTGGCCTCGCTCATGGGAACAAATTTCCCCTCGAAGTAGGCGTATCCTTCTTCGAGGCTAAGCACTGGAACTTTGGGGACCTCGGCTTTTGACTCATGGCCGTTATGTTGAGATGTTGAAGAGTTCGTCTGGGTCAAGAGTTTGCTCCTAGATCAGGGAAAACACACTACTTTGACAGTGGTGCGAATGGTGTGTGGGCTGCAAGCTGCACACCATTCGCACTATTGAATAGAGATCAAATGGCAGCGGGAGTTTCCTCGCCGCTCTCGACAATATAGAGCAGGTCCGCATCAGTAATGTATTTCTTTCGATCGGCCATAGATACAAAGCGACGATAGGCCTCTTTCAGATCTTCGGCGTTGAGTTTATGGCCCAGTTGGCGTAAACGAGCGTCGAGCCCATGGCGGCCAGAGTGTTTACCAAGCACCAGTTTGGTATCAGTCCAGCCGACCGATTGAGGCGTCATTATTTCGTAGGTCATGCGGTTTTTGAGCATACCGTCCTGATGGATACCTGCTTCATGGGAAAAGGCGTTCGCTCCGACCACGGCTTTATTGGGCTGGACAGGGATGCCTGTCAGCTGGCTGACCAGTTGGCTGGTAGGTAGAAATTCTTGCGTATTGATGCGAGTTCTGATGTTGCCAAAGGCATCTGGCCGGGTTCGAAGCGCCATAACGACTTCTTCCATGGCGGTATTACCCGCGCGCTCACCCAGGCCGTTGACGGTCACTTCAACCTGTCGCGCCCCGGCTTTGATGGCCGCGAGCGTGTTAGCGGTGCCCATACCCAGATCGTTGTGGCAGTGGGCGCTCATGACTACATCATCGATACCTGGGACGCGTTCGCGCAGGTAACGGAAAAGCGTCTCGTATTCATGCGGCAGGGTGTAGCCCACGGTATCGGGAATATTGATGGTTGTAGCGCCAGCCCTGATCGCTGCTTCACAGACGCGGCAGAGGTAGTCCCACTCGCTACGAGTGGCATCCTCCGCTGAAAATTCGACGGTGGGAGAGAGGTTGCGGGCATAGGCAACCATTCTTTTAACCTGATGTAGAGCCTCTTCTTTATTGAGCTTGAGTTTGTGCTTGAGATGAATGTCAGAGGTAGCAATAAACACATGGATCACTGGACGATCGGCTTCGCGTATACCTTCCCAGGCGGCATCGATGTCGCCGGTGTTTGCGCGGGCAAGTCCAGCTATTGCCACACCACGAGTACGGCGAGCTATCTCTTTGACCGCCATGAGATCAACAGGAGAGGCAGCTGGAAAGCCAGCTTCAATGATGTCCACATAGAGTCGTACGAGCTGTTCGGCAACCTGTATCTTTTCCTCTGTGGTCATCGTTGCCCCTGGTGACTGTTCGCCATCACGCAATGTTGTGTCAAAAATTCGGATTACATCAGGGTCTTCCACGTCCTTTTTCCTCCTTGAGATAAAGAAAGGGGTAAGCGTTAGTAACGTTATTTTGTTGACTCAGCAATTTCTGTTTTCTTATTTGGAGCATTCAGCCAGGGCATCATCGCGCGCAGGTCGCGGCCAACGTGCTCGATCTGGTGCTGAGCATTGCTGCGGCGCATGGCCTGGAAGCTGGGGCGACCAGCCTGGTTTTCGAGTATCCAGCGAGTAGCAAACGATCCATCCTGGATTTCTCGCAGGATCTTACGCATCTCATTGCGCGCGCGCTCGTCGATGATGCGTGGCCCTGAGACGTAATCACCAAACTCAGCAGTATCGCTAATGGAGTAACGCATATAGCTCATACCGCCCTGGTACATGAGGTCGACGATGAGTTTCATTTCGTGCATACATTCAAAGTAGGCTACTTCTGGCTGGTAACCAGCCTCCACCAGTGTCTCGAAGCCGGCACGAATGAGGGAGGTGATGCCACCGCATAGGACGGCCTGTTCTCCAAAGAGATCGGTCTCGGTTTCTTCTGCAATGGTGGTGCGGAGCACTCCCGCGCGGGTGCAGCCGATGGCGCGGGCATAGGCTAACGTCAAAGCTTCCGCGTTGCCAGTGGCGTCCTGGTGAACAGCCCAGAGGGCAGGGACCCCTACACCCTCGCTGAAGAGGCGGCGCAACATGTGACCGGGACTTTTAGGGGCGACCATCGCCACATCAATATCAGCGGGCGGGACGATTTGTGAGTAGTGCAGGCTGAAGCCATGGGCCGTCATGAGCATTTTGCCAGGAGCGAGGCCGGGGCGGATATCTCGCTCATAGACTTCGCGGTGATACTGGTCGGGGATCAAGACCATGATGACATCAGCCTGCTCAGCTGCGGCAGCTGGCGTCATGACTTGAAGGCCGTCAGCCTCTGCTTTTGCGCGGCTCTTGCTATCAGAGGGGAGACCTACGACTACATTGCAGCCATTATCGTGCATGTTGAGGGCATGGGCATGACCCTGGCTGCCGTAGCCGATGACGGCAATACGTTTCTTTTGCATCAATTCGAGGTTGGCGTCTGAATCGTAATAGATGTTTGGCATAGTTGAGATTACTCCTCTCGCTTGAATTATTCGTACACTTCGCTGGTACCGCGGGTCATCGCCACGCAGCCGCTGCGGGCGACTTCGCGGATGCCATACGTTTGTAACAGGGTGACCAGTTTTTCTATTTTGTCGGCGCTGCCAGTCACTTCGAGTGTGACCGTTTCCTGGTTTACGTCCAGGGCATGCGCGCCGAAAAGATGACCAAGTTCAATTATTTCGTTTTGATGCGCCGATGTGCTGTTGACTTTAATGAGCGCTAATTCACGCGCAACGGCCTGCTCGGACGAAAGGTTGACAACATGTCGTACATCGACAATCTTGCGTAGCTGCTCCACCAGCTGTTCGACTCCCACCTCGGAGTCATTCATAACGACCGTGATGCGCACCACGTTTGGAAGCTCACTACGCCCAATCGCGAACGTTTGCATATTCGAGCGGCGGCGACGCAGAACACCAACGATACGGTCGAGCACACCATGGCTGTCATTGGCAAAGAGGACCAGGATGTGTGCTCGACTACCGTCCTGGGAGGCGTTTTCCTGGCCCGCTCGCCCGGGGGGAGCAGCGTGTCTAGTCATGACTGGAATTTTCCTCCACGTGTTCTTCAATCATGTTCGTAATGGCAGAGCCAGGAGCTACCATGGGGTAGACGTTTGACTCCGACTCAATAACGAAATCAATAATGACGGTACCCTCGGTTTCCATCGCTTTGTGTACCGCCGCGGAGACGTCTTCACGCTGCGTAATACACATTCCGGTGAGGCCGTAGGCATCCGCCAACTTCACGTAGTCGGGTCCAGTGATAGGGGTCTCTGAATAGTTGCGCGAGTGGAAGAACTGCTGCCACTGGCGAACCATGCCAAGGTAGCCATTGTTCATGATAGCGACTTTGATGGTGACACCTTGTTGTTGCAGGGTAGCCAGTTCCTGTATGTTCATCTGGATACCACCATCGCCAGCCACCACCCAGACCGGCGTATCGGGAATGCCCATTTTGACGCCCATGGCGGCGGGAAGAGCAAAGCCCATGGTGCCCAGCCCACCGGAAGTGATGTGGCTGTTAGGGCGCGACCAGGTATAGTGGCGCGCGGTCCACATCTGGTGTTGCCCGACATCTGTGACGATGATAGCTTCTCCGTTGGTTTCCGCTCGAATGGCCTCCAGGATAGAAGTTGGATCGGGATACTGCTGATCGCGCTTGACGTTGCTGGCGAGTTCAGCGTTCCGGGTTTCCCATGAACGTATTTCGTTGATCCAGGAACGATGATCTGCCTGGTTCACAGCCATGGTAAGAGCGGCGAGAGCGTCTTTGGCATCAGCGACAATCGGCACTGTCGCGACTTTGACCTTGTGCATTTCGGAAGGGTCGATATCTATATGGATAATGCGCGCGTGAGGGGCAAACTCACTGACTTTGCCTGTGACGCGATCATCGAAGCGCAAGCCCACGCCGATAAGCACATCTGCCGTGCCGATGGCCTTGTTGACATGAGCCGGGCCATGCATCCCAGGCATGCCAATGTTGAGGGGATGCGAATCAGGTAGTGCACTGAGACCAAGTAGCGTGGTGATGACAGGGATGTTGGTTTTCTCGGCAAAGGCGCGCAATTCATCATACGCCCTCGATAGAATAACACCGTGACCAGACATAATTATTGGACATTCAGCCTTGTTGATGAGCTTTGCCGCTTGAGCGATCGCCACCGTTGAAACTTCCGGCGTTCGTGTTACACGGTAACACTCACGTGAGTTCACAGAGGCCGATGGACTGTACTGTGTTTTACTGAGCTGGATGTCTTTGGGGACGTCGATCAAGACTGGACCGGGCCGACCGCCAAGAGCGAGCTTGAAGGCTTCGCGGACAGTGTCAGCGAGGTCCTCGATGTTGCGTACCAGGAAATTGTGTTTGGTAATGGGCTGTGTCACACCAATGACATCGGTCTCCTGGAAAGCGTCGCGCCCGATAAAATGACGCGCTACCTGTCCAGTGATGGCAACGATGGGGGTCGAGTCCATGTAGGCGGTAGCGAGCCCAGTGACCAGGTTGGTGGCGCCGGGACCACTGGTTGCTACACACACCCCGACCTTCCCAGTCGCGCGAGCGTAGCCATCGGCGGCATGGGCCGCGGCCTGCTCGTGGCGCACGAGCACATGGCGCAAAGTGGAGTACTCGGTGAGAGCGTCATAAAAGGGCATGATAGCCCCACCCGGGTAGCCATAGAGCAGATCTACGCCTTCACGCACCAGCGCTTCGCAGAGTATCTGGCTTCCGCTCAGCTCTCGAGCGTCCTCCAGGCTTTGCTGACCTGTCCCCCTAATTTGATTTGTCCCAGCATTCTGCTTTTGCGTAACTGTCGCAGCAATAACCATGAACGATGACTCCTTTTGCATTATGAGAAACAATAAAAAAACGAGAACCCCCGAAACGGGAGGTCCTCGTTAGGTTACCTGCTCTGGATTGGTCGCTTCGTTGCTTCCTCTAATCTCCCTGGGATATGCCTTGCCTTGTGATAAGCCCTACCAGACCTACAAGTCCAGTAAGGCCGCTAAGGCCAATAAGGATCCCAAGTACTACAAGAAGAATGGCAAGTATGCGTGCAACTAAAGAAACCGACGTATAAACGCCGGTTCTGATGATAATGATAGATGCAGTAGCAGCCATACAGAAACACATTCCCTGCATAGCAGAGGGCGTACGTTTCGCGCGGTCCTGGCCAGCAGTCATTGCTGGCTGTGTTGCTGCGCTAGACATTGCCGACATAAATATACTCTCCAAAGAATACTACTGCGTTTTCAAGGGTTATTTCGCTCCATGAAAGAAAAATCTCAAGGGAGGAATTCGAAAGCAGCATCGCTAGAATTCATACTCATCTGAGATATCTTTACTGCTTAAAAGAGCATACACGAAGTGCTGTACTCTTGTCAAGTCCAAAATTTTAGGATTCTTCAATTTTGGGGTGATTTTGGGAGAGCTAAGGAAATTTTAAGGTTGATTCATCTTTCATTTGCCCTAAAAATAGGTCAAATGACACTCATCTCCTGATAACATTCCGAGGTATACTATTGTTCAGTAAACATTATCTCCCGCAGCCTTTAAGGTGAGCGTTTTTTCGTAGTTTATTGCTCATCAGAGGCATCCCTGCAGTCGAGGGAATGAAAGAGGAGGCATTATGACGTTACGAGGTCTTTATCGTTTTTATCTCTACGCGGTTTTCATCGCTATGTTGCTGTTCGCAACGTCTGGAGTGATACAGCTCCTGACGGTGCTGCTCCAAAGTGTATTCAAGGACCCAAACAATACACCCAGCGGCGCAAGCCTGGTACAGGCGCTGGTGTATGGAATAGTATCGTTGATTACAGCGGCGCTGTTTGGTGGTTTGCATTACTGGCTGATTCGCCGCGATATGCATAACGATCCCATGGCTGGGAATAGTGCTGTACGCGCCTTTTTTCTGAATGTTGTAGAATTGATCAGTCTTCCATTGGCCGTGGGCTCAGGAACATCTATGATCTCGGCCATAGGGCAGCACAATGCAAGCGGACTAAGCAGCTCGGCAGCATTCACCATTACTTTCCTTGGGCTATGGTTGTTGCTCGAATGGGAACGACGACGAGTCCCGGCGAGCTCAGGAACTGCGCTTGTATTCCAGAGGCTGCACCTCTATGGCACGCAACTCATATTACTTTTCATCCTCACTTCTAGCTGGCTCCAGTCGATAGGGCAACTGGTGGATAAAGTTTTCTTCGGTGGAGCAGGCGCGTTAGCTACATGCGCTGGTAGCACTGGATGTCAGGGGTCTGACCTTGCCGCTGTACTTGCCAATGTGATAAGTACACTCTGGGTAGTGTTGTTCTGGATAGGCTACGGCTGGCTAAGCCGCAATGATACGGCTTCTGTGTTTCGCAGGGTGTTTCACTTCATTGGTTTTGGTTTTGGCATCATAACGGTGCTGGTCGGCATCTATCGAGGGGTAACACTGATTTTTTTACTAGCCCTCTTCAAAGGGTCCTTACCGGCTACTAGCATTTCAGGACCATTCGCGGAGTATGATGTAATATCACCCCTGAGCCTTGGCATGCTTGTGGTAGGGGTCTACGTCATCTGGCTGCGAAAGGCAGTATTGAAACATCCTGAAGAGAGGGTTTCGGTGTTTTTGACGGGGCTGGCAATAGCTGCTGCCCTGGCTGGCGCGGCCTTCTGGTCTGGCTGCGGGTTGATTTTGCTGAATATATCAGGGCATTTTTTCCCTTCAACCACGCCGGTAACGCCGGAAAACTGGGCAACCGCGATTGCCCTTTTCATGGCAGGCATCGCTTATATTCCCCTGGGTCTCCTGCTGCGCATCCGCAGTACGCGGGCGGCATTTCTCGTACCCCTGCGAGGATTCACTTTTGCGCTGCTTGGCGGTGGAATACTGGCGGTGGCCATTGGTGGGGCAACCGCGCTCTATGCATACGGAACAGCAGCGCTCGGTTCTGCCCTGGATAACTGGGTCTATGTCGCACAGACGGGTATGGCTGCATTCGTAATTGGTGTGCTGATCGTGGGGATTTACCTGTGGACAAGCATACGTGAAGGTTTCTTTGGCAGTTTGAAGCAGCAGGGAGCAGAGGCGAAGCCCCCAGTGAGAGAGGTATACGTAGTAACACATGACCTGGCACAAGCAAATGGAGCACCTGGCCCGTCAGCGAAGGAGACACAGGCTATGCAAGCAGGGCAAGTGACGAGGGTCGCCACAACTCAGTCTGTCGGGGAGATTGTAGACGAGTTGTTAGTTGGGAAGATTAGCCGTGACGAGGCGGTAGCGCGCATCGAGAAGGTAGTTAAGTGACGCATCAGATACATAACTATGGGAGTGGAGGGGCAGCATCTGGTGGTGGGAGTTCGAGCGTATCGCTATACTGTGAAGCAAGGGTAGGACATTCGTAATTGTCGGGATGCCACCACC